>JGI20166J26741_11810584_pt1 | contig 10114 bp, 3 predicted proteins | sample TergutCu122P5_FD_26741 | JGI IMG/M metagenome (IMG submission 26741) | reverse complement strand
CCCCCAGATTTTCGTAAAGTCCCCAAAATAAAATTTCACGCAAATCCGTCCAGTGGAAGCCGCGCGCATATATGCGCACTGGCGGACGGACAGACATGACAAAGCTTATAGGCGTCTTTTGGGACTTACACGAACGCGTTTACAAAATCCTCTCTCTGACTATTTTGTTTCCCCATGCTATAGAAAACAATATAAAACGCATGTAGGTATTCAAGTTAAGTGGCTGATATTGTTGTACGATTTTAATAAAATTTGGAGTTTCCCGACAAATGTTATTAGAAATCTAAATATAATACTTCAATATTCGTACAACGGGAGCCGCGCTGATGCATGCGCGCAGACATGACGAAGTTAACAGTCTTTTTCGCTACTTATCCGAACGCCCCTTGAAATTTTTAATAATATGCTTGTCCAGTTCGACATGGCCGCGCACTCGACGGTAAAACACACCTCACCATGCTGCTCCTCAGTATGCTCAACTATGTTTATGCTGTTCTGCGATGCCAGTGCAATGCCGCCCTGCGCTACTCTGTCCCGGTCGTGCTTCCATGCCCTTTACCTGCGTCAATCGTCACAGTGAAAGGCAGGCAGCGTAGACGGCGTAGCGTCACGACGGCACGACGGCAGATTTCTTGTGTCTGCGGTCTCACATGTTGGAGTCTGCAATGACGCGTAGGCCAGGGCAGCGAGGCGCAGAACTGTGCCGACCGTAGAAGTGGCAGCAATCACTGCTCCAGTCCGACACGCGCGTACACTGTTCGCGAGGTCTCTGTCCCTGGTTAATATGGCAGTGCTAATTATTCTTTACTTCCAACAGATCTGTGAGTGCTACATCCTTGATCCAGCATCTCTTCCCATGAATTATACATGTAGACTGTTCCCTGATCGGCCTAGGAAGTAGCTACACTACTTGCAAATCTTTCTGACCGGAAATTCGGATATTCAGGAAAATTCCATTACGAGAGTCCTTATTCTATGTAGGTACTCTCTAGGACAATTTCCTCCTTTTACCTCTATTCTTTGCATACTGTATGACTGGCTGACCATAAATTATCTGTTGGTTTAACAAAATGTCTTCTACACTGTTGAAACTTGTTTAAATGACAAATGTCTTCCAACATGTAAGTGCGTCATCCTCAGAGTCAATTCCAAATTTCTCTGCCTCTATGTCGGAAATGTTACTGACAAATCACATATCAGTGTGTTCCAAAAGAACGAATACTGTATAATATTAACAATATAGTTTGGATGTACACATTTTATGTTGCACACGACAACAGTAACTAATAACAGGTCTCTTTAGGACAGACGGCCAGAATCACCCAGCCTAAACTCTCCAGACTCGAAGAGTCTTTTAAGCAACAATCGGGAACAAACTGATCTCGCACAAGCTGAAAAGCAAATTTCTTATAGACATGATGACTTTTTACAATGAAGTCAAAACTCAGCAGCCTCCATAAACTAGACGGTAGAAGAGCAAGCAAGGTGGTGTATGACCATGACCTTCAGAAAGAAAGAAAATTTGCTTGGAGGTATCACGTTCTGGGATTATCGAATTGTTTGCAATGGATGACTCATTATGATGCTGAGGTTCAGCTTGTTTATTTGCATCCTGAGTTCTGCAAATTGAACAAAAGATACGATTCCAGAGCTGACAAGCAGCAAGTTATATCATTCTAATGAATCACAAGGTGTTGCAACACACAGATCATATCTTACTTCGCCAATGTATATATTTCTGGGCCCGCATACCAATTCATATAATTATGGTGATATTATTTTATTTTACGGCTGAAGCACAGATTTTGATAAGTTAAAATTTTCAGATATAACTTTCAAGTTCTGCGCCGTCACCACGTTCGCAATTGTATTACATGTGATACTACGAGGGGGTGCTGATGAGTCCTTAGCCCGACCAGGAAGGAAACAAGCTACAGCGAACAAACTCGGGATTTATTCAATCTACTCCCTACGAAGCTCAATACACGTCTTAGCCAGTTCCTCTGACCTTTGCAAGCCACGAAAAAAAAATCAGAAGGTTGTCCGTCCAACCAGGTCTCCGGGGCAGCAATGACGTCCGCGTCGGACGAAAAATGGCGACATTTCAATTGTTTTTTCAGTTCAGGGAACAGGCGGTAGTCAAACGGGGCAAGATCCAGAGAATAGGGTGGGTGATCAAGACACTGGAAGCTCAGGTAGGCCGGTTTCTTCTGGGTTGCAAGTGCCCGGTGAGCCGGGGCATTGTCGTGCAAGAACAAGACCACCTTGGTGACCTTCCCGCGGCGTTTTTCCTTCAAAATGTCCTTCAATTGCATCAGCAGAGATGAATAATACTGCGCGTTGAAGGTCTGGCCATTTGGAAGATAATCAATGAGGAGGATGCCGTCTTGATCCCAAAAAATCGAGGTGAGAAATTTGCCAGCGGCGGATTTTTGCACTCAGAATTTTTTTGGGGCAGGATGAGCCGCTATGTTGCCACTCCATTTATTGTTGCTTTGTCTCCGGGTCATAGTGATATAACCAGGTTTCGTCCATGGCCGCCAATCGCGACAGGAAATCATTTGGATCGCGAAGAAAAAAATCCAAAATTTGCTCAGACGACTGGCACCGTTGACGTTTTCGATCCGAATTCAGCCACTTCGGGACCCACTTCGCGGAGAGCTTCCGCGTGTCCAAATATTCATGAATGATGGACCCAACCCGCTCACGTGACAGCCCAGTTGCTCAGCTAATGATTTAGCAGAAATCCGGCGGTCTTCCAAGATTAGCTCGTGAATTTGATCAATAGTCTCCAGGGTGGTCACTGTTTTGGGTCGTCCAGGACGAGGCGCAACACAGGTGGAAAAATCACCAGGTTTAAACTGGGCCACCCAGTTTTTGACGGTGGCATACGATGGTGCATATTCCCCTAATATTTCTGTCAGAATGGCGTGAATTTCCTTCGGTGCCTTGACTTGCAGGAAAAAAAAACTTGATGACTGCTCGCGTCTTGATGTTGTTGAAATCGCGCGAATCGCCTGACATGCTTCCTTTCCGCCTCTGTACCAAGAAAAAGCTTGGAAATCGGCACATGGATAGAACCCTCTTTCCAAAAACACTATCGATTCCGTCCTACGACATGGGGAAGTAGGACGTGCTAACGACTTATCAGCACCCCCTCGTGAACGTGATGATTTTTCCACTTGTGATGCGCCTCGTCCTGGACGACCCAAAACAGTGACCACCTCGGAGATTATTGATCAAATTCACGAGCTAATCTGGAAAGCCCGTCGGATTTCGGCTAAATTAACAACTGAGCAACTGGGCATCTCACGTGAACGAGTTGGATCCATCATTCATGAAGATTTGGACATGCGGAAGCTCTCCGCGAAGTGGGTCCCGAAATGCCTGAGAGCGGATCATAAACGTCAACGGTGCCAGTCGTCTGACCAACTTTGGAATTTTTCGGCGCTATCCAAATAATTTCCTGTCGCGATTGGTGACCGTGGATGAAACCTAGTTATACCGGAGACAAAGCAACAATCAATGGCGTGACGGCATAGCTGCTCAACACGCACCAAAAAATTCCGAATGAAAAATCCCCTGGAGAAGTTCTCGCCTCGATTTTTGGGATCATGGCGGCATCATCCACACTGATTATCTTCCAAAGGGCAAACTATCAACGCAGAGTATTACTCATCTCTGCTGGTGCAATTGAAGGACATATAGAAGGAAAAACGTCGCGGGAAGGTCACCAAGGGTGTCTTGTTCTTGCACGACAATGCCCCAGCTCACCGGGCACTTGCAACCCAGAAGAAACTGGCCTACCTGGGCTTCCAGCGTCTTGATCACCCACCCTATTCTCCGGATCTGGCCCCGTCGGACTACCACTTGCTTCCTGGACTGAAAAAAACAATTGAAATGCCACCATTTTTCGTCCGACGCACATGTTATTGTTTCTGCGGAGAGCTAGTTGGACGGACAAACTTCTGTTTTTTTTTAGTGGCTTGCAAAAGTTACAGCAACGGCCTAAAAGGTGTATTGAGCTTCGTGGGGAGTAGGTTGAATAAATCCCGAGTTTGGTCGCTGTAGCTTGTTTCCGTCCTAATTGGGCTAAGGACTTATCAGTACTCCCTCTTATACGTGTATTGCCTGTCTTATTGAATAAAAATAATGAGAGAAAAAGAATTTATCTCCAGTTTATTCACAGCGGTATGTTCCTACCAAAGTTCAGTACTAAGCTAATCAAGATATTCGTGGCACTTTGTGCAACCTGAAAGTTCATTATCTTGTTCACAAGAGCCCACCGCTTGTCCCCACCCTGAGCCAAACTTCGCTTATTTCCCTAAACAGCATTAACGAACTTGTCTCGTAATTGGGCCGCCGGATTTTTTAAGGCACGATAAGCAGTGTTATGTATTACTTAGATGAAATGCAGTCTCCAGGGCCGTGTCATGTCAAGGCGGCAAGTCGCCAGCCGCTCACAGCGAAGACCTGAGTTCGATTTAGGAGCCAGCCCATGTGACGTTTGTGTTGAACGAAGTGGCTCGGGAACAAATTATACTGCCAGTACTTCGGTTTTCCTCTATCAGTATCATTCAACCAATGTTCCACAATAACTTTCATATTTCTTATCAGGATACGCGGGTGAACTCTTGTAAACCTTCAAACGTAGGAATGCTGTTTGAGATATCAGGAAATTCTGACGGGAAAGTATTCTAACGTTGATTTTTGTCTTATTCCGAGCCTTCAAAATTTAACGATTACAGTTTTAGGAACAAGTTTTAAAAACGTCGCTAGTAGCTTATATCTGCAGCCCACCTGCTTTAAATGAAACCCAATAAAGGCAGATCTGACATTACGTGTTGCATGCATTATTCTTACAAGTAATTAAAATAACCAACAATTAAACACAAAACGGCTAAAAATCATACATAACATATATAACTGCTACACGTTTCGACGTCGGGGCGCCAACTTCAGGGAATCCAAAGTACAAATGTTTGCGAGTGCCTCCACAACGTTCTTGGTATTATTACAGTAATAGAATGTCAAATATATTAGAATTATACATTTATGAAAATGTTAACTTCAGAAAAAACGTGAAATGAAGAAGCAGGCCAGCGTCCAAGGTTTTATATAATTAAAAGTCAATTACGCATAAAAACATCTGAATATCTTATGTAAGGCATAAAAGTATCTAGTGTTGTTTGGGTACGTCAAAACTCTGTACTTTGGATTCTCTGCAGCTGGCGCCTAGGCGCCGAAACATGTAGGAATTTTATATATTATGTATGATTTTTAGTCGTTTTATGTGCATTTGTTGGCTATTGTTATTATTTATTTAAAATAATGGCAGATTTCGTAAAATGGTGCTACAAAGAAATTGTCTTATCTACAGTCATTGCCACTGTTATATAGAAGACTCAACATAGGCCTAGCCAATCCACGAACCGTTGATGTAGGCCTAGTGTTTACGGAACATCTGGGTCGTATGCAAAAGTATTTAAAAAATCGTGTGGTGTTTAAAAGATATCTATTCAAGAACAAAACTACCCAGTAAAGAATCATCACACCATTCTAATTTTTGTACATGTTGGTGCTAGCACAAGTTCTTGAAAGAAAAACAGCACTGTGCCTTTTCACTTCTGGCATTCAGAGTTTGATTTACGACCCCACTCCTCTTGTATTTTGCATTTTAGTCATATATCGTACGAATTCCACTCCGTCGAAACAAATCATTCTTTTATTTCAGTACAGACCATTATTTTATTTTACAGCCCAATTTATCCTGTACTCTCTGATGTTATTTCTGCAAAGGACTTATTATCTTCCATGTCCATCTCAAGCCAAGTGTTCTGGAAACACCGTTCTTCCAAACAACATCCGTCTTTTCATCCAATAACACACCCATTACTGTCTAGTCCAGTGGTGTACCCAGGAATTTTGTTTATCGAATCAGGTTCTCTTCGATTCTGACACAAGTTATCATAAGCCGCCCCAAATGTAAATATTTCGCGTGCTATTTATCGAATCAGGTTCTCTTCGATTCTGACACAAGGTATCATAAGCCGCCCCAGATGTAAATATTTCGCGTGCTATTTATCAAAAGCCATTAATTATTACAACGAACCGAAAGTCTGGATCATGCCACAGCATGTGAGAAGATGCACACGCGGTTTGTTTTCAGATTCAAGGCGAGCTCCACGACTTTGCCGTACTTGTTCGTGGAAAAATTGCTTATGAGTCCACGAAAATAACCGTTAATCCGAAAAAGAGAACCGTGTTAAATTAAAACGCAGAATCCTTTAAATGCAACAAAGTTACACAAATCACAATAAATCATAAAAATTCTCTTACGCAGACAGTATTACAGCCTATATAAACAAAAACGGCACTTTGGTTTATACTAAGTTTGTAAGTTAAAACTCCTGTAAGGGTCAAATAAACGCAAAAAAGAAACTTTTTATTAGGCACGTTTACTCAATTATCGAATGGAAGAAGTGCAAACGTCACGCCATCTTTTGTGTTAAGCTCGTGCTAGCACCAAAACGTTTCATTATTAACACTGCGTACACCGCGCGATGCCGAACTACACAAGTCATCCTTTTAAAGCACCTTCATCCATCGGAAAGAGAGCCCAACAAGGTCGGGAAGCTTGTAAAACTGTGTCAGAAATTCTGAATCCAAGGTCAGAATGCATTTTATAGCAATCAAGCCTCTCCATTATGGGCGTCCAACATTTGAATGGCAAAGGTCCACACCAGTCATTGTGGGCGGGTTCGCGGGCCGCACGTGAAAAAAAAAAATAATAATAAGTGGTACAACAGCCTAAGTTCTTGTGTAATTTGTACAGCGTACACATAATTTGTGAATGTGGACGCGAGCCGCATGCGACCGGCGGGTTGGACACCCATCTTTAAGGTGGATATCCCGTTGTGTTATCGCATGATAACTTTATTAATTGTAACAATCAACACAACTAAGTTCTGGTGTTTATTAAAGCAACATGTTTCGACCCACGTGTGTCATCTTCAGGCTAAATATATGTAAAAACATTAAAGGCAGTATACATTGCTTTCTGTGCATGTAGCAATTCAATGTAACGAACTGGTAAACTGATATCTCAGTACTAACAAAAAGCGATGTACATTGCCTTCTAGGTGTTTTACATGTATTGCGCCTGAAGATGGCCCACATGTTGCTTTAATAAACACCAAAACTTAGCTGTGTTAATGGTTATAATTTGTGTAGTTAAGGAGACCCATGGTCTACATCAAACCCGGGCATTCCCTTACAGAAATCAGTATATGACGTGAAACTCAGGTACAACGCATAAACACAACAATGGGGTGAGTGTCACTAAATTGTTTACAAATTAAGTAAACAATAGAGATAAATTTATGGGCCGAATACCGAGAGTGGCGTGTAGAGCACGTCAGTAGGACAGTCTTGTTGGGCCCTCGGTTCGAATACAGACTGAAGAGAGCGGCTAACCACCCCCCCCCCAAAAAAAAATCTTTCATGATTTTCTAATAGTTCTGGCAAGAAAATTATGGGATGGTGCCTTAAAATAGGCCACTACTTCTTACTTCAACGTCCTCTCAGAGTTACACCCCACAACTGTCCTGAATGTTCTCATTCAACGTTATGCTACGAATCTGACAACAGAACTGCATTAAGCATTCACATTCCTCTGGAGCAGCGAGTCAAAACATTCCCTATAGGTCATGGAACTCAAAGATTCGTCGTCGCGGTCCCTTAGACCGCCATGGGTCTCCATCCTGAACCAAATAATTACATAACATCCTCGTATCACATTTATTTGAGATAAATTTTAATATCACCAGCCTATATAAACCTAGGCCTTCTAAGAGAATCTTTCCCTTCAGGTTTATATACTAAAACTTGGTATGCATTTCTCAAGTATACCATGCGTGTCACACAAACCGCCCATCTCATCCCCTGGATAAGATTATTCTAATAATACCGTACTTGGTTAACAATGTAAATTATTTCTAAAGCCTTTCTTTGCTCCTTGTAGCTCAGGTCCAAACATTCTCCTGAAAAACTATTCTCAGACACCTTTCAATCTATGTTATTTACTTAATGTAAGGGACCAAGTTTCAAACCCATACGACAGAAGATTTGAAATTATAATTTTCTACTTTTCAAGCTGTACACTTTTATACGGCAGAAAGAAATACAGATGACCAACAATGAATGAAGCAAGCACTGCCAGAAGGCACTACACCATGAATGTCTTAATGGATGTAAACTTGACAGATGTTTCAATTAACCAACAAATAAAAAAAAAAAAAGACACACAGCGGCCCTTCATGCATTCCTATGACAAACACAAGCTGTGTGAGTCACAGGGCACGACAGCAGGATTTTAGAGGAAATATCACTACCGCGAAAGGTGAGCCACCCAAAAGTTCCGAGAATGTGACGAAGAATACCAGTAACGAAGAAATATCTTCCTATATACGAGTATATTTAGTATGCAGTTTCACAACAAGATTATTTATAATGATAGCTTTCAGGCTGGTATGGAAGCCACAAGTCACAAAGAGTTTATAAACTAGAGTCAACAAGGCCCGACGTCACGTTCCATTTTCTCAGGCACCATGTGGGATGCTTAGTCTAGCAATGCGTAATATTCAGACTGCTCAAGACAATCTACTCTCGCATGACGCGACATCCGAAGGTTAATGTATTCCTCTTCCACGTCACCGCTCCCCTACATTTACGGAAACTCGTCTGCAGCTTTGTATGAAACACTGCATGCGACACTTAGGCTTCCGCCGCGGTCTGAGGTCTTCACTTGGCAGTTGGTTACTGCCGCTACGGGACTGCGTAACAGTCCCGCGGGATAGGATGTCCCGAGACGTAGGCAACCAACTGCCAACTTATGTCGCCTAACATCCCAGAAATTCGAAGGCTTATCACAGGTGTCCTGTGTAACACAACACAACTTCCGGCTACAACACACAAAAGCCTACTTTCGTATTGAACATACCTCCAGTCCTATGAATCTTGTTTTGCTGTTGTCTCTTTCAGCAAGATCGGTTTATAATATCACACTAACATACAGCTTATATCGCGGTTTGTTGTGCTAAACTCACGTGTCGATGAAAACAGACTGAATTTTAAGCAAGTAAAAATCTTTATACTGTTAACAACTGTATATCCTAGATTATGTTCATCCCAATTATCACACCATCAACGCTCATTTACACTCAAAGTAACACTGTTATCCTCCACTTCTTACGCCCACTGACTCTCTGTTAAATTACTTGACAATATCGGATATCAATGTGATGACTGACCACCCGATCACGAACATAAATCAAAACAGAATGATACTACTCCTACAACTGTGTTACGTAACTGTAGAATAAACGTATATAAATACTGCATTAAAATTGCACATTAAATGTTTAAAGGCACAAAAATGAATTAAACAAAAATGTAACTCAAAACGCTCCCCTGGTTCATGATTATTTTAGACGCCGATTGCAGATGTCAATCAAAAGGATGAGCATATTAGCAGAACGTTTTTTTGTGCAACTGCGTTACGTAATTCAGCACGCGTGCATAGAGAGCATTGTGACAGGCACACTTGCAGAGATAAAAGGTCACCATTCCAAGAATCCACTTACCCCTAAGTGAATCACACCTTTTGTATTGAAAAGAAAAGAGATACAACAAATGCATCGCAACGACCTTAGAGAAATCACAAGGGCAAACAATAGAACAAGTTTGCATTTATCTTTAAAATCCCACTGTTTGTTTTCGTCGTGGACACTTACATGTTGTCACGCCACGTGCCGGTAATTGGTGGTGGGGTGGGGGAGTCAATTGAGAACTACACCCAGACACACGGGAAGATTCACGGCCTGACATCTCCTCATATATAATTTACCGCATGTTAGTGTAGGCAATGAAAATGACTTCCTTCAACTCTCAAGACATGCTACATATAGTTAAATGCTCTGTCAAGTCCGTGCATGGAAATGGACGATACTGCGCGGCAAGTTTAACCCTTAGGCTACCGGATTAAATTTCACTTGCCATTTAATAATATTAACCCTTAGGCTACTAATTTCGTATATATATGGAGCTCCTAGTA
>JGI20166J26741_11810473_pt1 | contig 10115 bp, 6 predicted proteins | sample TergutCu122P5_FD_26741 | JGI IMG/M metagenome (IMG submission 26741) | reverse complement strand
TACAATGGAACATGTACTGTTAGTAGTAAATGCAGAATGAAGTTCATCACATGGGGGAAAATTTACATGGAAACATATTTAAAATTTACGCTTATTATATGAAACATGACGTCCTCACAGAAGGAAATGTTAAACATACAGCCCACTGAAATGTGACTGTGTAGTTCTCCACCAGACATGTACCAACGTTTCGGAGAACCTGTGCCTCCATCTTCAGGGCAGAAGGCACTGTATGAAGGTGTTTGAAGAGTAATGCCACTATCAAACATCAGCCATCCAGGATGTGGCCATAAACTGTACATGGACAACTTCTTTTCCTCCCCTGACCTGTTTAATGATTTGGCACCCCCCCCCCCAAAAAAAATTCCTGTTGTGGGAAAGTGTGGCTACATAGAAAGGGAATGCCCAAGGACCTCAAACCCAAGACACTGAGACTGCAACGTGGTGATAATCGAGTAAGGACCAGGGGTGACATGACAGCTGTGGTGTGGACAGACAAGACAGACATGTGCCTCCTGAAAAAACATTCACAATCCACCCAGAGAAGGCAATTATCATGATGAACACAGGAAGGCGATAAAGCCGGCAACTGTGGTGGACTATAACAATCACATGCAGCATGTTCATGATAAAGATAGGATGGCCAAATACTATATGGCCAGCCACTGAACATGGAAGTGGACAAAAAAGCTCTTTTTCCACCTGTTAGACCTGGCCATTCTCAACATTCATCTTCATATGGTGGGAAGAAAATCTCATATGGAGATTTCTGACTCACTCTTTTATCAGAGAGATGTTGGCACGGGCTGGGCATGAGCCATGAACATCCATCCCTGTGGGGAGAACAGCCCCAGCTTCTGCTAACATTGAAAGACTGGACACATGTCACAATAATCACTGGCCTGGCTGCAATTCCACGAAATGGCAATGTCACATGTGTTCAGCGAGGGGAGTGACGTGAACAGTGATGTTCAAATATGTCAGGTGTGACATGGTGCTTTGTGTGGACCGAAATTGTTTTACGGAAAACCACACAAAGAACAAATCATAAAACATATTTTCGTATGTCCTCCATACAAACAGTTGAAGCCTCGACCACAGTGTTTAAGTAAAAGAACATGGACATTTACAAGTTATTTAGAAACTTATCTTCTCCATTTCGCAATAAGAATATTACAGCATTTTTAAGGCATACTGAGCAATGTCTGTTTCCCTCCCCACAAAGTGCTTTTGGTTTCACAAATTTATCCTGCTTTGATTTCAAAATATTCAGGTTTTCCAAAAAGCATGCGCAAAATTTAAATAATTCGGCAAGCTGGGACTTACAGATGGGATTTAACTTGGTGTTTAAAGGGAAGTAAATACATCTCACCACATAAATACATTCCTTGCATTCATGATCATGAATCAGTCACCAAAGGCCCTGATCTGACAGACTACCTCTCTGCCCCAAGAAGGGATATCATGAAATGCAGTCACGGATACTCAATCACTGCTGCTGCTGCTTCTGCCATATGTGGCACTATAAAATTTTTCATATGAAATGCACCTCGAGCCATTTATTTCAAACTCCTTGAGACACTGATTCTAAAAATGTAGAAGATTTAAGCCTTTATACTCCAAAACTATCTACTTGACTTGAAGTCCTCAAATAAGAACTCCTTTATTTCAACAGAAAAAAATTAATTCCAGCCATGCAGTGAGAAGGGTGGGTGGGGTTTTACAGGTAACCTGGTGGTAAGTATCAAGTTCACTTAATTTTTGGAAGTGTGAGACATTTGTGCACTAGAATTACAACCAAATTTGAGATACACATAGCTCAAATTCATTCTGAAACATGATTAGTGAGATGTTACCAATTAAGTACTATGAGCCAAATATGCAAGTTATATTAATCCAATCACACAATAAATTGTCCAATAAGGTGACAGCTGCTGGCAGTACTTTTTTAGAACCATGCACACTCTGGGAGTGATTCACACATCACACTGTGTTGGGAGATGTTGTTACATGTCTTTGGCTCCCTCTAGTGGTTGATAAACCTTGACAATCATTATCTTTTCTGAGATCCAGATAAAATCTGGTGAATCAGCTAACCATCTCACAGATCTACAGATCAGGAACTGTCTCTTAACTTCTTGTCCTGCTGCTTGGGCATATATGCAAGCCAGCCATCAGGTTGGAAAGGCAGAGTCTTTGATAGTAAAAGCTGTGTATCTACATCCTTCAACAACATACTGTCTAACAATTTGATGGCCAATAATGCTGCATCAGGTGTTCATTACACACTGTCAATGATGATCAACTTGCCAAAGACAAAATAGCTTCCCACAGAGACCAGCAATGCATGTTACTGTAGCCGACTTGCCCATGGCTCATGAAAAAGCAAACAAAACTTCTTGAATGAAACATCATTCAGCAACTAATGAAGAGTAAAGTAACAAAATTCCACATGACTGCTGAAGTAAGTATAGTTCAAGATGAACTGGGCCAAGGTTGCCTCAAATTACTGAAAAGCTCAGATTACATGGATTAAGACAATTTTCATTGCTTTTAGCATCAACTGTTAGGGTATATTAAAATACACAGTCAAATCACATAACAATACACATGAATACACAACAGAACACCTAGAAGGAAGCACAGTAATGCCTGAGAGACACATGTGCACGAAGATACACTTTAACTGAATTCTGTCCACAACACAGAACCTTCACTACTGAACAACTCAAGCAAAGCAACCTCAAACAATAAGGGGGCACAGGGAATTGAGACTCCGCTGTAACTCCCAATAAAATGACAAGAATGTACGGGTGAAGTTTGTTGTGTACTAGCCAGCTGATTGGTACAGACACCAGGATACAAGCTCCAAATTCTTAATTTATCCCTGTAATACCATTATCACTTTGTTATTCCAACTTCCTATTTCAACATGTCTCCAAATGGTTGTGACTAACATGCAACATGAAAATCATAAGACTAGCCCACAAATCAACAAGCAACATAAGGAAAAGTACCAGAATACACAAACAAATGCAAAACATTATGGCCAAATAATTCAAATCAGGCATCCACCCTATCAGGCCTACTGCCAGCTATACAGATGATGTCTTAACTTAAACTTTGCAATACTTAACACTGCAAAGTTTAGCCTGGGGGAAACATTGTGAGATGTCACCAACTATGCATCTTTTGTGCCAATATACAGACTTTTGGACAGCACAGGCCCTTCACAGTGAAGCACTGCATGTACATTTTTATATGATGTCCCAGACAGATATTGTGTATATTCAATGAACACACTGAAGACATTTTAATAAACTAGCAGATATAACAGAGGTGTTCAAAATAACCATCATTAGCTTCACGACACAGCTGACAGTGAGTGAACAACTAACTGACAAGCTGCCACCCAAGCTGGTGCTGGGAATGTTCATCTCCTTGTGGTTGATAAACAGCAAGAAAAACAGACTGTTAAAGCATGTGAAGGGACACAGCACCAGTCCTTGTCCCATCAGAGAAGAATGGTGTGCAGCACAATATGACACACCACCAGAGACTAACAAGGCTGGATAAATGCACTTTATTATGGACATGGACATTCAAATTTAAAGAAGACCAGTCCACACAATTACACTGGTGCACTGTACCAGTCAGTTCAAATGTCAGTCCCAACAAACACGCACAGCAACTACATATCCTCACCCAGCTTCATTAGGATGCATTCACAAAACCTGCAAGTCTGCAGTCATGATTGTCTTCAGTCACTGCATGCAATAACCTGCTGTTCTGATAATACAGTTTACATATCCCTTGGATATTCCAATGTCACTAGCACACTGCTTTCAGTGTCAAATGAACTGCTAACACAACTGCAGAATGTCCTTACTGCCTGATGTGTATGGTCAACCACCACATACTTATAAATGACCTCACATTCCTGCAATTGTTAGCTGAGTTGGACAGACAGTTTTAAAGTTACGTCTCTGCCATTCCTGCACTTCAAGCATATTTCTCAAATTCCCAGTACCACTTCTAAACAACTTTCATTGCTCAAAACTCAATTCATGCTCTGCTACTTTGCACACAGAGGTCAACATCACAGTGCCACCTATTAAACGTGGACCACAATAAGTTCCCCCTTCAGACACAACACATGAAGATGATAAGGTTAATATTCTGTATTCAAATGTGTATACGCCTTCTTCAGACACACAGTATTTGATACATTAACCTAACATTTATAAGTATCCATCACCTCAAAAATTCTGAGAATTATCTATGAGATGTAAAAGCACGAATATTTTCATAGTCAATCTAGGAAAACGAAGTGTACATTCTGGGAAAATGTAGTTACAGAAACGTAAAACTGATTACCATTTAACACTATTCTTATGAGAATTTGACCGACACTTTATGGAAAGTGCATAATATCATTAAAATGCAAACAGCAGCAATGTAAACACATTATTTAGCTTGGATGAAGAGTAGCTCCAACAATCTACAAGGATAGCTATCACTGCAGGAATTAACTGTAGCACTGTTATGGTCTGGACTGTCAGAAGATCCAACATTTATGATTTTTTTTTAATGTGACATTATCAGTGACCACCAACCATGAATAATAACATATACTAACCATCTCAGAGTTTCTTACAAAGTGTTAGCAGACCAATTTATTCCACAAATTCCAATCAGAAATGTCTGCACTTACATAATACAAGAATCATGAAATTATTAAGATTTACATTCATACCACACATTAAATAACCCATCAACCAATTCCAACACAATACAAATGTTGAAACAAACACAAGGTGAATTAAAGTCAGAAGCACACGCCGCCGCCGCCACCACCACCACCACCACCACCATTAAAAACTAATTTTGGCCTAATTTATTTGCTCAAAAATCACTTTTATACACATAACTGATGTCAACTCCCGGAGGATGGAGTGAAGAGGGTAAAAAAATGTTGGAATTTTTAATATTTTTGGTGTACATTATATGTAATAACATTGTGCATTTTAGTGGGGTTGCCTTATGTAACAAGAAAGGAGTTAGCTTATTGATTTTCCAATTCATACAACACTATACATGACTGTATATTCATTTGTTCATCACATTCACTACAAAATGTTTCAGCTCTTTAATTGCAGTACTACAATTATATAAAAGGGAAGAACTGAGCTAGAGGAATGTACAGTGGTTTGAATACATGAATAATAAACCACTCCAACATACATGTCTCTCTCTACTTATATGTGCATATAATACTAACCCATTTTAAAAGAAACGCCACACAGAAATATAGAGATAAGAGCTAGTTTTATGTTCGTGTGACCGTGCATCGTTAAAATAGGTAAATAATAGAAGCAACTAGATGTCACACTAATCTGATGTTTATTCGTGATTAGAAGATGGGCATAATGATGCCTGAAACATGTTGAGAATCTTCTAATCACAAATAAACATCAGATTACTGTGACATCTAGTTGGTTCTATTATTTACCTAAGAGCTAGTTTCCTACATACAGCAAAAAATTCAGGAAGTCAATATCCTGCCGATGAAAACACAGGGAGTTCAAGAAAATAAAACAGGTTGTATCAAATGATAGGAATGTTCAATGGATATGATCATGACAAATAACAAGGATTTATAAAACAATATGCAACACATGTATGCCTAAGCTTGATACATGGTTACACAGAGTAATCCCACTACTCTGTATGTTACAAGTACACTGCAACATGTTCATTTTAACAACATCAATGATATACATTTTATTATCCCATTATTTGGTATAACAACAAAATTATAAACTTGTATTTCAATTGTAAAGGAAAGGCCTCTACCTCAGTTCTTCCCTTTTATGTAACTATAGCACTACATACTGATGGCTGCAATTAACAGCTGAAACATGTCGTAGTGAATGTGACTGACACATGAATATACAAGCATTTATAGCGATTTATTAATCATAAAATCAATAAATGAACATTACTAAACAAATACAATGGGATGGTACCCAAAAATAATAGAGTTATTTAACAACGAAGTTAAGCATGGCCTTTAGTTTCACCGGATGTGTTTCGCTTTCCTCTTGTTGAGAAAAATGGATTTCAGCTACATTTACAATGAACTGAAAATATAATAATACTCAGCAATGTAGACTTCAACAATCATAATGACTGCAGAAACACATGATGAGATATTGGGTGGACTAGCATGTAAATATTATGTCAATCCTATCATACAACCAGGCTATTTGCAGTCTTCGTTCTAGTTCCTGTGAATGTGCGGATAGAATCCGTACCAAACAAGACCACTAAACTGACACAAATGAGAAGGTAAATTAAAGCAAATGACATCTAAACATACTGAGCAGTTAAATGCAAAATGGCAATTCAACAGGTATAGTAACATAAAAATTCTGTACCACATAAAAATGACTGTTAAAATTCACATATTTTAAGTCTTCTCTTTTTTAATTCCTGCAAAAATTAACGCGCATCTAATAGATGTGAGGACGAGATTTTTCACTTTGCTACCTGCAGCAACAAACAGAAATGTCCCAGCAATCCTGTGAAGGGATGAACATAATCACCCAGAAAAGCTTTCACACATTGAACAATGTTCTAATCCATACCAGACTCACACTGACAACAGCCTTAGCAAAATGTTTGAGCCAAAATTCACAAAGTTGTTTTGTGCACATAGCTGTAGAACAGACTAACTTTTATTTTGTGGGTGAAAACAAATATGACATGCACAGAAAATTTAAGTGACGATACAACATAAAATACAACCACCGACCACAGGCAACACAATATGCAATGTAAAAAAGATTAATATAGTATTAATCAAGTCTCATAAATTTATAACAAACAGTGAAATAAACAGCCATGATGAAATGTGTAAGATGGTGATTTCAAGCTTCTGGCACAGCGTAAATGTGACCTTCACTCGTCTGGGATGTTATGCAGCACTCATTGGTAGTTAGCTGCCAATGTTTTAGTACAATCTATCCATCCTTTCTTCAAGGGTCTTCTCAAGCCAAGAAGACCCTTGAATACGGGACCCACAGGTTTTCACAAAATGTTTGTAACAAACTACCAATCTATGCGAAACAACATCCCAGAACAGCAAATATCTCAAATGTGTTAGATTTTAGGTTTTCACAGAGCGAAGAACCATGCTGTAGTCTCCTCGTTAGGCAATGTGTAGTCTGGCAGGTGATATTAACACCTTCCAAGAACATACAACCTTTGTAGTCTACCCTTAAGATGGAGGCAAAATGGTCCTCCAAAGAGCTGATAATCACATACCAGCTTACAGGGTCATAACCCAGAAGATCACAATATAAATATAGCAATTCTGAAGCTGAATTACAGCATATGCTATATGAGGCTGATTTACAGTATATGCTGTTCCCATTGAAACAAAAGTATTGTGGAATGAAGAATGGCAGTGAAAAACCTCCCACAGTAAAAAATTCTCTATCAACAATTGCAAGGCATGGAACTCAAACTTGCACAGTGTGCTGCCAAGTAAACCATTCCAGTTGGTCCATACAGCCAATACACAATCATCAATTCTGAAAACATGAACTAAAACAGACTACTGGCATTACAAATAAGTTTCGAAAGGTAACAAACACTCCGATATCAAGGACTTTATTCTGACCAGGATGCATACACGGTACATGGAAAGCAGATGGTACATATCAGATCACTGTCTGTAGCCAGGACTGAGAGCTTGTTGCATGTCAATGTCTCTTGCAAACCACTTCACAGCCAGGTGTTTCTGAAGTGGTAACATGGAAATCACTAGGCACAAGATATGGACTGAAGGGAGGGTGGTCAAAAACCTCTCAGTTCCAGTGCCATAAACACTCACAAGTCTGGTTAGCACTGTGGCACCAGGCATTACCATGCAAAATGACAATTCCTTGGTGCAGCAAACTAGGCCTGTTGTGACAAACCACGACCTTGTAAGTGAACCACAATAATGCTCACCACCACAGTCAAGAAAATCTACATACAGCACAATTTTATAGCCCCAAAAGACCTATCATGATCTTCTGTATCAATGACAGTGATTTTAATTTTTGCTGGGGGAGATGAAGGGTGGTTTCATGTCTTGGATGTTTAGGTTCGTGTGTAGCATGACTGACCCTGTAACTGTGTTTGATATGATATTACATAAGACCTAAATGACACAACAGTGTTCTTTATGTTAATATTCCTTTAGGATACAATAATTCAAAGACTGATTTTGCAACAACACTTCATTGGCAGGAAAAAGTTGGATAAATGCTGCACTCTAGGTGAAGAAACAGAACTATGTGCCTAATTTGAGCACACAGTACTTTGAAGATTTTAATTTGTATCTACAATGCTCTGATCTGACACCAGCCTGTACAAAAACATGATTACCTCTAGAAAATGCAAAGCTGGTATAGACTCAGACATTTTACCTTTGTTAGAAAAAGAAAATAAAGACGTTGTTACAGACGGAACAGACAGTGATGAATGTAGTGATGAAACTGTAAGTGGTATAGAAGAAAGTGGTAAAAATGGTGGTGGTGGTGATTATTATGATGAAGGCAATATTGTTCAAGCTACACAACAAATTGCCAGGCCAAATCTGAGAAATCTGAAACAGGTGTTATGTAAACCTACTGGAAAATGTAAATTTACAGGGGAGTGATATATCATTGCAACTGTAACTGATGTACATGATACCCTAAAATTATTTGAACTGCTCACTGACCTCACTGTAAAACACCAACAAGTGTGCTACAGAGCAACCTACACAGTTTTGCTCATGTTTTCAAGACTCTGAAAGTGGAAGAAGACACCTCCTGCCCCTCCCCCCCTTCCCCAACTCAAAACAATAATTTTGATTACAACGTTCTATTGCAAGGGGTCATCTGGAAACCAGAAATAAACTCCACATAGAAATCAACATTTATGATACCTGGCTTCCCTAGAAAATCATCCATGAACAAACATGCATTTCTGCCATTTTGTGGTCAGTAATAATTTCCTCCATCCATGGGGGGGGGGCTTTTAAAAATGCAACCCATATTTGATTACGTGAACAGAAAATAATGTAAATGCCTAACCAGAATTTGGCTGTAATGACTGTCAATACTGTGGACAGGTAATACAGGTACTAGACATGTCATATGCACTGAGGGGGCAAGACTAAGAATAAATACAAAAATAATGTCTGAATCTGGACACACCTGGAATAATACAGTCACACTGCTAAATGTCATTCCTGAATGTGGTTTACCTGCAATTATTGTTTGTTTCTTCCAGTCCTCAGAAATCATACATATGAACAAAGTGCCATCATATCCTATGCACTGCACCTCAAAGTGTCATTTTCCCACATCAAATGTTCAGAGTTCCCAGTTTTAACCCATAATATTCCCAGAATATTTGCTTTTGAGAGAAAAACAGTTAAGCAAAGTGATTTTTTTTGCAACATGCATTACACCAAGCACCAAATGTGGAATAAAAGGATCATGATATTTTTGGAATGTACAGTAGCACTAGCCTGCCTATATTGATACTACCATTACAGTTCTAAATGTACTTGTGAAATGTCACCACAGGTCCAATAAGTGTGTAATTTAACATTGTACATTTTCTGTGCAACTGTATTATATACACAATATTTAATACCAGCTTGCTGCACAATATTTTCATTTGTTAATTACCATTCCAACATGTTTCAAACTTAGCTGTTAGCCATTTTCAGAGAGCTCACTAGTTTTCTGACATATGCAGCTTATGCATCAACATGTGTGGCAGACATTCTACATATATGATTAAGAATATAATTAAGATTAAATAATAAAATCAGTTCATAGTTAAATACAATATAAAATTATTTGAATTAGATTTTTCTGTGTCAAAGCATCTGTGTCAGTCTGTCTTCAAGCGAAATAAGTCACAAGCCAAGTACTGATCCACACTGCTTGTTTACATTTATAAATGTAAATGGTGAGTTTACAGTCGAAGACGCTCTAAACATATTGGAAAGTTTGACGGAATTAAACGGTAATTTGAGAAAAGAGGTTAAGAAGGATATTCTTACA
>JGI20166J26741_11810362_pt1 | contig 10116 bp, 6 predicted proteins | sample TergutCu122P5_FD_26741 | JGI IMG/M metagenome (IMG submission 26741) | reverse complement strand
GTGGTCCCCGTGGAGTTGAGCAGGGCGGCGGCGATCATCGGGGCGAACGCGCCGCCGAGGATCGAGCCGAAGGCGTACGAGATGGACACCCCCGAGAATCGGACGGACGCGGGGAACAGCTCCGCGTACCACGACGCTTGTGGGCCGTACGTCAACCCCAGCCCGATGGTGAGGAAGACCAGCGCCAGGAACAGGTTCCCGGCCGCCTTCGTGTTGACCAGCGGGAACAGGGCCACAAGCCCCGCCCCTTGCACCACCCACCCTGTCAGGTAGACGTTGCGCTGGCCGATCTTGTCACTGAGCCAGCCGCCGAGGAGTGTCGACACGCCCCACGTCACGCCGGCGACCGTGGAGGCCCACAGGACGGTGCCCCGGGCCAGGCCGATGGCAGAACTCGTGGCGTAGTGCTGGATGTAGCCGCCTGTGGTCATGTAGCCCGAGGCGCTGTTGCCGGCGAAGACCAGTGCGGCCAGCAGCACGAGCGGGAAGTAGAACCGGAGCAGCTTGGCGGCAGGCAGCTTGGTGTGCATCTTGCGCTCGGAGATCTCGGTGAAGACCGGGCTCTCCTCGACGCGGTGCCGGATCCAGAAGCCGACGATGATCAGCACGAAGCTGAACAGGAACGGGATGCGCCAGCCCCACTGCAGGAACTTGTCGCCGGGGAACAGGATGTTCATCAGGGCGAGCATCGCGGAGGACATCAGGAGCCCCAGCGGCACGCCCAGCTGCGGCATGGCACCGTAGAAGCCCCGCTTGTTGGCGGGCGCGTGCTCGACGGCCATCAGGGCCGCACCACCCCATTCGCCTCCAGCGGATATGCCCTGAGCGATACGGAGGGTGAGCAGCAGGACGGGCGCCATGAGCCCCCACTTGTCGTAGGTCGGCAGGCACCCGATCAGGGTCGTCGCGGCGCCCATCGTCACAAGCGTGATGACGAGCATCGGCCGGCGCCCGATCTGGTCGCCCATGTGGCCGGCGATGAACGCGCCGAGCGGGCGGAACAGGAAGCTGATGCCGACGGAGAAGAACGACAGGATCGTCGCCAACGTGGGGCCGGCGTCCTTGAAGAAGAGCTGGCCGAACACCAGGCCGGCCGCTGTAGCGTATATAAAATAGTCGTACCATTCGACTGCGGTCCCGACCATGGTGGCCATCGCCACGCGCCGCTGGTCGGTCTTGTCAAAAATGGGGACCTCCAGGTCCTCGTCCTCGATGACTTGAGTAGACACCTGAAAAACTCCTTTGTTATAAAGCGGGGGCTTACATGAACAATCAGTCAGGCGTTCGGTGCGAGGTGTCACGTGAGTCCCTGTGGGCAACGGTGCCGTCCTTTGGGACTACTCCTTGCACTGATCGAATCGAGCATATAGGATGCGGAACACGTTAGGAAGAAGAACCGGTGTACTTGTTCGAGGATGAGCGTCGCGCCGGGCCCGCAGCGATCCCCCTGCCGCCCGGCAAAGTTGTTGCGGTCCACCTGAGCTACGCGTCGCGCGCTGACCAACGGGGGCGCCGTCCCGCGCACCCGTCCTACTTCTTCAAGCCCACGAGTTCCCTAGCCAACTCGGGATCGCCCGTCGAACGTCCCGAAGGCACCGAGCTCTTGGCCTTCGAAGGAGAGATCGCGCTGGTGATCGGCAGGGCGGCCCGGTACGTGAGCGCCGACGAGGCGTGGGACTACGTGGGTTGGGTGAGCGCCGCCAACGACTGGGGCCTGTACGACCTGCGCGCCAACGACCGGGGCTCCAACGTGCGCAACAAGGGCCGCGACGGCTACACGCCGATCGGGCCCGGGGCGATCGACGCGCGCTCAGTGGGACCGGATCAGCTGCGTGTTCGCACCTGGCGTAACGGCGAGTTGGCCCAGAGTGACACGACCGACCGCATGATCTTCCCCCTGCCCCAACTGGTGGCCGACCTGTCGCAGCACTTCACGCTCCAACCGGGCGACATCATCCTCACCGGCACACCTGCGGGCGCGTCGGTGGCCGTACCGGGCGACACCGTCGAGGTCGAGGTCGACGCCCCCGGCGTCGCCGGCGCGCCCACGACCGGCCGGTTGGTCTCGTCCGTCGTGTCCGGACGAGGCGGGTTCGACCCGGCGATCGGCTCCCTGCCGTCGGTCGACGACAACCAGCGCGAGGAGGCGTGGGGCTCGCGCGAGGCCGCCGGCCTGCCGCCGGTCGCGGCACCGGGCCCTGCGCTGTCGGCGGAACTGCGGGACAAGCTGTTGGCCGCGCCGGTCGCCGGACTCACCGCGGCGCTGCGCGCGCGCGGCTTCAACACGGTGTGCATCGACGGGGTCCGGTCCAACCGGCCCGGCGTGAAGCTGGTGGGCGTGGCGAAGACGCTGCGCTTCATCCCCGGGCGCGAGGACCTGTTCGCAAGCCATGGCGGCGGCTACAACGCCCAGAAGCGCGCCTTCGACGATCTCAAGCCCGGCGAGGTGATGGTCATCGAGGCGCGGGGCGAGACCGGCTCGGCCACACTGGGCGACATCCTTGCCCTGCGGGCGAAGGCGCTCGGCGCCGCCGGCGTCGTGACCGACGGGGGCGTGCGCGACTACGCGATCGTCGCGGGGATCGACCTGCCGGTGTTCAGCCGCGGGCCGCACCCGGCCGTGCTGGGGCGCAAGCACGTGCCCTGGGACATCGACGTGACCATCGCCTGCGGCGGCGCGTCCGTGCAGCCCGGCGACATCATCGTGGGCGACGACGACGGGGTGATCGTGATCCCGCCGGGCCTGGCCGAGGCGGTCGCCGATGCCACACTGGCCCAAGAGGCCGAGGACGAATGGATCGCCAAGCAGATCGAGGCGGGGCATCGCGTCGATGGGTTGTTCCCGATGGACGCGACGTGGCGCGCCCGCTACGAGGCAAGCCGCACCACAAATCCCGGGCGGACGTCATGAACACGGTGCGAGGCGGGTATTCGTGCCCGGCGGCACCGTCCACGTGGCGACCGTGCACAACTGTTGTTCGCACTGCTGCAATCAGTTTCCCGTCACACACCATGGATTGAGGCGCATCATGAACACCGCATCCCCCGACCGGATTCCCGACAACCTTCCCGACCACATCCAGCACTACATCGACGGCGCCTTCGTGGACTCGGTCGACGGCGACACGTTCGATGTCGTGGATCCGGTCACCAGCCAGGCCTATATCAAGGCGGCGGCCGGCAAGAAGGCCGATATCGAAGCGGCAGCGGCGGCGGCCAACGCCGCCTTCCACGACGGGCCGTGGCCCAAGATGCTCCCGCGTGAGCGTTCCCGGATCCTGCACCGGATCGCCGACATCGTCGAATCGCGCGGCGATGCCGTCGCGAAGACGGAATCCTACGACTCCGGGTTGCCCATCACGCAGGCGCTGGGGCAGGCCCACCGTTCCGCCGAGAACTTCCGCTTCTTCGCCGACCTGATCGTCGCGCAGGTCGACGACGTCTTCAAGGTGCCGGGCCGCCAGATCAACTACGTCAACCGCAAGCCGATCGGCGTCGCCGGCCTGATCACGCCGTGGAACACCCCGTTCATGCAGGAGTCGTGGAAGCTCGGCCCGGCGCTGGCTACCGGTAACACCGTCATCCTCAAGCCCGCCGAGTTCACGCCGTTGTCCGCCGGCCTGTGGCCGGGCATCTTCGAGGAGGCCGGCCTGCCGAAGGGCGTCTTCAACCTCGTCAACGGCCTCGGCGAGGATGCCGGCGACGCGCTGGTGAAACACCCCGACGTGCCGCTGATCTCGTTCACGGGCGAGAGCGGAACCGGGCGGCTCATCTTCGGGAATGCCGCCCCGTTCCTCAAGGGCCTGTCGATGGAACTCGGCGGCAAATCGCCGGCCATCGTGTTTGCCGATGCCGACCTGGAGACCGCGATCGATGCGACGATCTTCGGCGTGTTCTCCCTGAACGGCGAGCGTTGCACCGCGGGCAGCCGGATTCTCGTCCAGCGCTCCATCTACGACGAGTTCGTCGAGCGGTACGCGGCCCAGGCCAAACGCGTGCGGGTCGGGTTCCCGGACGATCCGGCGACCGAGGTGGGCGCGCTCGTCCACCCGGAGCATTTCGCGAAGGTGATGAGCTACATCGAGATCGGCAAGACGGAAAGTCGCCTGGTTGCCGGCGGCGGGCGTCCCGCGGCGTTCCCGGAGGGGAACTTCGTCGAACCCACGGTTTTCGCCGATGTCCCGCGGACGGCGCGTATCTTCCAGGAGGAGATCTTCGGACCCGTCGTGGCGATCACACCGTTCGAGGACGAGGCCGAGGCCCTCGAATTGGCCAACGACACGCGTTACGGTCTGGCGGCCTATCTGTGGACGAACGACCTCAAACGGGCCCACAATTTCGCCCAGGCCATCGATTCCGGCATGGTCTGGCTCAACTCCAACAACGTGCGCGACCTGCGCACCCCGTTCGGCGGCGTGAAAGCCTCGGGGCTGGGCCACGAGGGCGGCTACCGCTCCGTCGATTTCTATACGCATCAGCAGGCGATCCATATCACACTCGGCGCGGTCCACAATCCGACGTTCGGCAAGTGAACGCCGGCGGTACCCCCCGATCCATGTTGACCACCAGAAAGGAAGAACCATGAGTGAAAACGCGTTACCGACACCCCCCGACATTCTGCGTTGCGCCTATGCGGAGTTGGTCGTGTCGGACCTTGCCAAGTCCCGCGCGTTCTACGCGGACGTCCTGAATCTCGTGGTGACCCACGAGACGGAAGACGCCGTGTATCTGCGTTCGCTCGAGGACTTCCTCCACCACAATCTCGTGATCCGCAAGGGGCCCGATCCGGCACTGGCGTGCTTCGCCTTCCGCGTTCGCGCACCTGGGGACGTCGATCGCGCCGAGGCCTACTACAAGGCCCTCGGCTGCCGCACCGAGCGCCGCAAGGAAGGTTTCGTCGAAGGCATCGGGGACGCCGTGCGCGTCACGGATCCGTTCGGCTTCCCGTACGAGTTCTTCTTCGAGACGACGCACACCGAGCGCTACATGTGGCGCTACGACCTGCAGACCGCGGGCGCACTGGTGCGCTTCGACCACTTCAACCAGGTGACCCCGCACATCAAGCCGGCGCTGAAGTACCTGAACGATCTCGGTTTCAAGACCACGGAGCAGATCACCGATGCAGCCGGGACGATCTACGGCGCGTGGGTTCACCGCAAGCCGACCGTGCACGACACGGCGCTCACCGGCGGCGACGGCCCGCAGCTGCACCACATCGCCTTCGCGACGCACGAGCGCCACAACATCTTGTACATCTGCGACAAGCTGGGTGCCCTGCGGATGAGCGATTCGATCGAGCGCGGTCCGGGGCGTCATGGCGTCTCCAACGCGTTCTACCTGTATCTGCGCGACCCGGACGGGCATCGCGTCGAGATCTACACGCAGGACTACTACACGGGCGACCCCGACAATCCGCTGGTGGTCTGGGATGTGCACGACAATCAGCGCCGCGACTGGTGGGGCACGCCGGTCGTCCCGAGCTGGTACACGGAGGCGTCGCGCGTGCTCGACCTGGACGGCAAGCTCGTGCCGCTCACGGTGCGGGACGAGAGCCGCGAGATCGACGTCACGATCGGGGCGGACGGCTTCTCCTACACCCGGGAGGGTGAGGAGATGCCCAGCTGGAAGCTCGGCGAGTACAAGCTTGGGCACCAGGTGTAGCTCATGCTGAGCGACGCTGACATCGGCGCGATCGCCGACGAGTTGGCCGGAGCGGAGCGGGACCGGTCGATGGTCCCGCTCCTCACCGCGCGCTACCCGAGCATGACCGTCGAGGACTCCTACGCCGTGCAGAAGGAGTGGCGGCGGCGGGGGATCGTGGCCGGACGACGCCTTGTGGGCCACAAGATCGGCCTGACCTCGAAGGCGATGCAGGCGGCGACCGGGATCACGGAGCCCGACTACGGCACGATCTTCGCCGACATGGTCTACGAGAACGGCGCCGTGATCGAGCACGCTCAGTATTCGAACGTGCGCATCGAGGTGGAGTTGGCGTTCGTGCTGGGGCAGCCGCTCGCCGGCCCCGACGTGACACTGTTCGACGTGTTGACGGCGACGACCTACGTCACGCCGGCGCTGGAGATCCTGTCCAGCCGGATCGAGATGGCAGGGCGCACGATCGTCGACACGATCAGCGACAACGCCGCGCTGGGGGCGATGGTCGTCGGTGGCACGCCCGCGGCACCCGATGCCGTCGACCTGCGCTGGGTCGGGGCACTGGCCTACCGCAACGAGACGATCGAGGAGACCGGCGTCGCGGCCGGCGTCCTCAACCATCCGGCGATGGGTGTTGCCTGGCTCGCGAACAAGCTCGCCCAGCACGGCGACCGGCTGGAGGCCGGCGAGATCGTCCTGGCCGGCTCGTTCACCCGCCCGATGTGGGTGTACGCCGGCGACACGGTGATGGTCGACTACGGCCACATGGGGACGATCACATGTCGCTTCGTCTGAACCCGACATTCCGCGACCGACTGGCCGGCGCCGGCCGGCCGCTCATCGGCGGGTGGGTCTGCTCGGGCTCGGCGGTCGCCGCGGAGATCATGGCGGGCGCCGGGCTCGACTGGGTGCTCGTCGACATGGAGCACGGCCCGAACACGTTGAGTTCGACGCTCGCCCAGCTCCAGGCCATGGCGGCGTACCCGGTCACGGCCGTCGTCCGGACGCCGTCGGGCGATCCCGTCACCATCAAGCAGGTGCTCGACCTGGGTGCGGAGAACCTGATCGTGCCGATGGTGTCCACGGCCGAGGAGGCGGCGCGCGTCGCCGCCGCCGCGCAGTACCCGTCCGCCGGCGTCCGGGGCGTGGGCAGCGCGCTGGCCCGGTCGGCCCGCTGGGGACGTGTGGACGGCTATCTGACGTCGGCGGCGGACCACGTCAGCCTGATCGTGCAGATCGAGACGGGCGAGGCCGTCGAGAACGCGGGCGCCATCGCCGCGACGCCCGGCGTCGACGGGGTGCTCGTGGGGCCGAGCGACCTGGCCGCGTCGCTCGGGCTGCTGGGCCAGCAGGCCCACGCCGACGTCGTCGCGGCCGTCAAGAAGGTGTTCGCCGATGTCGCCGCGGCGGGCAAGTTCGTCGGCGTGAACGCCTTCGACCCGGCGGTGGCCCGTGACTACATGGCCGACGGGGCGCACTTCGCGCTGGTCGGGGCGGACGTGACCCTCTTGGCGCGCGCCTCGGAGAAACTGGCGGCCGACTTCATCCCCTCATAGAACGAAGGAGTCATCATGAACGAACGCGAACGGGCCCTGCTGGACTCCGTTCCGACGGGTTGCTTCATCGACGGGGCCTGGGTTTCGACCGGGGCGACGTTCACCGTGCACGATCCCGCCACGGGGGGCGCGCTGGCGACGGTGGCGGACGCATCCCCCGAGGACGGCCTGCGGGCCCTCGACGCCGCGGTCGCCGCGCAGGAAAGCTGGGCGGCGACGGCGCCCCGGACGCGCGGGGAGATCCTGCGGCGGACGTGGGAGCTTGTGCAGCAGCACCGGGCGGACATGGCACTGCTCATGACGCTGGAGATGGGCAAGCCGCTGCCCGAGGCGGACGGCGAGGTGACGTACGGCGCGGAGTTCCTGCGGTGGTTCAGCGAGGAGGCCGTCCGGATCACGGGCCGCTACGGCCCCAACCCGGAGGGTACGGGCACGATGATCATCTCGCTGCGCCCGGTCGGGCCGTGCTACCTCATCACGCCCTGGAACTTCCCGCTGGCGATGGCGACCCGCAAGATCGCGGCCGCGATGGCCGCCGGGTGCACGTGCGTGGTCAAGCCGGCGCAGGAGACGCCGCTGACCACGTTGTACCTGGTGAAGCTCATGGTCGAGGCGGGGCTTCCGGCCGGGGTGGTGAACGTCGTCACCACGACCCGGGCGAGGGACCTTTCGGGTCCGATCATCGCCGACCCGCGGCTGCGCAAGCTGTCGTTCACCGGGTCGACCGGTGTCGGGCAGGCTCTCATCGCGCAGGCCGCCCAGGGCGTGCTGCGCGTGTCGATGGAGTTGGGCGGCAACGCCCCGTTCGTCGTCTTCGACGATGCGGACCTGGACGCCGCCGTCGACGGCGCGATCGCGGCGAAGTTCCGCAACATCGGCCAGGCGTGCACCGCCGCCAACCGCTTCATCGTGCACGCCGGCGTGGCCGACGAGTTCGGACGGCGCGTCACCGCGCGCGTCAAGGCGATGCGGGTCGGCCGGGGCACCGAGCCGGGGGTGGACATCGGGCCGCTCATCGACGACCGTGCCGTCGCCAAGGCGGAGAGTCTCGTGGCCGACGCCGCCGGACGTGGCGCCGTCGTCGCGACCGGTGGGCAGCGCGTCGAGGGCCCGGGCACGTTCTACGAGCCGACGGTTCTGACCGGGGTCGTGCCGGGCAGCGAGATCCTCCGGGAAGAGATCTTCGGCCCCGTGCTCGCGATCACGTCGTTCGAGACCGAGGACGAGGCCGTCCGGTTGGCCAACGACACGGAGTACGGGCTGATCTCCTACGTCTACACGAAGGATCTGGCCCGGGCGCACCGGATGATCAACCGCCTGGAGACCGGCATGACCGGCCTGAACGCGGGGGTGATCTCGAATGCCGCAGGACCGTTCGGTGGCGTCAAGCAGTCCGGCATGGGCCGGGAGGGCGGCTTCGAGGGGATCTACGAGTATCTGTCCTGGAAGTACACGTTCCTGCCCAACTGAGGAACGCGTCAGTCGGCGAGGGTGACGGGCGCGCCTCGGTGGGACGCGTGGGCCGTCCCGGCGAGGTAGCCCACCGATCGTGCCTCGTGGGCTGCCTGGTGCGGGACGAAGGCGGCCATGTCGCGCCGTGGCGTGCGCGTGGCGTAGTGTCTCGGCAAACAGTGTCGATCTTCCTTTGACGTCGCCATGGAGTTCGCCAAGGCGAAGCGGCTGGACCGGCCTGCCTCCCGACCAAGGAGAACCCATGTCAGTCGTTTCCATCCTGCTCGACACCGGTGACCGCGTCGGGCCGGTGTCCCGGCGCCTGTTCGGTTCGTTCGTCGAGCACCTTGGACGCTGCGTCTACACCGGCATCTTCGAGCCCGGCCACCCCACCGCCACGTCCGAGGGGTTCCGGGGCGATGTCCTGGCCCTCGTGAAGGAGCTGGGTGTGACGACGGTCCGCTACCCGGGCGGCAACTTCGTGTCCGGCTACCGCTGGGAGGACGGCGTCGGCCCGGACCGCCCGAAGCGCCTGGATCTGGCGTGGCATTCGACCGAGCCGAACACGTTCGGGACCGACGAGTTCATGGCCTGGGCGAAGGCTGCCGGCGTCGAGCCGATGATGGCGCTCAACCTGGGCACGCGCAGCATCGAGGCGGCCCTGGACCTGCTGGAATACTGCACCATCCCGGGCGGCACGGCGCTCTCCGACCGTCGGGCGGCGAACGGCCATCCGGCGCCGTACGGCGCAACGATGTGGTGCCTCGGCAACGAGATGGACGGGCCGTGGCAGATCGGCGGCCTGACCGCCCACGAGTACGGTCGGCTGGCGTCGCGCACCGCGAAGGCGATGCGCATGATCGACCCGGCGCTGGAACTGGTGGCGTGTGGCTCGTCCGGCTCGGGCATGCCGACGTTCGGCGCGTGGGAGCGCGAGGTGCTGACGCTGGCGTACGACGACGTCGACTTCGTGTCGGCCCACGCGTACTACTGCGAGCAGAATGGCGACCTCGCAAGCTTCCTCGGCAGCGCGGTCGACATGGACCACGTCATCGAGACGGTGACGGCCATCGTCGACGAGGTGCGCGACGCCGGGGGGAAGACCAAGACGATCGGTCTCTCCTTCGACGAGTGGAACGTGTGGTATCAGACCGGCCCGGCCGTCCCGGCCGGCGCGGAATGGCCCCTCGCGCCGCGGATTTTCGAGAACCGGTACAGCGTGGCCGATGCGGTCGTGATCGGCGATCTGCTGATCACGCTGCTGCGTCACGCCGACCGGGTGAAGGCCGCCTGCCAGGCGCAACTGGTGAACGTCATCGCCCCGATCATGACGGTCCCGGGCGGGCCCGCCTGGCGCCAGACCGCGTTCCACCCGTTCGCCCTGATGGCGCGCCATGCCTCCGGCGAGGTGCTGCGGCTCGCGGTCGACGCGCCGCAGATCGACACGGCGAAG
>JGI20166J26741_11810251_pt1 | contig 10116 bp, 8 predicted proteins | sample TergutCu122P5_FD_26741 | JGI IMG/M metagenome (IMG submission 26741) | reverse complement strand
AGAAATTGCCGTACCAGAAGCGATGTGTGACACGGAGCGTTGTCATGATGGAGGATGAAACCGTTTGCCCATTTCTCAGGTCGTTTTCTACGCACATCGTTTCTTAAACGCTCTAATAAGCCCTTATAATATTCATAGTTCACTGTAGTGTTCCTGGGTACTAACTCAGCTCGCACAATTCCATCAAGGTCAAAAAACACTGTCATCATCACCTTGATATTGGATCTTGATTGACACGCTTTTTTCGCATGAGGAGAACTGGGTGATTTCCATTGAGAACTCTGAACCCTGGTCTCAGGATCATAACCATAGACCCAAGTTTCATCTCTCATGATGACATTTCCTAAAAAGCTGGAATCTGAAGCAGCACGATCACGCAACTCCAATGAAATTGACAAACACTCTTGCTTTTGTTCAACTGTCAAAACACATGGAACAAATTTCACGCTCACTCACCTCATGTTCAAATCTGTTGTTAAAATGTTTTGAACAGAACTATAAGAGATGTTCAGATCCTCAGAAATTCCCCTAATAGTCAGTCGCCTGTTTGATCGAATCATTTCGCTTACTCTTTGAACATTCTTTTGGGTTTTTGATATTGAAGGATGTCCCATTCTCTCCTTGTCTTCAACTGATTACAACCATTACAAAATCACTCGAACCACTTGTAAACAATCTTCATGGTCACTGCATCATCACCATAAACTAATTTTAACATTTTGTGTGTTTCTTTAGCACTTTTTTGCAGTTGGAAACAAAATTTAATGTTAATGCGTTGTTTGTGATCCATGATTTATGGAACACTTCAAAACACACCTTCTCTCAACCATAGCTCACAACCAACTGACTGTACCGAACTAGATGAAACTTGTCACACACTGTTACTAAGGTTTGACGCGTTGCTTCCCTATTGAAGATTGCTGCCTTTCCGTTGGATCGTACTCGGCAGCAGCATTCACTGTAGTTTTTGATCACACATTGTATGTTTATGTTACACAAAGACATGGACGTGCAAATTGTAAGTAGTCCCAGTTGAGATGATGGGTCTAAATAACTGGGTGTAGGAAAGTGGCACATATTTTTTTGTCAGTGACCCAGCCTGAGAAGTTTCGCACAATATATAGAATGCATGAGGGATAGGTGAAAAGTAGCATGATTTATGTGTGTCTGTAAATGATATTTCTTTTAATATCTTTTAATATCTTTTAATATCTGTGGAACCCTCATGAGTACATTTGAATTTTCACAGAAACCCCTTGAAGAAAAGTGTATATTTTAAGTGCAAAAATGAAATTGAACTTTTTAGGCAAAATTTTATTTTAAAAATGAAATATTTACACACGTTTATAAAAACATAATTTTATTGTGTACGATTTACAATGAAACTAGACCCGTGCTGTTTATGCACACAGGTGGAGAGGAAAATGAAAACTGCATTTGAAAGTTATCAGAATTATGTTTATCATTTTCAGAACAAAGGAAATGTTTTTAATGCAAGACATCCCGATGTGTTACTAATGACAATAGACATACAAATGACAGTCAAAACACAACATGTAGCCCTGAAGTAGTAGATTATAATAAATCTGTTGTGTTTTGACTGTCATTTATATGTCTTTATTGTCATAAAGGAAATGTGCTTGCAGGACCCCAGAGTTCCATACAGCTTGAATACCACTGCTGTAAGTCATAAACTGTCACTGCTTGTTCATGCATTTCAGTAAGTCTGTGTCCTATGAGAGCTCAAACAAGAACTAAATAAAATCACTTGTCTCTGGCTTCTGACTTGCTTGAACATACAAAAAATGAGTGAAATGTCTTAGGAAATAAAGCATGATGAAACATGCATCTGCAGTTATGACCCCAAAATTGAATGGCAGTCATCATAATGGAAATGCCTTCCTTGCCACATGCCAAATGTGAATCATAACTGAAATTATTGTAATTGTGATCATTGATTATAAGAATGCTATACATGTATAACATGAGTACATCCTACAACAGGCTTGCTGAACCTTTTACGTAGTGCACGCAATTTTGGCAGGATTTGGGCTGCATCCGGGCAATATGAAATTGAGTACACAGAATGAATAAGTATTTTTCTTCTTCTTCCTATAGCGCTACGGCCCTTTCAGTTTGGCCTTGGCTTCCCTTATAATTGATGCCCATTTCTCTCTATCCAATGCTTTTGTTCTCCATCGTTTCACACCGAGCTTTCTTAAATCATCTTCAATGAGTAAGTATACACACAATTATATGCATAATTTTACCTGTGTATTTGTCTGTACATCATGTGAAATAAAAATACACTGATAAAAATAGGAAAAAATTATTAAAATATGTAAATCACAATGTAGGCTAGGGTATCACTCTTCTTGGTGAATATTTACAAAATTAGTTATTAATGTAATGTATGTTTCCATAAATAAACCACTCAAGAGTTCTGAACATTGCTTCAGCCTTCTATCTTGAATTTTTGAGGGTAAAGGTTAAATGACATGTCCTTATTTCAAATGTGTCTGTGGGCAACATGACACTGTGTTGCAAACATGTTGCCTGCGAGCTGTGGGTTTTGTGGGTCTACTCTAAAAGCTCTGACTGTTAACTAACTTTCTCATTAAGAATTGCTGGACGTCTTCATGATGCATTGCATCATAAACTGCCACAAAATTGAGATTTAGGCAAGTGGGTTATTCACTGTGATGGTGCACCTTTTCTCTCAGCCCAGTCTGGGTGGTGGTTGTTATTCAAACACAGAATTTTGGAAGTGGAACGGCTTCTGTATTTACCAGATATCCTGTGACTTTTTTTGTTTCCTGAAATGTGAGATACTGTGTAAGACACAAGGTCTGATGATAGAACAAGTGAACAGAAGGCACTGAACAGCTATTGGTTGTTCCAAAAGTGAAATCTAGGACATGCTGTTAGCACTGGCAATAATGAGGGGCAGGTGTAAATGCACTGGTGGTGCATACTTTGCAGGAGAATAACTGCGCACCTCTCTTACTACAATGTCTTTGTTTTCATAGTCATTCTTGGTACATTTATATCAGGTTTTCTTTTTCTTACCAAAAAAATAAAAATCAATCAGTTATGTGATTATTTTGTTTATTTCCAAACCTTCTTGCTTATTTTAGTCATTCTTCATGTAAGGTATGGAGTTAAAGGCACATCAGCGTTGATAGCTATATACCTCTCCATTAATGACATGGTATAGAGGGGATGAAAACAATCTCTTGTTTGGCCCATTGCAATATGGACAAGCATGTGGTAGGTGTTATATGTTATGCGTGGGATTCAAGTCCAAAACATATTATGTAAAATGTTGAAGACATTAAGAATTCTGTGTTAAAGATTTTGTGTTTGAAATACCTTGAATTGAACTGACGCATTATTAAGATTTATTTAGGAATCTAGTCAGCCTTGAGTCAACCCTTGAAGAGATGTCACGGGAGAAATGTAATGAGATCTGCGTGTATGTAACTAGCAAGCTATTAAGTCAACTGTTACTTCAGTATGACAATTTGATATATTTTACAGTAGATCAAAAACTATGGAATATGTGTTCCAGGAGCTGTGAAGTTTGGTGACCCGTTGTATCCAGAGGAATGTGCAGTCCTTCTAAAGAACTTGTCAAGGTGTCAGGTACCTTTTCAGTGTGCTCATGGACGACCAGCTCTAGTTCCAATTATGGATTTGCAACATCTTCATATAGAAGCAAAAGTAAGCTCACTGATTCTGATAAAATTTTCAGGCATATTGATCCATAATAAATGGGCATTTGAATGTGTTCCACATCTGTTTCACAGATTTTGTTTAAATTTGTTATAGCGGAATTTACTAAAATTTGTTGTGTATTCCAGTTTTTATCTATATACAGCTGGTTTTAGCAAATCTGTAAGTGGACTTTTTCCAAGTAGTCTGTACACCTTCCACAGATTTTGTTGAAATTTGATGTGGGAGACTCATTAATTTGCATTGTATTATTGCAAAAAAGGAGGCTTCATGCACTTTAAAGAATGGCATTAATAGTTTTGTTTTATTTTATGGAGGAGAGTCTTTGCAGTCATGTTATATAGGGGCGTATGTTATCGGAAACCTGTTGTTAATCACTTCTGATGAGCTTGCTTAACTTATAAAACTCTGGCATACAATGAACAATGTATGTTTGATGTGGTGCATGTCTGCGAGCTAAAGGAAAACATTTCCAGCACCCACTTTAAATATGTTATTAAAAACCTAATACAGGCAGTTTCATGGTTATGTAATATGCAACTTACATAAACTCAGATGTATGTAAAATAATTCTGAGTTATGGAAAATTGATTTAGTACTGTATTTATAATATTTATATGTTATACTGTATTATTAATACCATAATTATTGAGTGTGTTTTGCTTTGTGTATTTAATATGAAAAACTGAAAGAAATAACATTTTAAACATGTACACTGACATCGTAAAAATGTATACATAACCAATGAGGTCGGATAGATAAGTGGGGGTGGGGTCAATTCTGACTTATGTGAATTTCATGTATGTAAAAGTTTTAGGAAGGGACCCCTCACATAACTCAGAAACTGCCTGTATTAATTGCAGTACACACCAAACTGAAACATGTTGACCCCAACTCTTGAAAAATTGGAAAAGTGGCTAGCATTGCACTGCCTATCACCATGCAAAACAGTCTGCATGAATCAGTGATGCAGGTCATCAGATAAAATCATGTCCCTGTACATCAGATTGGAAGCTGGGCAGGAAGCAGAAATGTTTTGATGGGAGTAAGTGTTCAGATTGTGGTGTTTTGAGATGTGACACCATGGTGGATACTGATGGTTGGGTGGATCACGCTACTGTCATCTTCTTGGTTGAGTCTGGTTTACAATTGAATTTGTTATTAATGTCATATTTTATTTGCATTTTGCCACATAGAGGTGAACAGATTCTCAGCTGACTATATGAATTCCTTTTAAGTGAAAATACAGACCTATGATCTGCCGTTCCTGATGTAGATTTATGTAAATGTTAATCACCTTTGCAGGTACGACCTAAACCTCAACTTTGGAAGCTGAAGAAAAGGCCAGAAAAGCTACTTAACTTATGAAGAAACGAGTCATAATTTACTGTGATGTTTGTTTATTATTTTATTTATTTTGGTTATAGTGATTTGACTGATTTATGTCAGTGGAACAATAACCGTGTAATTGAAAAAGATCTGAAATGGAATATTGATGTTGTTTTAACACATATTGTGAGTTATAAAAGTGTTATGTAACAAAAAAGGCTGTGTTGTATGTCTTATTCATAACTGTAAATACATAGTTGATTGGTTTGTTGTTTGATTGTAATCAAGTTTATGATTATACTTTTCAGGGGTATAGTCCCAAAAACAAAAGTGCTTGTGAGATCTAGCACACGATTTCACGTTCCAAGAAACTGGCATTAATTGTGGTTGAAGTGCTCATTGTTACTTAATGACACTCTTAGATGCTATTTAAGTGCACATACAAACGGGGTGACATTTCCTCCTAAAGTAAAGAAGTTGATGATTAAATAAGCTTTGAGTTGAAAATTCAAATCTTCTGGGATGTTATGTCATATATACTGTTAAGAGTTGCTGGTGTTTTAAAAGACTGTACTTCCTTTATCTTTTCAGGGTCATTGGACTGCTTGACCCCAAAGACACATGCAGTACAGTTCTTTGAAATGTTGAAAACTACTGACAGTACCTCTAACCTTGACCCTGAGTGTAGCAAAATACCAGTATTACTTGCTTAAGAGAGCCAACCCATGCAGTTTTCCTCTTTTCAGCACTAGAAAATGAGATGAGCACTCAGTCATGTGTTCATAGACAGCAGGTGGGCAGTGCATGCTAGAAATATAATCTGTTGAAAAAAGGGTGTTAATTTGTCATACTTTTGAAATGTACAAGTCATGGAAATAATGTCACAGAAAGTTATGTAAAAAATATCCTACATCAACAGTGTCATGTAAAAGAACAGTATGCAGAATAATGGGAAAATTTCAAATGACAAGTTCAGTGCTGGACAAAAAGAAAACACAAATATGTTATCTTTTAACTGAGGAAAAAATGGACAATGCTGGCAGTCAAATGGGAATAAGCCTCAAGAAATCCTTGGGAAAATTTACTGTTCAAAATGGAATGACAAAATTCTTAACTCATGGCAAACAACATTTTAAACTATGCCAATATAAAATTAGAGGAGTGCAACAACACTTTCTCCTAGACTGGAAAGCAAGAAACTGTTTCTGCAGTTTCAGTCTAATGGATATTTGTTCTGGAATTTGTCTTTCCCTCATATGAAATATCATTTGTATTAAATGGGAATGTGAACAGCCCAAATAACACAATGGTGTTCTGAAACTCCCTATGCAAATATTAAAATTTCTTCACATGAAAACTCAGAGTGTGTCATGCAGTGAATGTGCATAAAACTGTAGGATTCATGCTTTTGAAACAGTAAATAACTCACTGATTGGGTCCTCCTGGATATCCAGATTTGAATCAGGGTAATTATTTATGAAAGGCACTGAAAGACAGAGTTTATGTGAGCAATCCATTGTCATTGCAAGAATGGAAAGGCAGTGTTCAAAGAGAAATTGCTAATATTTCAAGATGAGCTATGTTGTGTATTAAGTATTTTCAAATGGTGCATGAGCTGCTTAGAAGCTGGAAGTTAGCACTTCGAGGTTTTCGTATGAAATAAATTATGTTGATCTGCAGAGGAACCTGACAGATGCAGACTTCTGTGTGATAAAGTTCCTGGGACAGCTGCCTTGCTCAGAGAGTGATTAGAGGTACCCTCTGTATTTAACAGCTGATATGGCATAACATGATTTCTTGTATTTTCTTTTCATGCAAAGCCCTGAACAAAAATTCTCTTTTTTTTTCAGTGCTTTTCTGGTATATTATATTACTGAAATTAAAATACCCTTTTATAGAGAAAGCAGGGGCTTTAAAACAAATGTTTGATTAACTGCATTTAGTGTACAAATTTCACAGTTTTGTTTTCATTATGTTAATATTTTCACTTTCTGTTATTTTTTCTTATTTATCTGCCCTTAATAATTTTGTATCAATATGATGATTGAAATACAGCCAGTTCTTCAAAGATACCACCCAGTCAAGATTATGTCATATGACGAGGGTATGTGGGACAGCATCATGTCATAATATTGACTGGTAGTAGACCAGGGCCAGACCACAAGCCAGTACAGCTCATCAAGTGATTGACTGTAGATCAAAGACAAATTACTGGAAGTGAACAACATTGTTTATTTAATAATATTTATACACATTTTTTTTTGCAGTTTTTGGATTCCCTTCTAACACATGGAAGATGAGTTCTTATAATGTTACACGAACGAGTTCTTTTATTTTTAGTCGGTACTACTGTGCTCCATTCTGTGGTTCCATCTTTTCCCATCAAATTGCTCACCTTATTTCCAGCTGCAGAATCTGATGTATTTTCAGGATCAGCATCGTCTTCAGATTCAGAATTATGATCACTGTCACTCTGGTGGTCTGACCATAAAACACTCTCATACCCAACTTCAACATTACTTTGTCTAAAACCTCTTCAAGCAGTTTCCTTATGTGAGATTCTTCTGCCTCGTACATTGCTCTTACACACAAAATACTGTATATGTTTGTAGCACTCACTAACATGACCAAACAGCATGAAACTCTGGCTTACACTGAATAAGTCAGCACTTATGTCATTAGTCTGACAGGGTGTATGATACCTGACACCTAAAAATGTATGTAATTCTCCACTATTGTTGGCGCCAGACTGACGCACTGTTTATTGCTGTGTTCTATGCTATATAAGATGAAGATACACAGGAGGGAAAAATGCAGTGTTACCAAATACCATTATGGCCTAACAAAATATATGACTGGGGTTTGTGATACCCCACCAGACTAACGCAGGGTTAAATTCCATCAATATCCCTGCACAAGAACAGTTTGGATCTGGAGGTCTAGCAGAGGTTAAAATCCTGTACAAATTCATGGACGAAATTTTGTGAGTCCTGAACAATTAAAGACACTGCAGTGGCTGACAATGTGATCTTGTCGGATATTTTTGACTATGAATCATGACAGTAGGATCAAAGCTAAATGGTTATGGATATGAAAGTAATGGTAGTTTGCACTGTCAGTTGTACCAAAATGATGGAAAACAAACCGCAGATGCTCACCGTCTCAGTTTACACTATAACAACTGAAACTGGGACATTGAAAAGATGCAGTTCCACAGGGTTCCATACCTGGGTGACATGCTTTTCCTCAAATATACGTGTGAGAGTTAAAACATTGGATATTAAAATAGTTCAAAATGTTTGTTTGCATATTGATTTTGTATGCGGTTTATGATATAAGATGGTTAAAGCTTAATGTTAAAATATCTCAGAGAACATGATAATGTCTACCGAATACATTATAAGTAGAGCTTGTTTACATACCAGATTTGATGACTGTTTGCTACCAGGAGCAGGATGGAACTGGATGTATTCAGTTGCTAATGGTATTGATTGGTCTGTGTGGAGGGAAGTGGCATGTGGGTTGTGTCATGTGACAGCTGGTATAGTGTTTTGTTCTGAAATGAGTTGGTTGTGTAGCTTAAGTGTCTGGATGTACAGTTATTCATATGGTGATAACAATGAATTGTTGTTGACTTGTTTTAGTAAAGGCATAGTTTTATCAATGGGGCTGTATTCATGTCTATTGTTGAGGATGTATTGTGCGCATGCTGATTGGGGGTTGTATTTTATATATCTTATGTGTTCTTGGTACCTCTGCCTCAAGCTGCGGCTTGTTTGTACTACATACGCCATTTGGCATGTATTGCGCATAAGATTATATATTCCTCTCTTGTCTATTTCTTGTGTAGTGCTGATTTACTTTTGTTTCATGAGATTTTGAATAGTATTGGTAGTTTTGAACGCTATTCCTATGTTGGTCTGCTTGAAAAGATTTGTAATTTTCCTTATTTTTGGGCTGTAGTATGTGAAGATGGTCCATATCTTGTTTTTGTCTCCGTAGTTTTCATCTTGGCTGGATTTTTGATGTTTGATTTTCTGGATTAGGTTGAGTATTATTTTCCCCAGGAAGTTGTTGGTTTGTGCAATTAGCTATATTAATGTCCATTCTGTTTGTTTTCGTTCCGGTGTCAGTGGCAAAGAGTGCATTCTAGTAATGTGATATCTGTAGGCGGCAAGTTTGTGTTCCATAGGGTGATTCGAAAGGAAATATATCATTGTGTCCGTTGTTGTAGGTTTGCGGTATATGTCAGTCTCTATGTAGTTGTCTTTCTGGAGGATGAGAAGGTAAAGATAATTTATACATCTATTACTTTTGTATGTGGGGTTAAGCTTTATGTTTGTATGTATTTTGTTTGCGTATTTATTGATTTGATCAGTACTTATTCGTGTTATGTCAAATATGATTAATATATTGTCAACATATCTTGTGTAAAGAATTCCTGGTATATTTTTGTGTCAAAGAGCTGTTTTATATGTATGTTTTCCAGATGCTGTAAAATCAATTTCAGCTATAGTGCTAGAGATTGGTGAGCCCATTGAGACTCCTTTTTCTGGTTGATATATCTTATTTTGAAACATGAAATAATTCTGTGATAGAACAGCTTCCATTAATGTTGTTATTTGTTGTGTTATGTGTGTGTTGTTGTTCTTTAGGAGCATTGATTTTGTAATTGTTAGTGTTTCTTCTGTGGGAATATTGATGTAAAGGTCTCTTGTATCATATGTTATCAGTTGGTGAACTTGGCTTAGATTTGATTTTACTAGATCGGCAGCTAGGCTTGTAGAGTTTCTTAAGTTATATTGATTACTGAGTGTGATGTGTTTGTTGAGTAATTTTACAAGGTGTCTGGCTATATTGTGTGTTGGGGCTTTCACTTTGTTGATTACGGGTCTGTTTGGTATACCGGTTTTGTGCAGTTTTAGTTGTGCTTTTAAAGTTTGTGGTGATGCTTTTTGTTGTATTAGGTATTTTATCTTTTTCTTGTCTATGATTAGATTACATTGTTGTAATGTTCTGTGTATTAGTTGTTGGTATTTGGTAGTGGGATCT
>JGI20166J26741_11810140_pt1 | contig 10116 bp, 9 predicted proteins | sample TergutCu122P5_FD_26741 | JGI IMG/M metagenome (IMG submission 26741) | reverse complement strand
CCTCGCGACCGGAATCGGCGTGCTCTGGCTGCTTCGAACCACACGCTCGGCAAGGCGCCGCGCCATCGCCTAGCGGACGATTGAGCGGAGAGTGCAGCGAACTCGTTCGCTGCATCGAAGCGATTGAGTCCCAGGGAAACGCTGTTTATCAGCGTTTCCCTAGCCGGACGTCGTGTGCCTTGGTAGCTCGTCAGAGCTGACGAGAGCGTTCTGGCTGCGCAGAGCCTTGCGCAGGTCGACGGGGTCGAGGTCGCGTGGCTGACAGTTTGAGTGGGCGCTTAGCGCGGCCGCGACGCCCGCCGCATGCCCGGTGGCGGTGCAGGTTCCGCCGAGCCGAACGGAGCCCAGCGCCTCACGATCGACCGAGATGCAACGCCCCGCGGCGAGTAGCCCGTTGATGGTTTTCGGCACGAGTGCGCGGTAGGGAATGTCGTACGGAAGAGGCACGTACATGACGTGCGAGCCGATGTGGCCAGATGCAGGGTGCACGTCAATCGGCCAGCAGCCTATGGCGATCGAGTCCTCGAACGATCTGTGGTTGCGGATGTCATTCCCGGTGAGAGAAAACACGCCTATCAGCCGACGGCTTTCCCTGATTCCAATTTGTGGGCTCGTCTGCACCAATCGCCCCTCCGCAAAACCATCGACGTGGTCGCGAAGATAATCGAAGAGCGCGTGGGCGTCCCTTCGGCCCTCGGTTTCCGCCCGGGTCAGGTCTCGGGCATTTGTTGCGTCACCAATGATGCGCACGGCGTTAACCCAGACCAGATCCTTGTCCATACCGCCGAACCACGGGCCGCCGAAGAGTGGGACCTCGCCGCGCTCGCGCGCCAAATGCATCTCGCGCAGGTCGAGCGGTACGTCTGCTCGGATGGACGCGTACTCGCTCAGCAACGGCTCGATGAGGTCTCCTGCCTGAGGTCCGATCGGGATTTGCCGGGGTGCGGTCGGGTCAATCCCCGCGACAGGACGGACATTCCCGATTCGCATCGACATGGTCATTGGCTGGAGCGTGTCGTTCTTGGTCCAGTCTGGGCCCGAACGGGCGATGACGTCCCCGTTCCCGGTGCAGTCGACGGTCACGGCGGCGCGGATGGCGTGGCGTCCCTCCACGGTCTCGACGATGCATCCCGTGACCGTTCCGTCCTCAACAATGGGGTAAGTCGCGAGCACATGCAGCCAACAGTCGACGCCAGCTTCGCGCAGGAATTCGTCAGCAACCAGCTTCATCTTCTCCGGGTCAGAACTGATGGCGAAACCGTCATGGTCGGTTGCACCACCGATTGCCGCGGCACGTGCGAGCCACTCGCCACCGACTCCTGCCACACAACGCACCCGATCCGGCATCAGCCAGGAGTTGAAACCGCCGAGCGTGAGGACGAGACCGGACGTCCACATCCCACCGAACGCGCCGCTCTGCTCGACCAGGGATACTCTTGCGCCCGTCCGCGATGCGGCGATGGCTGCAACCACACCAGCGGGCCCGCCGCCCACGACGAGAACGTCGGTATGATCAAGCACCGGCACCCGTCGGGCAGGTTCATCGTAAAAGCCGGGTGCCATAACTCACCTTGCCTGAACGACCACGGACGGGGGAATGACGCCGAGATTTGTCATGGGTGTCTTCCCTTCTTGTGTTGCGCGGCTTCGCAACGATTGGCGCGTGATGACTTCTGTGCCGAGGAACACGGTCGCACGTTCGCCGTCGGCCGTTCCCTCGATCTTGTCGATCAGCCTTTGAAATGCGCGCCGTGCAAGTTCCCGCGACGGGAGTGACAGTGTCGCCAGAGGGGGGTCGAGGTAGCGGGCGAACGGATAGTCTCCCCATCCGGCGACCATGACGTCATCCGGGACTCGAAGGTGGTATTCGCGAAGGGCCGCGTAGAGTCCGAGGGCAAAATAGTCATTGCCCAGAACGAATGCGTCCGGCCGCCTCCCCCGTGCTAGCAAGTCTTTGGAAATCAGATAGGAATCCTCCGTCTGCCAAGGCAGTGCCGTGTAGGCGGAGCGGCGCGGAGGAATGAAGGCGATTCTCGAAGGGTCGAAGGGGACCCCATGATCTTCCATTGCCCGGCGGAACCCTGCGATGCGGTAGTCGATCGTGGAGATCGGCAACTCCTCTTCGACGAGCATGACGTCATGCGCGCCCCGTTCAAGGACGGCGCTGGTAGTGAGGTACATCCCGGTCTCATTGTCGTTGGAGAACACGTCGACGTTCAGTCCCGGGACTTCGCGGCACATGAGGACGAGAGGAACGTTTCGGCGAACTAGGGCGGCGAAGGAGTTGGGCCGACGCGATGCAGGGACGGCGAGAACGCCGTCAACCCCAGAACGCAGCACAGCGGTTATCGCGTCTTCTTCCCGACCATAGGACTCGTCAGACAGCAGGAGCAAGAGCGTGTACCCGGCCTCGATCGCTCTCAGTTCCACTTCGCTGATGAGATCGGCGAAGAAAGGGTTTGAGATGTTGGTGACGAGCATCGCGATAGTCTTTCGCGAGCCGAGGACAAGCGACCGGGCATAGACGTTGGGGATGTAACCAACCCGTTCGGCTTCCGCTTTGACCAACGCGCGCGTCGTTCCGCTGACGCCGGGCATGTCGTTGAGCGCACGCGAGACTGTGTTGACGGACAAGCCCACACGGCTGGCAATGTCCTTCAGCGTCGTGCGCGACTGGCCCGCGCCAGAGTCGCCCATGATTTCCGCCTCCACTCACTCTTTCAGTTCAAGGTACACGCGGACGAGCGGGTTAGCGTCGCCTGCCACACGGGTAATCCGCAAGCGGAGCCAATGACCGAAATGGCTGACGGGGATGGAGTGGAAACCAACCGCATCAACTTCACGAGCTGACACGGATTCGTGGTCGATCCAGTTGATGCCGTCGGGGGAGATCTGAACTTGCAAGGTCACCACACAATTCGGGGCTTCGCGTAGGAAGTGAACGAACCAGCGGGCCTCCCCCGCCCACCCAACCTCGAACGGTTCGGTTGCGTGGGCCTGGTCTAGCTCGAAGCCGCGCTCAATTACGGCGCTTTGCGACTGACGCATGATGCTCACCAATCTGCTGAGATAAGGACGGAGTCGAGGAAAAGGAAGTTGCGCACGCCGCTGAGCGTGCGTACGGAGAAATAGAAGTTCAACAGATTCTCAAGTGACTCGTACTTGTCCTTGTATGGCGGCACGACAACGTCGCGAAGGTCCATGACCTGGTTGTTGAACTGCAGTTCAACGTTGGTACGAGTTTTCGTGTCGATGAGAAACCGCAGGTAGTGCCAGTTGATTTTCGTCGGAACCTCGTTGTAGCAGGTTTCGACGCGTGCGTCGTTGAGGAACCGCCAGTCTTCGGGATTGGGGGCAGTGAAGTCGGTGCCGTAGGCGTAGTCGTGAATCCCTTCATGACGCTCATGCGGGGTTGGCTCCGGTACGACCGGATAGGCCCATTTCTGGATGAGGTGGCCGTCCCAGTCCGTGTTCACGAATCGCATGACGTTGTGGTAGCGGATTCCCTCACCGCACATGTCTGTTGCGACCGTGAAGACGCCGAACTGGGCTTCTGATGGGTGCGAGTTGGCGTCCCAGGTGATGTCACCATAGTGGTTCACCTCGTCCAGTTCGCCAGAGAGGCTCGCCTCCGTCTTCCAAGCGAGGTAGGCCTCGATCTGAAGCAGGCCGCGACCGCTCATGGTCAGACGCCGGATGCCGGTGGCTGTGTGGCCGCGATATGCGCGAGTCGCGAGTTTCATCGAGTACGTACCTGTCATGGCGCCGTGGGTGCCCACATCGAAGAAGTTCGCGTTCGATAGTTGGGGTGGGCGCATGTCGCGGAAGTGATGATCCATGGAATCCAGATCGCCACGCCCGTTGTAGTTGCCGCCCAGTTCCACCCAGCCATGCAGCCCCTCACTGAAGTCGTCGAAGGTCAGAATCCGTGATAGCGGCTTGTACTTGGAAAGGCGCAGATCCGAACTGCGAATCGCGTCGCGCAACCCTGCCGTGAGGTCGGTCTTGTCGGTGCTGGCCACCGGTCCACTCCTTGCCGTCAGTGGGCGTCCTCGTCGAAGCCCGCTGGAGAAAACGTTAGCGTTACCGATCGACTCTCGTCAACGACCAGCTGCACTTGGACTCCCCGCACGCCAGAAGTACTCCAACCAGACCTAAACCACCTTGTCCTGGCCATATTGTTGCGTCTCTTGACACGAGGTTGCCAACAAGGTCTATCATCGTGAACGATAATGATCCGAAGTCAACGATGATGAGGAGGTGTGTCATGGTTGGCTACATCGTCCGACGTTTGCTCTTGGCGGTCTTCGTGCTTTGGGGGGTAGCGACGGTTGTTTTCGTCATTGTCCGGATGGTCCCGGCCGACCCCGCACTGCTCATCGCCGGAGACACCGCAACCCCAGAGCAGTTGGCGGCGTTGCGGCATCAGATGGGGCTCGACCTGCCGATGATCGTGCAGTACGGCCAGTTTCTCGGCCATGCCGTGATAGGCGACTTTGGATACTCCTACACCCAAGGTGTCCCCGCCATGCAACTGATGGGGCAGGTCTTGCCGAACACCGGACTCCTGGCCGTCCTAGCCTGTGCGCTCGCTCTGGCCGTCAGTCTGCCTCTCGGCCTTCTCGCTGCCTTGCGGGTGAATCGGGGCGCCGACCGGGCTGTCACCATTAGTTCCCTGGTGATGCAGGCATTGCCCGGCTTCTGGGTGGGCGTCGTGCTGCTGCTGGTTTTCTCCCGCACTCTCAGGTGGCTTCCCAGCGCAGGTCTCAGCGGACCACAGAATCTGATCCTGCCGACCGTCGTGCTCGCTTTGCCGTTTATCGCCATCTTGGCCCGTATGACGCGTAGCGGCCTTCTCGAAGTAATCGGAGAGGGATACATTCAAACAGCCCGAGCCAAAGGACTACCCGAACGAGTCGTAGTGTTCCCGCACGCCATCAGAAACGCGACGATCCCGATCATCACCGTTGTGGGACTTCAGTTTGGGACATTGCTAGGTGGCGCGGTAATCACCGAAACCGTCTTTTCTTTCCCTGGTATCGGCCGGCTACTTGTTCAGGCTATCCAAGTACGCGATTACAACGTCGCCCAAGCCTGCGTCATCGTAATCGCCGGGATTTTCGTCGTAATCAATCTCATCGTGGACTTGCTGTACGGGTTCCTTGACCCGAGAGTGAGGCTCGCCGAGTGACAACCGCTACATCCTCTCTGTCCGCCGCGACGGCACGTCGCGCTCAGCGGGCGCGAGCCGGTGTCAGAATGCGGATCGTTCTACCGTTGATTGTCATCGGGTTGTTTGCGCTCGGCGCGGTCGTCGTGCCAATGGTCTACGAGTTCGATCCTTTGACGACGGACCTTCTCTCGCGGCTGAAGCCCCCGGGCACGATCCTTTCCAACGGCGCGACAGCCATACTGGGCACCGACCAAGTCGGCCAAGATCTGTTCGCACAGATGATGATGGGCTCGCGGGTTTCCCTCATCGTCGGTGCCGCCACGCTGGTCTTCGCGGGTGCCGTCGGAGTGGTGTTGGGCCTGCTCGCCGGCCATTTCGGCGGTTGGCTGGACCTGGTGCTCATGCGGCTGGCCGACATCCAGCTCGCCTTCCCGTCAATTCTGCTGGCCATCCTGATGGCCTCAGTCCTCGGCCAGGGTGTCATCAACATCATCATCGTGCTTTCAATCGCGAACTGGGTGGTCTTCGCGCGGGTCGCGCGGAGCCAAGTGCTCGCCCTGAAGAACAGGGAGTACGTAGAGGCGGCACGGACCCTCGGCGCCGGAAACCGCCACCTGATCTTCCGCACCCTCCTGCCAGGAACCCTGGCCCCCGTCCTCGTCGTGGCCACGGTCCAATTCGGCCAGGTAGTGCTAACTGAGGCAGCCCTTTCCTTCCTTGGGGTCGGCGTCCCAATGGGCACTCCAAGCCTGGGACGCACGATTTCAAACGGTACCGACTACCTCACAACCGCTTGGTGGATCTCGTCGCTGCCCGGTGTCGCGCTACTTGCATTGGTACTCTCGTTCGGCATTCTTGGCGACGCCTTGCGCGATCATTTCGATCCCACGTTGAGGAGCGCCTGATGTCTGGTGACTTGCTCTTGCGCGTGGAAGACCTTCAGATCGAGTTTTCGACTTCCGCCGGCGTCGTGCGGGCGTTGGGAGGCGTGAGCTTCGACATACACGCTGGTGAAACGCTCGCGATTCTCGGCGAGTCGGGCTCAGGTAAGTCAGTGACGGCCCAGGCCATCATGGCATTGTTGCCGAAGCCTGCAGGGTCCATCGTCGGCGGGAAGATCCTTTTCGAAGGTCGCGATCTGGCTGCGGAAGCGGTCGAGAGCGTGCGGCCGCTGTGTGCGACAGGGATCGCCATGGTCTTCCAGGACCCACTGAGCTCCCTGAATCCAGTGTTTCGGATCGGGTGGCAGCTCGCCGAGCCGTTCCGGCGGCGCCTGGGCATGGACAAGAAGCAGGCATGGGCCCGCGCGCTCGACCTGCTCAAGCGCGTCGGAATACGGGACGCCGAAACCCGAATCCGCGACTACCCGCACCAGTTCTCCGGCGGACAACGGCAGCGCATCATGATCGCGATGGCGATAGCTCTCGGCCCGAAACTGCTCATTGCGGACGAGCCGACGACCGCCCTCGACGTCACCGTGCAGGCCCAGATCATGAAGCTACTCGCGCAGCTTCAGGCCGAGACGGGCATGGCCATGATCCTGATCAGCCACGACCTTGGTGTCGTGGCGGACGTGGCCGACCGTGCCGCCATCATGTACGCCGGCCGGATCGTCGAGACTGGCCAGATCCGCGAGGTCTACGACCACTCCATCCACCCGTACACGAAGGGGCTTCTCGACTCGATCCCGAGCACAACTACCATCGGCGAGCGCCTCCGGCCGATAATGGGGACCCCACCGAACCTCTTGGCGCTTCCCCCAGGTTGCGCGTTCCATCCGCGCTGCCCGTTCGCACTGGACGAATGCCACGCCTCGACGCCTCCCCTGCGAGAGATCCCAGGTGGAGAACCGGGGCACGCCGGCGCGTGTCTGCGGGGCGAGGAGGTGCTTGCCCATGCCTGAGCCGTCACCATCCAGTCCGCTCTTGAGCGTCTCGCATCTGAAGGTCGCCTACCCGCTTCGGTCGGCCGTCCTGCGCCGGAAGATCGGCGAAAACCTCGCGGTCAGCGACGTTACCTTCGACATCCCCTCGGGAACGACCGTCGGCCTCGTCGGAGAATCCGGGTCCGGCAAGTCCACCATCGCAAGGACCGTCATCGGCCTGATCCGTCCAGATGAGGGGCAAATCTGGTTTGAGGGGCAGGACATCACGCGTTACTCGCCACGGCAACTCCGTTCCGTGCGACGCAACATGCAGATGGTGTTCCAAGACCCTTACTCCTCGTTGAACCCGCGCCTGACCGTGCGCGACCTGATCGCTGAGGGATGGCTGGTGCACCGTGATGTCCTGCCCCGTAAGGACTGGACCACACAGGCGAAAGCACTGATGGACAGAGTCGGCCTGAACCCCGACTACTCGGATCGGTACCCGCATCAGTTTTCTGGTGGGCAGCGTCAGCGGATCGGGATAGCTCGCGCCCTAGCACTGAACCCAAAGCTGATCATCTGCGACGAGGCCGTCTCGGCGCTGGACGTATCCATCCAGGCCCAAGTTCTGAATCTTCTCGACGACCTCCAGGACGATCTGGGTCTCACTTACCTGTTCATCTCGCATGACCTTTCCGTGATCGAGCACATTTGCGACCGAATCCTCGTCCTCAACCGGGGAGTGGTCGTCGAAGAAGCCACCGCCCACGACCTGTTCGACCACCCTTGTGACCCGTATACCAAGGCACTCCTGGACGCCGTCCCGGTCCCCCGGCCCTGGCTAGCCAATCCGCAGCATCAGGCATCAACGACGATAGGAAAACCATGAAAACCAACATTCCCACCCGAAGCCCAATAAGGAAGAGAGCCGCGGGACTCGTAGCGGCACTCGCTGCCTCAGCCCTGCTCTTTGCCGGCTGCACCGGCAGCGGCGGACCCGGAGGCGGGGCCGCCTCCGGCGCATCCGGTGGCGGAGACAGTCTGACATTCGTACCCAACTACAACGCGCAGGGGCTCGACATTTCCAAGTACCCGCTTGAGATCGGCGTCAATATCGTCGTGTCGCAGGTATTGGAGCCACTGGTGCGGTTCGACGGCAAGACGACCGTTCCAGTCCTTGCTGAGTCGTGGAACTGGACCGACCCAACGACTCTGGTCTTCAAACTCCGGCAGGGAGTGACCTTCAGTGACGGGCAGCCGCTCACAGCCAAAGACGTCGTCGGTTCGTTGGACCGTTACATCGCAGCGAAGCAGGCCCTTGCTACATCCCTAGCCATGATGGCCTCGTATGAGGCAACCGATGACTCGACGGTAACCATCAAGACAAAGGCCCCGACCGGCACGCTCGTCGGCATCTTGTCGATGATCTACATTGGCGAGGGGTCCCACTCAACTGACGACGCTTGGTGGGTAAAGCCGATCGGCACCGGACCATTCGTCTTCCAAGACTTCGTCGTCAATGACCACGTGACGATGGTACGCAACGACAAATACTGGGGCGAAAAGGCCAAACTCAAGACCCTTACCATCAAGCAGATTCCTGACGTCAACAGCAAGATCACCGCGTTGGCCAACGGTGAGGCCCAAGTGATTCAGGATGTCCCGCACGACCAGATCGCTCAAGTCAAGGGCATGGACAACATCGCCTTCACACAGGCTGACAGTCTCAATTACTGGTTCCTCTGGTTCAACAACGCGCACAAACCACTGGACGACGTGCGGGTCCGCAAGGCCATGGTCGAGGCCCTCGACCTTCCGACAATCATCTCGAGTCTCTATGGCGACACCGTCAAGGCGATGGACTCGTTCTGCCCGTCATCCGCGTTCGGGTGCCTGCCTGCGGCCTTGCCCAAGTACAACCCTGACGATGCCAAGAAACTGCTGGCCGACGCCGGGCACGCGGATGGGTTCACGATCGATATCATCTTCAACACAGCGAACGCTGGGGTAGACAACCTCGTTCAAACGATGATCTCGCAATGGAAAGCAATCGGCGTCACGGTGAAGCCAAGGGCGCTTGATTCAACCACCTGGCTGGCTGATTTCAACGGTCTGAACTGGGACATGGATACGCAACCGAACCAGACGATCACTGGCGACGCTGATTACACCCTCAACCGGCTGTATAGCTGCGCCGCGAAACGGCTGGGGTACTGCAATCCCGACCAGGACAAGCTCATGACGCAAGCACAACAATCAACCGACCAGGCCGAGCGGCAGAGGTTGTACCAGCAGGTGGCGGACATGATGGCGAAGGAGCTTCCAGCCATCCCGCTATTCCAGCTCAATGTGAATGTGGCAGCGACGTCCAAGGTCCAGGGCCTGAGCATCCCGCCCACCGAGTTCATCGACTTCAGCAAGGTCTCACTGGCCGCCTAGGTCCTTGTGGGGCGGCGGGCTTCTCGCCGCCCCACATCCTCACCTGGCACGGAAAGCGAACGATGAATAAGACTCTCGCATACGAACGCGGGCTTGAGCGCTTCGATCCGCTCGCGCGCGTCATTACATATGACGACTTCGATAAGGGATTCAGCGGCTGGCAGGACCTAACCCCGAACTTCGTCTACGACAACTACGAGTCGTTCGACAGTGCCGTCGACCTAACAAGTTGGCCGCCGGCGATGCTATCGAGCGCGTCGATGCGTTTCGCATCGTCGCACGGCTCGATGGAAGGTACCTACTCGCTGAAACTCACCACAGCCCCAACTGGCGGGCCACACACCGACCCGCCACATCCAGGATCAATGGGCGTTGTGATCAAACGATTGTCGCGGTTTGGAGATCCGTCGAAGATTCAGATCGAGACCTGGTATTCCTACACCCCGGCGCAAGACCGCGTCGGCATCGGCGAGGAAGACATCCGGGCCTTCGGGTGTTTCTTCGATATTCAGGATTCGGAATACCGTTACATGCCCGGCGTACGCTACGTGAACTCCCTTGGCGGGAAACTGGTGAAGCGATGGCAATACTACCGGGCGGACGACAACGTCACTTTCCAGGACTGGAATTTCGGCAT
>JGI20166J26741_11810029_pt1 | contig 10116 bp, 7 predicted proteins | sample TergutCu122P5_FD_26741 | JGI IMG/M metagenome (IMG submission 26741) | reverse complement strand
TTTTTTTTTTGCCCCCCCCCCCCCCCACAACCACAAAAAAGATGACAGTTCTTATCAAATTCAAGGCATGTATTTTAGTTCATCACACACATATAATTAATAACATGCTCAATATGTAAACTGGAGTTGGGCTTCAGATAACTGTGTGCAGTAAGTCACCTTTAATCCAAATTTAAAAAGAAAATTACGCTAAACATTAAAGGAACTAAACATGCAAGCAAGTTACCATGAATAATTGTAAAACAAATTCACATACGCAAACATATAAACATAAAGGATAACTTTCGTTTACAATTCCAAAGAAGTTCTATTAATACACAAAGTGACCCAAAGCCTAACCCTGTTTACAAATTAAGTGTGTTATTACCTGTATTGCCAACCCTAATTTAATGCATGTTATTATCTTTGTGGCTGTAACCCTGTGGCTGTTAAATTAAAATATGTGTTTCTGACAGTGAAGCACACTCAAATCATTACCTGTAGTACTGAAAAGATAATGCACAATTGGTCATTTCAGGCAAATTAAATTAAATGAACCAAATTATGTGCTTTATTAAACTAATGGAACAATTACAGGCCTACTTGATATCAACAGTTTCTTTCACACTTCTAAGACTTGTAACTCAAAAACAGCACAGTAATCATAGGACACCTGTTATCTGAGATAGCAGAAATCACATCCTATTTTCAGGCACTTTTTCATCACATGTGAAAAAGATTAACTAACTGATCCCTGACCAGTCAAATGCAGATCTCATTTTCAAGGACTGGTTTGGAAGAGAGTGAAATTGGGAAAGATGTTTGTGTGAGCACTTCAATTTTCCCCTCAGTTATCACATCCTGTTAATACTCTGTACTCTTCCAACATCGCATAACAGTGCAGTAGGTTCATACAAGCCCACAGTACCAAGAGACTCCTGTGACTAACTAGCTACCATACTGGTACTCTTCAGATCCGCCTTACAAAAGTTCACATTCAGTCATTATCAATCCAATCTGAAGAAAGTGCTCAGGCACTTGCAATGATTAAAATACTGATTGGCTTCAAGTCTGCTTTGAAAATGAATAAACCACATGCAAATCTTTTGTTGCACACCACACAGCCAGTGGCAAGAACTGTATGATTTTCATGGTGGTCTCACGAATAGTAATTAAATACTGCAGCTTTTGTGACACAAGGTATAATGATAATCAATCAGTGCTATTAACTTGTTTCATTTTAAACTTTACGAATGCACATGCATATTTTGCTGGAATTTGAACCCAGAATACAGCAGCTAAGTAACAGCCTTCAACTGTCACAAAGTACAGAGTTTACCCACACATGAACTGTAGATGTCATATATTAAAGGTTAATCATATTAACTACAGTACTACAGCCATCCCAAACAATATAACTGCAACACAGCATCAAACTGAATGACAGACTATATGCAAAATAACAGAATGCCAATTTATCATCTAAAACATGAAAAAGTATTAAAATGAGTTCTCATACTAAAAGATATATTACATTGTATGTTATTTACCATACAGTTATATGTTACAAAGCCACATTAAATTCTACAGAATACTGTAAATAATAATTACTTAAAATATATTTCATGTGACTGTCCTGATCCTCAGGTAAAGGCTGAAAATCATACACTGATGTTTGCACATCACCAACCAAACATGAAATCAAGATCTAACTGGGTGGCAAAAGTATTGTGGTAAAAACACTTCACATAAGTTCCACAAAATAAAGCTTGTAGCCACCACGAATAAGTCATTGAGAAAAACAATCCAAAGGTGGTAGAAAGAAATTCCACATTGTACATACTCTTCCCCATGCATCTGTTTATAACTTGTTTTCAAAAGTCCTAACCTGCAACTGCCTTCAAATATATAGCGTTTTATCAGCCGCAAAATTCAGGCACAAAATAAATGCATGAATAAAAAATATACAAAGAAAGGGTTTAAAAATTAGTTAACCACCTGGTGCTACAAACAGTAAGCTGTAAGGGGGCAGGTAATTTGGCTAGATTTGGTGGGTTAGTATTCACAGTTTCTACCTTTAAGTGGAAGCAATATTCTATGCGGAATTCAAATAATGTCCCACTTTTGTTTTCGTTGCTGCGACCAACAATATCTACTGCAAACCTGCGTCACTGAAATAATCTCAATGTTAACACGCCAGCACAAATGCGCCGAACGCATTTTCCCACAAAGACACGCACCTTACTTGAGCCACTTTTACACGAAAGTATCTGCTATACCTAAAAACTATAAAATGCATCGTAACTTGCCTGTTTTGTATACAAAATGCAATTTAAAATAATTTTTCCTGTGTTTAAAAAATGAAGGCAAAATATGCATCACTAGGGAAAAAGCCAAGGCATTACGGTGTGTCATAAATTTAAATTTCATTGTGCGCGGTTTTGCACGCAATACTTAAAAGAAACGGCAATCAAAGCAATCACGTTGCAGTCAGCAGGTATCCCTCAGTCTTTCGCGCAATGACAAGACATCCTCTTCGTACTTCCCACGGTTTCGTATTGAATTTCAAGTAAAAATATCCAGGTTCAAGTTCGACAGCTATAGTGCAAGTACTCTTTCAACCATTATTAAGTTTTAGTACACATCCTTTTGCAATATCTACGTTACTTACGCAAGAGACATTGTGCCCAAGCTGTTCAGCCGACTTCGCATTGCGGTGCACAATAGAATTTCTCTCCTCTTTGACCCTCTTTCTCTCAACTGGCGGCGAGCTCTCCGTTGAAACAGGCACACAGACATGCTCCCAAGTCCCTCCTTTCCCCCCATGACCGCAAACAGGGTTGACGCACTAGATACTAGCAGCGCCACTACTGGTTAGAATATTTACTCAAGTGTGTGCTGGAAAAATGGAGAGTGGGGAATTAGGGGTGCACACAGGGACAACAATATAAACGGTTGAGATCGTAACAGCGACATCAAACAACGTAAATAAACATTGAAATAATTGCATATAAATAAGGCTGTAGTATTGGGAATTTTAATAGTACACAAGGAATAACGTTTGTTTACCAGTATATTTTGTAGTAACAAATAGCAGTGACTTTTTGCACAATGTAGTATTGTTGAACATTTTCATAATACCAATACTTCTGTTACTGATGTTACTATTACTTATATTAGATCATGAGATACATAACCTATAAATGCAAGCATATGAATTAATATCAAAGAATATATATTTTGGTATATGATATACCAAAACATTAAATTTTCACATTGGTTACTGGTTGGTTATATTATGTCTTTGAATACAGTGATGGTGGAACAAGTAGTTCCAGCAGACACAAGGTTCTGCAGGGTCAGAAATAGAACAAAATTTTTTAATATAGTATAAACTGTTTTTGGTAGGAGATGTAAGACAGGACAGTATATATTTCCTCAATTAAAAATATGCCAATTACAAATAGAACATCTGCTGTAACTCTTCTTTTGGTGCCTTGTATGTCATCTTTCTGTATATATGTGGTCTCTTTTGCTTTGCTTTCATAATATTTACTACTGTGAACATTACCAATGTTTTTTTCAGTATAATTATTGATACACCTATAATAAATTTACACACATTGTTAACTGTGTGTGAATGCAACACAATTCTAGAATTAATTTTATGGGATTTGATTTTAATTTTTCAATGACAGTTATTTTAAATATGAGGACATTACCTGCAGTCCATTATTGAATAATAGGGTATTATCTGTGATAATTTTCTGTCAGATTACACACAGAAATTTAAACAAGTTGGATTTAAATATGCTGCTAATTCATAATGTGATCTTTTGGCTAACTGTGTTACGTAGTCATTGTTCCTGAAGATGGAGGTATAATATTTCTCCAGGATGTTGTTATGGACCAAGCAGATGAATTGTATCAAAATCCACACAACCACTACATGAATCTTCACCACCATGAAATCTTCAAATCTTGTATGGCTGCTAATGTTCATAATTTTCATAAAAATTAAAATCAAAGAAAGAAACAAATTACAGTTAATGGTTGTGCTCTGCACTCTGCTCAGTAGAGAGCAGTGTGTGCCAACCACATTTTATTTTTGTTTTCACTCTTGTGACCTTGTCTATTTATAGACAAAGCTTGTACGGTACTGGTGCTCATAGCAAAAGGAAGTTTTGGTGATAATTAAAGGCATTTAACCATGTTTTTAATTTATTCCATTTTGGTTTTTCCATATTACCTAAAAAGTATGCCTTCTTGAAAAATCATGTCCATCCTCCATTCATCTGTGATATAATTTTATAGCAGTCCTGCAGACATTAATCTTTTTTTTTTTTGTAATAGTTATATCATTTTAGTCTTATCATTTGTTCTGATATGACAGCTTGCAAATCAGGCAGAAGGCTGTGTGTGTGTGTATGTGTGTGTGTGTGTGTGTGTGTGTGTGTGTGTGTGTGTGTGTGTGCGCGCGCACATATGACCATTTTGGATATTACTGTAGTTTAAATGAGTTTTGTATAAGCTTTTTATGGAAAATTAACCCCTTGCAGACCATTGTACATATCCATTAGTGGTCAGTGCATATTTTGACAGTGGACTGCATGGAGTTAGGTGCGTTTTTTAAATAAAGGAGTGATGGGTCATTATTTTATTATCAGCCGTTCAGAGGCAGAGCAATATTGTAAATGACCACATGGGTTGTAGGGACATAGCATGACATGCTTTGACAGGGCTGAAAATGTGAAAACTGCAGATATGCCTAGTGGAGAGATATATTTTAATGGATTATGGATATTTTCTCGGTGTGTTCTTTGCAATTTTTGATACCTTATTCACCTTGATGTTTATTCACTATGAATATAAATGTTGTATTTCTGATAGCATAGAGTCAAAACTTATATATACACGGTAGAATTCCTTTAACCTTTATCCTACTGGAGTGGGTATTTAAATTTTAGTGCATGGTTAATGAAAATTGAGTATTATTTAAACAGCAAAAGATAAAATTATGAAAAATATGGCATATTGTGGTAAAAAAAAGAGATTATGCAGCATGTTTTAAAAATTCAGTAAATTTTCTTGTTGCCTCATACATAAAATGAATTTACAGGACTGTTTTCCTATATGCTTCATGTACATAAATACAGGTCTCTAAAAGGTAATCTGGCACTCACTGGACCAGATGGGTACCAGATTATCAAATATATTGATTTTTGAACAGTACAATAGTGACCAAATTTCATACAGGTAATTTTTTTATGCTTTGCAGCCACCCATCAAAGAACGTAGAGTTGTCAGTAATTCTCATTTCATCATAAAAAGACTTAACTTTGTCAGTTATCATAGCCCCAGTCATTGGTTTTTCCTTGAGAATGCATTGATGTAAACCACTTACATGATACCTTGTCAAACTGCCACAGTATCTGGAGTTCTGGAATATCAGCACCTGGATTAAAGAAGTTTGGCCTTTTGTGTGTGTGTAATTTAATTAATTATTTATTTATTTATTCCTGCTCCCCTTTGTATTTTATCAGTATTTACAACAAGCAAAAGTTGCCACAATGCCTGGGATATGGTTGATTTATATACGTGGGAGGGTAGTCAATAACACAACTCTTATGATATAAAGGATGTATATTCTTGAGAAATTAATATCAATATCAAAACAACATGTTTCGGCCATTCATGGCCATCATCAGGTTTTATCAATACCAATTAAGGTTTCACTATACAAATCGCATGACTGAGTTATGATGTGGAGATCTCAACGTCAATCATTATCAGGCTGTATCTATTATGCATTAGGTAAGTAAGGTTGCTAGACTATACGTAGTGTCGCTCCGGTGATGCAGGGGTCTCATTCCGGCGGTGTGTAGAGTATCATCCTGGGGGTTGGCCTAATTAGGTGTCATTCTTCTCCTGTGTGGCGGTTGATATTGTGGGGCCTTCTGTGGGTGACCTGGGTAGGATCGGTCTCACCTGTGGGGAAAAAACATAAGGTGTAAGAGATCTGTAGGGGGAGCTCAGGTGACGTGTGGGGGCTATAGGGGTATATGAGAATGGTACTTACATGTATAATGGAGTCCTGTGTATTTATATGTCGCAGTCCCGACTTCTAGGTTGGTGTGTATCCCATGTGCGCTGAGATGAGGGTTCAATAGTCTGTGTGCCGTTCTAATCAACTATCACTGGTTGGTGGTCTGTCTGTGTCCTTTTGTCATAATGCACTATGGCACTGTGTTAGATGGATGGGTGAACCTCATGGTGTAGTGTTAGTGGCTATGGTCTATTAGGCCGTAGTTGGTTGTTGTAAACACTGTACATATCGCTGTATTATCACTATATATCAATATTATGTATCATTGCCACCACTTTTTAATATGTTGTTTATATAAGGTGCCCTGTGTATTATGTAGGTGCTGCGTTGTGTTTCTTTCTCACTGCTTGTACCTTTGCACTCGTTTAGTGTCAGGGGACTGACGCGTTAGTATGGCAGGCAAGTTGGTGTGACCTCTCAGAGAGAGGCTTGGGTATTGAAGGGTCACTGGGTGTTGTGGATGTGGGGTTTTTTATGGCTGGTGGGGCTTTAGCAGGGCATCAAAGATTTTGTTCGGGGATATGGAGTGTTCGTCATTTAGGTGGTTGTTTTTAGAAAACTCAGCGTAAATGAAGAATTGCTGACTTGTATTGAGGTGTGTTTCTTTGTCCCAGTATTGTAGGATCTGCATTGTTTGGTGCATGGGGCCGAATGTGTGGAATTGTTCTAGAATGTGTTTGGCATAGTTGGAGGTGTGGCTGTTGGTTTTAAATGCATTTTTGTGCTCTTTATATCTCTCATTGAAGCTTCTCCTAGTCTGTTCTACGTATGCCTTGTTACAGTCTGGGCATTAGTTTGTATGTGCCTGAGTGCGTGTATTTGTCTGGGGTCATGTGTTTCTGCATTAGCCATTTCTGGAGAGTGTTGCTGGTCCTTAGTGCTATCTTCAGGTCAGTCTTTTTAAATAGGTTTATGATATGTGTGGTCTCTTTTCCAATGTATGTAAAGGATGCCCATTTTTGGGTGTGGGTGCTAGTTTGTCTATTTGAGGGGTTGGTGGGGTGTCCAATGGTGGGTGGTTTGTGTGTGTGGATTGGGAACCTATTGTTTGACATGATGTCTCATATGATGTTTACCTCATCATTGTATTCATCTTTCTGTAGGTGGTATGTGTTTAACCTGTTGTATAGAAATCTTATGGCTGCGTATTTGTGTTGGGCTGGGTGGTTTGAGGAGTATGGGATAATTGTGTCAGTGAAGGAGGGTTTCCTATATATGGAAATCTTCCAGTTGGTGGGGGTCCTGTGGATAGTAACATCTAGGAAATTTATCTTGTTGTTGGATTCTGTTTCTGCTGTAAACTCCATGTTTGGGTGGATTGTGTTGAAGTCGTTCTGTATGTTGTTGATGTCTCTGTGGCTGGAGTCGTAGATTATCAGGATATCATCAACATATCAGAAGTACCTAACAATTTTATGCTTGTTTGAAAGGTGTGTGAGGTGGGTGTCCTGTAGGTTTTTAAGAAAAAACTCTGCTATTATGCCTGACGTTGGAGTGCCCATGGCTAGTCCATCTTGTTGGATTAGTATCTTGTCTTTGTTGGAGAAATAGTTTTGTTTAGTAATCGTGTCGTACCAGTTTAGCAATTCCCGTTCGGCTGGGGGGGGGGTCCGTTTGGTTCTTCCTCAGGGTGTTGGCAGTGATCTCTCGGGTTCTTTAACCGGGATGTTGGTGTACAGATTGGTAATATCTAGTGAGGCTAGGGCAAATTGGGGGAGGATCGGGGTGTTTTCCAGTTTTTTTTATTAGGTCTCTGGTGTTCTCTAGATTGTGTGTGTTGGGAAGAGGGGCCATCATTTTGATTTTTTGGGTGAAGAGGCCAGCTAATTTGTAGGTTGGGGCTCCTTTCCAGTTGACTACAGGGCGTATTGGGTGTCCAGGTTTGTGTAACTTAATTAGTCCTTTGATGGTTGGTGCGGTGGGGTTCATATTTATGTGCTGCCATTTGGAGTTAAGAGGTATGAGCGTTTTACTATTGTTTATGACTCTCCTAACCTGGGATTGGAAAGATTTAGTGGGGTTGGTTTTTGAGATCTGAAAACTGTTTCCTTGTATGAAATCCTTTATTTTGGATTCATATAGTGCTGTAGGTATGATTACGAGTGAGTTGCCTTTATCAGCTCATGTAATTATGACATCATTAGCATTTAGTTTTGTTTTTATGCTTTTGAGGGTCATGGAATCAGAGTGTGTGTTTTGTGTGTGTGTGTGTGAGGGTTTATTGTTCTTTTGTAGGGCGTTTGTGCGTTCAGCTGTTAGTATTCTGTATACCTCTCATTGTGAAGAGGGGAGGCTAGATATGGCTGTTTCCGCCTAAAGGGCTGGGTTTCGAATCCAGTTTTTGGGCTTGTCATGTAGGTTGTATTTTGGACCTTTCTGTGGTAAGGCCATTTCTGGTTCTGTGAAGGATATGTCGATCATGTTTATGACTCTGAGGTGGAAATTTCTGGGGTTGGTGGGGGGGTTTTTGGTTTGATGAAGGCTTAGGCGTTCAAGTTTGTTGTTTAGGGTTTGGTATTTTGCTCTGCACTCTTTCTGAAGTTTTGTCTCAATTGTTTGTTGCATGTGTGGCCATAGACTGCCCCATGATTTTGTCAAATTTAAGTGTAGGTGGTAAATTGATAGGTTTAGTTTTTGTTTTTTGCAGTGTAGGAACTTAATCTCGTCTTTTATTCTCATGGTGGTTACTTTTTTGCTGTGTGTATTTGTGTGCTGGGGAGGTGTTGGGATCTTGATTCTGGCATAGGAAGGGGTTAGTTTCTTTATAAGGCATTGTCTATTGAAGTAAATGCACGCGTTACATTTATATAGTTTCTTCTTAAGGTTTTCGTTGATTTCTTTGTCAGTATCAAAAATATACACTAACTGTAAAGAAGCAATAACACTCAGATTAAGAAATAAAACTTTCCTGATGTTGGCCTAATTAAAAAAGATTATGATTTCAGTTGCATCCAAAACTACTGTAGAACTTACACACTGCTATAGTATTTATGACAGCCATACATATTTGTAAGCATATGAAAAAAATTTTGTAATATCTGTGTGTTCTTTAGTAGATCTGCAGGCAGAGACAGAACATAAGTTTCATAGTCCTGTATGGTAGCATTCTCTTGTGTTGTGATATTCTAAGCAGTGCTGTCTCACAGAGCAAATCAGTGATATTGTTAAAAACAGGTGTGTTAATGTCACATTCCATTGTTTTTACTAAGTACAAAATGGACTATATATTTTGACTATAATTAAGTCATTCCCAGGATCATAAGTGCAGTATAAATTTAACTTAAGTTGTTCCCTGGGGATAAAATGGCCAGGGAATGAGACTGACCACTCACTGCTGAGGTTAAGAATGAATAGAGTTATACCTCCACTCCTCCTTATGCTTGCATGTTGTGCATAGGGGCAACTGTATATGATCTTACAGAATTGTGTTAGTTGTGTCAGTGTGGAAGCTAAACAGAGATGAATTATAATTATAGTCATAATATGTAGTTTATTTGTATTTCATTGACTGTTGTGAGTAACATAGAAATGTAATATTGCGGTTGTTTTAAAAAATATCACTGCCTTCATGTGTGAGACAGTAGTACATGCCATTTGCTAGGAACAGTTACATTTATGTAATGAGAGGGAGGAAAGTGTAGTCAATCAACACAACTAGTTAGATGTTATATTCTAATAATGAAACTACATGTTTCGGCCTATTATGGCCATCGTCAGGTTTCTATACCGATTAAGGGAAGTCTATATATCTGAGTGAGGGTGTGTTGATGTAGAGATCTCGATGCATCAATCCCCTGTTGCTCTCTTATCTAGTGCAAATAGCTATGTACAACTAAATAACTAATTCCAAATTATTAACATAAGATTTCTTCTTGGGGCTGCCCAAACCCCGGCTATCATGATCGCCGTCTCTCTCTCTCTCTCTGGGGGAACCCTTTGTGTAGGTGGCCTTGGTGGATGTTTCCTGTGGGGGGAGGGAAAAAAACGGTGTGTGAAAACGGCTCAAGTTAAATTTAATGGAAGGAGGGGGG
>JGI20166J26741_11809917_pt1 | contig 10117 bp, 8 predicted proteins | sample TergutCu122P5_FD_26741 | JGI IMG/M metagenome (IMG submission 26741) | reverse complement strand
AAGATCTGGGACGTGGTGGTGGCGCCCGTCGTTGGCGGCTTGTCGGACCGCTCCCTGCGGCGGACCGGCTCGCGACACCGTCTGATGGGGGTCGGGGCGGGCGGGCTGCCCGGTTTCTTCTGCCTGACGTTCGCCGTGCCGGCGGGCACGTCGCCCACGCTGGCGGCGGCCTGGGTGGCGCTGGCGTTCCTGCTGGCATCGACGTGCTTCAGCTTGTTCCAGGTGCCCTACATCGCGCTGCCGGCGGAGCTGTCGGACGACTACGACCGGCGGACGCGCCTGTTGACCTCGCGCGTGGCGGTGATGAGCCTAGCCATTCTGCTGTTCGGCGCCGGGGGACCGCTGCTGCGCGATGTCGGCGACCCCTACACGGGCTACTTCACGATGGGGCTGGTCGCCGGTCTGGCGATCGCGGCGGGTCTGCTGGTCGCCGCCACCGTCGCCCCACGTGGTGCGCCGGCCCCCTCGGGCCTCACACCCTCACTGGTTGCCGGCTATCGCCAGGGTTGGGCGGCGCTGCGCCGCAGCGCCCCGTTCCGCGCTTTGCTCGGCGCCTTCCTGCTCCAGGCCGTCGCTACCGGCGCCATGCTGGCCGGCGCCAATTACGCGGCGGTTCAGGTGATGCGCTCCGACGCCGCCTTGACCTTCCTCTTCGTCGCTCTGATCGGCCCGGCCATCCTGTGCTCGCCAGCCTGGAACGCGGTGGCGCGACGGTGGGGCAAGGAGCGCGGCTTCGCCCTGGCCACGCTGCTCTTCGCGGTCGCCGCCACCAGTTTGACCGTGGCGGTCTGGGCCCCGGGACCGTGGATCTATGCCTCGGTCGCGGTCGCCGGGGCCGCCTACGCCGGCATGCAAGCCCTGCCGATGGCGATGCTGCCCGACGTCGTCTCGCACGACGCCCAGACGTTTGGCCCGGGCCACGCCGGCACGTTCGGCGGCGTCTGGACGGCGGGGGAGACCACCGGCATGGCTCTCGGGGCGGGCCTGCTGGCCGCCATTCTGGCTGCCACGGGGTACATCCAGACCGTCGCCAACGCTCCCGTCGACCAGCCCGCCCGGGCCGTCACCGGCATCGCGCTGAGCTTCAGCGCCGTGCCCGCCCTGCTGACATTGGCCAGCCTGCTGTTCCTGGCCCGCTACCGTCTGCGCCGCGCCGACATCGCGGTTACCGACTCCACCCACTGACGTCGGACCACGTCGGGCGGTGGTATCACCGTGCAGGCATACTGGCGGCTGACGTTCGAGTTATCCGATGGAGACGCGCACGTCGTGGACTACGAGGACTATCGCTGATGAACGACACTCTTGCCCCAATGTTCAACTCTCCCCACCCCGACAGGACTCTGCCCACTGTTGGTGGTTCCGCTCAAGGCGAAGAGACCAACCTCGTCGCTGTCGCCCAGTCGTTCTATGACTGCTTGCGGGACCACGACGTGCCCGCCGAACTGCGCCAAGACACGGCCGGCAGAGCGACGTTGGTGTCACTTGACCGGGGAGTCAGCTACTTGTGGGCCTTGCCCGACGGAACAATGGAGTCGGGCGAGGGCTACCCGGACGAGCTCTTCCAGCGGCGTATCGACGACTGGGTTCAAGCCAACCAGCAGGGCGGGGAAGGCCCTTATGTGCTGGAGATCGACGGCCACGACTACAGCGCGATCTTTCAAAGTTGCGTCGAGTCCACCGGGTACAGCCGACAGAAGGTCTGGGATTCGCTGCCCAATCAGGGCGTCGACACCTCGTATTACCCGATGATTGTCGACGCCTCTAACGAGTGGGCGGCGTGCGCCCGACGCTATGGGATCGTCGGGGTCAAGGACGCCGTGCTGCCACTTCCCGGGTCGAACGACTATCCGACCGCCCTGCTCCCGACCAGCGTTAGCGAAGTGGAACTACGACAACTCCTGATCGAGTGTCCCAATTATGACGTGACGATGGAGTCGCACAACCTGGAAATCTGGAAAGAATGGGGCGCGGGCGGGCACGAACAGGGAACCATGCCGCCCGGTCTCATCTGGCAACCGTCGGTCGGGTTCGACTATCCGGGGTTCGACGGTCGCTTCCGGGGCGTCCCGGAACCTCAGGGCCCGTCGGCGCCGCCACTGCCCGACAGCGAGGAGGCGATGCTGGATCACTTGGGCAACCTCATGTACATCCTGAAGGAAACCGAGATGCGTCTGGCAATGGTGTCTGGGGATAGCGACAGCGCTGACACGCCATCCCTCGATCCCGAGCCCGCCAACGGGGGCACCGGGAGTGAGGAGCCCTCTGGCTGACCACCCCACAGGCGCCGCTCGAGGCCTACGCGCCGGGACGCTGTCAAGGACTCGAACAAAGCGCTCCATGTCCACGTGCTGGGACGCCGCCGGGGAATTCCCCGCCGCGGGGCGGCGTTGATGGGGTGACGCCGCTGGTGCGTCCTGAGCGACGGACGAAATGAGGACCCCGTGTTGCGCCGACGGTCACACCCCCGCCGGGCGGTCGCCTCGGGCCGGCAACTCGTCGCCCGGCTGCTGACGGCGGCCACCGGACTGGTCGTCGTCGTTCTGCTGGCGCTGGCCGTGCTCCTGGAAGTCGTGCCCAGAGTCACCGGGGGGATGAGCCTGACCGTCTTGACCGGGTCGATGGAGCCCGGCATCAAGCACGGCGACATCGTGGTGACCCGGGGGATCGACCAGGCCGAGGCGCAGAGCCTCGCCGTCGGCGACATCATCACGTTCCTGCCGTACCCCGACGATCCCACGCTGGTGACGCACCGCATCGTCTCCCTGTCGACGGGTCCGACCGGCACGAGTTTCGTCACGCGCGGAGACAACAACAACGCGGTCGACCCCTGGGGCCCCGTGGCGGACTACAAGGTTCGGGGCAAGGTGCTGTACACAGTGCCTAAACTCGGCTACGCCCGGGAGTGGGCGGGCCAATCGTTGCGCTGGGTGGTGCCCGCCTTGGCCGGGCTGCTCTTCGTTTACGCCGCCGTCACCGGGATCCGCAGTTTCCGCCGACCGGGCGACGAACCCGAGCCGGCGCGGCGGCCTGCCGCCGGGCCGTCGTCGCCGTCGACCGAGCCGGCCGACAGCCCGTCCTGGGGGCAAGACGAGCAGGCCCGCGGCACGGAGGGAGCGCCCGACAGGATTCTGGCTCAGGCCGGTGTGGCGTCCGGCGGGCCACCGGAATAGCCCGAATAGCCCGCGCCCTCGCGTGACCAGAATAGCCCGCGCCCCGCGTGAAATGTCATAATATTGCTTATCGGTCATTCACGGGACTGGGTCATCCTCGCTGTCCTGGACACCGCCAGGATCCCGGACGCTGGTCCGTCCACGGGCGGGGCTGCTGCGGGGCCGGGGAGTCTCGTAGGATGCCGTTATGACGTCATCGCCCCAAGAACCCTCCGGCGTCGGACTCGCGCCGCTCAGCCGCGAGCGCATCGAGGCCGTCCTGCGCCGCCAGTCATGGGCCTACCAGGTCGACAGCGACGGCGACGTCGGCGGCACCTGGAACGGCCACACGTTCTACTTCTTCGTCACGGGCGAGCACAACGAGATCCTCCACGTCCAGGGCCGCTGGAAGGAGTCGCTGGCGCCCGGACGGCGCGGCGAGGTGCTCGACCTGATCGACGCCTGGCACCAAGACAGCTACTGGCCCAAGGCCTACACGCGGCGAAACGAGAACGGCGATGTCGACGTCTTCGCCGAGCACGCCGTGGACTGGGAGTTCGGCGTCACCGACGACCAGCTCTTCGAGACGATGCTGTGCGCGGTGGCCACGGCGCTGCGCCTGTTCGACCACCTGGCCGCCCGCCTGGGCCTGGCCGACGCCTGAGGCCGGTCCGGTTTCACGGGGCGGACCACGGGTTCGTCGGGCCGCCCGCCTGGCCTGAGCCGACGCCTCAGTCGGTACCGGTCTCCCCCACCGCGACCGTTCGCTCGGTGGCGACCGCTCCCGCGGCCAGGACCGTTCCCCCCGTCGCGACCGCTCCCCCGGCCAGGAGCGCTCCCTTGGTCGCGAGCGCTCCCCCAGCTCGCGCGCCAGCCGGTCGGTTCACGCCCCGTGACGACGGGCATCAGCCGCGCTGTCCGTCGGCTACGCTGGGCGGCAGCGACGACGACGAGGGGGCCGACATGACCAAGCGGGTGGGAATCTTGACGGCGGGCGGGGACGCGCCCGGGCTCAACGCCGTCATCCGGGGCTTCGGCAAGACCGCCATCTTCCATTACGGCTGGGAGCTGCTCGGCTTCGTCGACGGCGTGCGTGGCCTGGTCGAGGACCGGCACATCGAGTTGGGCGGCAGCGCCTTGTCGGGCATCCTCACGGCCGGCGGCACGATCCTCGGCACGAGCCGCGACAAGGTCCACAAGTACGTGGTCGACGGCGTCGCCCGCGACATGGTGCCGACGGTCGTCGAGACCTACGAGCGCAACCAGCTCGACGCCCTCGTGATGTTGGGGGGCGGCGGCACGGCCAAGAACGCCAAGCGACTGGTCGACGCCGGGCTCAACGTCGTGGTGCTGCCGAAGACGATCGACAACGACGTCTACGGCACCGATACGAGTTTCGGCTTCGCCACCGCCACGGAGATCGCCACGGACGCCATCGACCGCCTGCATTCGACGGCCCACTCCCACCACCGCATCATCCTCGTCGAGCTGATGGGGCACCGGGCCGGCTGGCTGGCGCTGGCGGCCGGCATCGCGGGCGGCGCCGACATCATCCTCATCCCCGAGATCCCCTACACCGTCGATTCCGTCGCGGCCACCATCAAGTCCCGCATGGCGCACGGTTCGACCTTCTCCGTCGTGGCGGTGGCCGAAGGGGCCCGCGACGTGGTCGACACGGCCGATTTCCAGGCGGCCAAGCTGCTGGTGTCGACGGCCTCGACGCCAGAGGCCCGCCGCGCCGCCAAGGTCCACCTGCGCAACGTCGAGGATGGCCAGCGGGAGCACACCTTCAAGCTGGCCCGCGAGTTGGAGGCCGCCACCGGCCTGGAGTCGCGCGTCACGATCCTGGGCTACGTCCAGCGCGGCGGCACGCCTTGCTCGGCCGACCGGCTGCTGGCCACCCGCCTGGGGTCGGCCGCGGCCGACCTCGTGGAGGCCGGCCAGTTCGACATCTTGGTGGCGGCCCGGGGCGACGGCGCCGAGGCGATGCCGCTGTCGGAGGTGGCGGGCCGGCTCAAGCTAGTGCCGCAGGACCACAACTGGGTTCAGACGGCCCGCAAAGTCGGCACCGGCTTGGGCGACTGACCGGCGAACGGTTCGTCATCGGTCCAGCGACCGCAGGCCTGGCGCCTCTCGGCCGGGATCGTGCGCTGACCCGCCAATCACGGCCAGCGGTCGTCGGCGGTCGGCTCGCGGCCCTGACGCTGGAGCCAGTCGTTGTAGCCGATCGCCCACTGCGAGTGCTTGCCGATCTGCCAGTCGTGCAGCCGTCTCAGGTCGGTCGGCAACTGGGGGTGGCGGCGGCGGATGGCGTCGAGCAAGGCGATGGTGTTGACGACGTCGTCGGCGGCGTCGTGGAGCCTGGCGGGCGCTGGCAGCCCGTAGACCCGCAGCAGGTCGGGCAGCGTCCGGCCGCCCTTGCGGTAGCGGTCGACCCCGCGGTCGATCACGAGCGGGTCGAGCACGGGCTTGGCCAGGCGCCGGGCGCGCTGGGCCAGCGAGGGCAGGCCGTGGCGGGCCAGCTCGGCGTCCAGGATCCGCAAGTCGAACGAGGCGTTGTAGATCACCAGCGGCAGGCCCTCGAGGACGGCCTCGGCCAGGGCCTGTGCGATCTCGTCCAGGGCCACCGCCGGGTCGGCGCCGTCGGCGCGGGCCTGTTCCGTCGTGATCCCGTGAATGGCCACCGCCTCCGCCGGTATCTCCACGCCGGGGTCGATCAGCCACGTCCGGCAACTGGTCCGGCCGTCGCCCGACCGCCGCACGAGGGCGGCCGAGACCACGCGGTCGCGGGCGGTGTCCGTCCCCGTCGTCTCGCAGTCATAGCCCGCGACGGGCAAGAACTCCAGGCCGGCCATCTTGCCCCCGGTCAGCTCGAGCGGCCGGTCGGCTTGGCGTCGACGCCGGCCTCCTTGCGCTGCTGCGGCGTGATCGGCGCCGGGGCCGAGGTCAGCGGGTCGTAGCCGTTCCCCGTCTTGGGGAAGGCGATGACCTCGCGGATCGAGTCGACGCCGGCCAACAGGGCCGTGATGCGGTCCCAGCCGAAAGCGATGCCGCCGTGCGGCGGGGCGCCGAACTGGAAGGCGTCGAGCAGGAAGCCGAATTTCGCCTGCGCCTCCTCGGCCGACAGCCCCATGACCTGGAAGACGCGTTCCTGGACGTCGCGGCGATGGATCCTGATCGACCCGCCGCCGATCTCGTTGCCGTTGCAGACGACGTCGTAGGCGTAGGCCAAGGCGTTGCCCGGGTCGGTGTCGAAGGTCGCCAGGTGTTCCGGCTTGGGGCTGGTGAAGGCGTGGTGGACGGCCGTCCACTGACCGGACCCGACGGCCACGTCGCCCTCGGCCCGGGCTTCGGCCACTGGCTTGAACAGGGGAGCGTCGACGACCCAGAGCAGGCTCCAGGCGTCGCGCGGGATGAGATCGAGGCGGGCGGCGATCTCGTTGCGGACCGCGCCGAGCAGGGCCTGGGAGGCCCGTTTCGGGCCGGCGGCGAAGAAGATGGCGTCGCCCGGCCGGGCCCCGACCGCCCCGGGCAACCCGGCCAGTTCGGCCTTGGACAGATTCTTCGCCACGGGCCCGCCCAGTTCGCCCTCGGCCGAGACCGTGACGTAGGCGAGCCCCTTGGCGCCGCGCTGCTTGGCCCAGTCCTGCCAGGCGTCGAACTGCCGCCGGGGCTGGCCGGCCCCGCCGGCCATGACGATGGCGCCGACGTAGGGCGCCTGGAAGACCCGGAAGGCCGTGTTCGCGAACAAGGCCGTGACATCGGCCAGCTCCAGGTCGAAGCGCAGATCCGGCTTGTCGGAGCCGTAGCGGTCCATCGCCTCGGCGAACGTCAGGCGCGGGAAAGGGGTCTCCAGCTCGACGCCGATCAGCTCCCACAAGGCCCGCACGATCTCTTCGCCCAGAGCCAGGATGTCGTCTTGGTCGACGAAGCTCATCTCGATGTCCAACTGGGTGAACTCCGGCTGGCGGTCGGCCCGGAAGTCCTCGTCGCGGTAGCAGCGAGCGATCTGGTAGTACCGCTCCAGGCCCGCCACCATGAGCAACTGCTTGAACAGCTGGGGCGACTGGGGCAGGGCGTACCACGAGCCGGGCGTCAGCCGCGCCGGCACGAGGAAATCGCGCGCCCCCTCGGGCGTCGAGTGGGTCAGCGTCGGGGTCTCGATCTCGACGAAGTCGTGGCGGCCCAGCACTTGGCGGGCGGCAGCGTTGACCCGTGAGCGCAGGCGCAGCGCCGCGCCGGGGCCCGGGCGGCGGAGGTCGAGGTAGCGGTACTTGAAGCGGGCTTCCTCTCCCACGTTGACCCGGTCGTCGATCTGGAAGGGCAGCGGCGCCGACGGGCTGAGGACGTCCAAGGTGGTGACGATGACCTCGATCTCGCCCGTCGCCAGCTGGGGGTTCTCGGTCCCTTCGGGCCGGCGCTCGACGTGGCCGGTCACCTGGACGCAGTACTCGTTGCGGACCTGGGCCTCGCCCTCGCCCAGGTGGGCCCCGCCGAGGTCGCGCAACTGGACGATGCCCGAGCCGTCGCGCAGGTCGATGAAGGCGACGCCGCCGAGATCCCGCCGCTTCGCCACCCAGCCCGTGAGCGTGACGGTGCTGCCGATGTCGCTGGGCCGGAGCAATCCGGCCTGGTGGGTGCGCAACACGAAGGTTCCTTCCGCTTGGGCTGGCCAGTGCCCGGTCAGATTACTCCACGGTGGCAGCGCGATCGACCGTCGGCACCCGGTCGGGCAGGCGGATCGACGTGTCGACGGAGTCGGCCACCCCGGGCGGCTCGGGCGCCACGACCCGGGGCCAGAGATCCTCGAAGGGCGGGTTCCAGGCCGAGGCCACCGCCTGGGACTGCTCCCCTGTGCGGATGTCTTTGACCTGGTCGAAGGCGCCGTCGACGCCCGGGAACCAGACGTAGGGGATGCCCCGGCGGTCAGCGTGCTTGATCTGACGGCCGAACTTGGCGGCTTCCGGGGCGACGTCGGTCGGGATGCCCCGCCGCCGCAGTTTGGCGGCGATGGCGACGGACTCGGCCCGCCGGCCCTCGTCCACCACGGCCACGAGCACGCAGGTCGGCGTCGCCCGCGTGGCCTTGACCAAGCCTTGGCCCAACAGGAGCGAGACCAGCCGCGTCAGGCCGACGGACAGGCCCACACCCGGGTAAGTCCGGCCGGCGGCGGTGGCCAACGAGTCGTAGCGACCGCCCGAACAGATCGAGCCGAGGTCCGCGTGGCCGGCTAGGACCGTCTCGTAGACGGAGCCCGTGTAGTAGTCGAGGCCCCGGGCGATGCTGAGGTCGGCCCGGACTTGGCCCGGGTGGGCCGCCGCCACGGCCGTCAGCAGCGCCCCGAGTTCCGCCAGGCCCTCGTCAACCAGGGGCTGGCGGATCGAGTGGCGCTCGGCCAGCTCGGTCACGCGGCTGGCCAAGTCGTCGGCGTCGCCGCTCGTGATGGCCGCCAGCTCGAGACAGGCCGCCGCCTGGCCGCGGGTCAGCCCGGCCTGGTCCCGCAGCAGTTGGCCGGTGGCCTCGGGGCCGATCTTGGCGAGTTTGTCGAGCGCCCGGAAGGTCGCCGCCACGGCTTCCTCGCCCGCGTCCGCCCGGGAGCCCACGCCCAGGCCCCGGTAGAAACCCTCGGCCAGCTTGCGGTTGTTGGCCAGGACCTCGACGCGCCCGATGGGGAGCGTGTTGAGGGCCTCCAGGATAACCAGGGGCAGCTCGACCTCGTAGTGGAACGGCAACTCCTGCGCTCCCACGACGTCGATATCGGCCTGGACGAATTCCCGGAAGCGGCCCTGCTGCGGCCGCTCGCCCCGCCAGACCTTCTGGATTTGGTAGCGCTTGAAGGGGAACTCGAGGTGGCCGGCGTTCTCGGTGACGTAGCGGGCGAACGGGACGGTCAGGTCGAAATGCAGGCCCAAGGTGCGCTCCTCCAACTCGCCTTGCCCCGGGGCCGGGGCAGTCTCCTGGAGGCGGCGCAGGACGTAGACCTCCTTCGAGGTCTCGCCCTTGCGCAGGAGTTCGGACAGCGGTTCGACGGCCCGGGTCTCGACGGGGGCGAAACCGTTGAGTTCGAAGGTACGGCGCAGCGAGTCGATCAGGCGCTGCTCGACGATGCGGCCTTCCGGCAGCCACTCGGGGAAGCCCGACAACGGGGCGGGACGGCTCATACCAGGGTCTCCAGGAAGTCGGCTTGCAGATACGGGTTGGTCACGCGCTCGACGGCCATCGTGGTCCGCCGCCCGTGGCCGGGCAAGACGATGACGTCGCCGGGCAGGTGGGGCTGGCCGTCGTCGCCGGTCCCCAGCACGACGTCGCGCAAGCTGGCCCCCATGGCCTTCGGCGAGCTGCCCGGCAGGTCGGTCCGACCGATCGAGCCGGCGAACAGGACGTCACCGGTCAGGACGACCGTTTGGTCGCCCAGCGGAATGCGGAAGAGGACGCAGCCGGGGCGATGGCCCGGGGTGTGCAGCACGGTGACGGCGAAGCCGGCGAGGTCCAGGACCTGTCGGTCGGCCAGGTCGCGGACCTCGTGAGGCTGGGCCGGGGCCCGTGAGGCGAACAGGTCGCCGATCACGGGCTGAACCCCGGGGTTCAGCCCCGCCGCCGGATCCGCCAGCAGCTCGCGCTCGGCCGGGTGGATCCAGACGGGGACTCGCCAGCGCTCCGACACCGCGGCCGCGTCGGCCACGTGGTCGATGTGCCCGTGGCTGGCCAGCACCGCCGCCACGTTGAGATCGTTGTCCGCGCAAATCCCCTCGATGTCGGCCGCCGCCCCCAGTCCGGGGTCGATCACGAGCCCGGGGCCGCCGCGGGCGGCGGCCAGGAGCCAGCAATTCTCGCCCCAGAGGGCCGTTTCGAGTCTCTTGAGCAGCACGACGCCACCTTATCGGGCAAGATAGACCCATGACTGAGACTGCAGGGCCTGCGTCGTTCGGTCGGGTCAGCGACGACGGCAGCGTCTTCGTCGTGAC
>JGI20166J26741_11809695_pt1 | contig 10118 bp, 12 predicted proteins | sample TergutCu122P5_FD_26741 | JGI IMG/M metagenome (IMG submission 26741) | reverse complement strand
CAAACAGAAATTGATTTAATAGAAAGCGATACCTTTAATTTCTGTTTCAAAAATCAAAATAATGAATGGGATAATAATAACGGGGAAAATTATATCTTCGATTTAGAACGCCCAACATTAGATTTGGTTTTATCTGATGAAATAACCGCATTAGACAAGGCTCACAAATTAAGGAGAACTTATTTGTGGAGCAAAAAATTAAGAATTGCTGTATACAAAATTATAACATATTTACCTAAAATCATTTCCGGGAATTACAGAAGAAAAATAAAAAATGAAGAATAAAAACACTTAACCATCTCTGGCTTCGCCAGAGATGGCTCGTTTATATTACATAGCCTCCATTTGGGGATATAACCTGCCCAGTAGTAAACTCATCATCTATCAGCCATTTCACACATTTATAAACATCTTCCGGCTTTCCTGTTCTGCCTAAAGGAGTATTATCTTTTATTCTATTTATGGCATCAGCGTCTAAATCATTATTCATTTCTGTATCAATTGTCCCTGGAGCAATAGAATTCACTCTTATATTAGATGGGCCAAGTTCTTTCGCTAAAGCTTTAGTCATCCCGATTACTCCTGCTTTTGAGGCTGAATAAGCCACCTCACAAGAAGCTCCAGTAATTCCCCATTTTGATGAAATATTAATAATAGACCCATTTTTATTATATATCATATTCTCTAAAGCCTCTTGTGTACAGTAGAACACAGAATTCAAATTTGTATCTATCATTTTGTTCCAATCTGCATCCGTAATATCTGTAAACAGCTGGGCTTTGGCAATTCCGGCATTGTTTATTAATACATCAATATCTTTAAATTTTTCTAAAGCAAATTCCATCATTGATTTTACTTCTTCTCTTTTCGACACATCTGCTTTAAATATTTCTATATTAATTCCTTGCTTTTTTAATTCCTCCTGTATCTCCTTAGCCTGTTCTTCTGATTTATTATAATTCAGCAATACACTATGCCCTTCTAAAGCCAAATTTTCAACCAGACACCTGCCTATCCCGCGCGACCCGCCTGTTACAATAATATTTTTCATCTTTGCTTCCCCTAATTTATTTTTCAAACACATTTTATCACAAATATTTGTAAATATCTAGGCGAATTGTCAACTGCGGGTGTAAGTAATTTTTGGTATAGAATTTCAGTAAATTTTTTGACCTTTTTAATCCTCATAATGTCCTTGTCCACGAGTTACATTTATCACAGATGATTTGCGTGTCTCTCGTCCAGTAGGTCCTCGCCTTGATTGTCTATGCCTTATACGATTCAATAATCCTTTTCGTTCCCTATTACAGCTAGTTGTTTCTCCAGATATTGTATCTTTTATTATTTGACCTATATATCTACCTGTTTCTACTTCTCCTAAAATCCATGAATGTGGACCGTTAATAGGGACTACTTTTTTAGCCAAAGGAGAAAAATAATTTTGTGAATCCTTGTGCACTATCCCATCTCCTTTTACTATTGCTCCACTTAATATATGCTGCAATATTGCCATACCATCCAATTTCTTTATAGCCTTGACTAAACTATGTCTATTACAACTAGTTACTATATTAATAAAATTTACTTTAGATAAAACTGCCTTCATTCTATCTGTATCTAAACTTTTTATAAAATCCGCTTCTAGACCTATATCGTTATCAACAGGTGTATATGTATAATGGGGTTCATATAATTTTTTATAAATAATACTCCCTATTATTGGTAATTTTTTTCTTGCTTGTTCTTTTAATTGTTCTGGACTTGCTAATATTGTTCCTTTAAATGGTGAAGCAACTGTATATAAATTTGTTTTTTTCAACATATCCTCTGGTATATTCTCTAATGCTTTACAAAAAACAGTGGCTCCCTTTGAAATGCCTAATAAATTTATTTGTTCATAATCTTGCAATGTAGAAATAAAGCTACCAATGTCTACTGCTGCATTATTTAGTCCTGTACAATCTGGTTTAAATCCTATTACATACACATCGAATTTATTATAATCAATCCCCAAATTATTTGTGCCAAAGTTTCTATAATTATTCATTGACCATACTGAATTGCCATTTTCATCATAGGCAGAATCAAAATATCCATCGATTAAAATTAACATTGCCTTATCTGAAGATGCTTCTTCTGAAACATCATCTTGTCTTAATAACTTTACTGTAACTTCTTTAGTATCCACACACGTTTTAGCTTTCATAACTCATTACCCCTGTTTATCCCATGAGACTCGCCTGTTACAATAGTATTTTTCATATTTGCTTCCCAGTCTCAGTTATTCTTCAAACACATTTTATCACAAATATCTGTAAATATCTAGGCTTGTCAGTCTGTATATTTAACTCTTGATTTTCTTCCATGATTTAAATTAGCTCCTTTATATGTCCTCGTTAATGAATGGCAATTTGGGCATAAAATGATTAAATTTTCTTCACTATTGTTTTTGTAATTTCCATCGATATGTTCTATTTCTAATGGAATCACATTAGTAAATCTATTTAATTCTCCCCAACCACATCGGGAACATTTGTTGTTATATTTTTTCAGTAAATACTTTTTTATATATAATGATGTTTGGTATTCTCCTCTTATACCAGTAACTTTCTCATTTTTCCATTTATTAATATATTGATTATACTCATATTCTTTTTGGCATTTATTGTTGCAATATTTATTTCTTTTATTTATTTCTTTATCACAGTTTAGGCAATGCAATTGTCTCACCTCTTATATATTATATTTGTATATTGCCTAATTGTCAACTATGGAGCCAAAAATCAAGGATTAACCCTAAATTTAATCCCTGATTTTTTTGGAGCCGCTGGTCAGACTCGAACTGACGACCTACTGATTCATACTACCACAATTTTCATTGCCACAAATGTGTTTGTAGTCTGGACTTTCTCTTTACCATAGCTTTCACCTTAGGTACACCGTATAAAGTCTCTACACTTAGAAATTGCTTTCTTAGCTCGGGATTAACTTATATATAATACTTAGTCTTCCCCGAATTAGCGGTGTCCACTTTATATATTTCTATATAAAGGTGCAAAATAGTTCTAGTTAGAACAAAATGTTCTACTATTCCACAAGTCAGTTGCTCTACCAACTGAGCTATAGCGGCACATATTTAGTTAAATTTAATGAATAATGAAGGATGAATAATTAATAATGAATAATACAAAAGTTCCCTTTTAGTATTCTAATTATTCATTATTCACTATTCATTATTAATTATTCATTTCCCAAGCGTATGCGAAGGGAACTTTTGGTGACCCGTACGGGAATCGAACCCATGTCTCCACCGTGAAAGGGTGATGTCTTAACCGCTTGACCAACGGGCCTTGTTTTAGTGAAATGCGAAGCAAGTCTGGTGAGCCATCCGCGATTCGAACGCGGGACCCCATCATTAAAAGTGATGTGCTCTAACCAACTGAGCTAATGGCCCGTAACTCAACTGTGTTGTCCCCCATGCTTCGCGTGGGGGACAACATTTCCAGCAGTTGCTTAAATATATTACAACATTTTTAAAACAATGTCAAACCTTTTCAAAAATATTTTGTAATATGTTTATGCATTTAATTTCTTAAGTACTTCTTCTACATCCATTCCGTGTACCATGCACGCTTCTTCTATTGTTTCCATTTGAGATGCCGGGCATCCCAAACAGTGCATTCCTATTTCTAATAAAACATCCGCTTTTTCAGGGACTTTTTCTAATATCTCTCCTATTGTTGTTGTCTTTTCTATCATTATTCCTCCTCCTTCGCCTTGCCGGTAGTGTACTTTGCTATATTATGGCGGCTAATGACCACCACTACAAATATTTTATCATAAATTTAAGAAAAAGTATAGACAAATATAAAATAATATAGTATTATGGGAAAAACTGGAACAGAAAGGTGGTGGGTAAATTAAAAATACTTATCAATATTTTCTTTATCACCTTTATTATTAATCTATTTATTGTTTTTTATTCTGTGTATTTATTCTTTGATATGAAGCTTTTCCATAACCTGCAAGGCTCAAAACTGAGACTCAAAAATAATCTTTAGGAGGTAACCCAAAATTTTCCGTTTTTTCTTTAACAGACTTTTATTTATAATGTCATTTCTTATTATATGCATTATACTTTTGTTTCTGGTCATGTTTCCAATATTTACTGCAGATACACTCATTATTCCATATTCTCTTAATCACTTTGACATATGCAAAGAAGCCCCTGCAGTCTGGCTGTATATTAAAATTATATATATATTCTCATACTGCTTTTCAGCTGTAATTATTGCAAACAGCATATACAATTTATTTATTAAAAATCATGCACCAAAAAAGTTGGATATATTGCCGCCAAAGCCTGACTGCACCCCTGACGGGATACATCTGTATATTGGAGACTCTACAGTTACAAGAGAAAAATTTTATATTCCTGAAAAAGGACTGTATCAAAATATATTAATAACCGGAACAATAGGAAGCGGCAAAACCAGCGGCGCCATGTATCCATTTACAAAACAGCTGATTAAATATACCGATTCGCAGGGCCGCAAACTAGGCATGCTTATATTGGATGTAAAAGGAAATTTTTACAAGCAGGCTAAATTATATGCTGAGCAGTATGACCGCCTCGATGATTTAATTATAATTGAATTAGGGAATAAAGTTAAATATAATCCATTAGATAAACCCAATTTAAAACCAATTGTTCTTGCACATAGGCTTAAAACTATTCTGGAACTGTTTTCAGGCAGCAATACCGAATCATACTGGCTTGACAAGGCTGAGCAGGTGCTGACTGAAAGCATAAAACTCTGCAGATTATATAATAATGGATATGTTACATTTACAGAATTACATAAATTAATTAATACTGAAGGCTATTACAAAGAAAAACTCACATATCTCCGCTCTTTATTTCAATCAGGCAGACTGTCTGATGAGGAAATATATAACTTAAGTTCTTCTATTACCTTTTTTGAAGAAGAATTTAGGCGGTCTAGACCCTCGAACACTTTCAATATTAAAATCCGAAATCACTAGAATTACAGGCACTTTTGTTTCAGACTTAAATATTTTAAACACATTTTGTCCTAATAAAAATGATATAACTTTTTTTGGATTTAAAGAAGCAATTAGTTCCGGCAAAATTGTGGTATTAAATATGAATATTGCTGAATATAAAAATCTCTCTAAAATAATCGCCACATATTTAAAATTGGACTTTCAATCTGAAGTGCTTCTGCAACTTTCTTGCGACACATCTCCACCTAATTCGACCGTTTTTATATGTGACGAATTTCACGAATATGCAACATCTACTGATGGGGACTTTTTTGCCCAAAGCAGGGAAGCTAAATGCATAAACATTGTTGCCACTCAAAGTTACACATCTCTGCTTAAAACTTTAGGTGACGAGTCTTCAGTAAGAGTAATTGTACAGAATCTGATTAATAAATTATGGTTTAGGACAGACGATTCTTTTACAATAGAAGATATTCAAAAACAAATTGGGAAAGAAGACAAATCAAAAACTACAAAAAGCATATCTGAAAATGCTAATGAAACACATTACAGTTATTTTACAAATTCTTTAAAATCAAAAAAATCCAATGTTTCTGAAAGTATCAGTTCTTCAATTTACTCCGATTTTGTATATGATACCAACTTTTTCACTCAGGATTTAGAGGTATTTACTTGTCTTTCTTTTATTTCCGATGGCAATAAAATTATTAAACCAACCAAACTTAATATGATTCCTTACTTCTGGGAATACAATGAAAAAAATCCCGCAAACAAAAATAATTTAATTAAAATAATTTAAGGAGGTTCAGAAATGCTTAAACATTCTAAAAAACTGGCATTATATATTTTATATATTTTGTCTCTATCCTCTGTACTGGTAATATTTTATCCCACTTTTAGTTTTGGTGCTTATCCTAAATTAATTGCAACTATTATCAGTGCATTCGACACAATCGAAACCTGGATTGTACGAATTGCAACTCCAGCAGCTGCTGTATCTGTTCGGTACAGGTGTATTTATGCAGAAATTCAGTTTTGGAGATGAGGAAAGAATTCGTACAGGCAAAAAAATAGTAAGAGGAACTTTATTTGCATATGCCTTTATTCTTGCAATTGATTTAATTCTTTCTGCTATTCAGCTTTTAGTATCTTCAAGCAAAGATACACCGGAACTATTATAATAAAATCAGGAGGCAGCTGTGGATCCAAATCAAGCAAATATTGCAGCATTAATTACTGAAACTATTAATACACTTTTCTCAAATCTTTTTTCTTCTATTGATAATAATTTATACTCTATCTTAGATGATTTAGTTTTTATAAAACCTGATATAATCCATATCCCTTACTTGTCCGGCATACTTGAAAGCTCTACTGTATCAGGTGTTGTATTAATTGCAAATTCTTTAGTCGCAGGATTTTTAATATATTATTCCATTGCATATCTGCTCTCCCATTTCATAACATATCAGTTGCAGAAACCCTATCAATTTATTTTCAGATTAATAGTATGTACTCTATTTATAAATTACTCATATTTTATATGTGAGCAGGCGTTGTCTGCCAATTCCACAATATCTCTTGCAATCCGTTCATTCGGTGAAGACACTTTCGGGCATCCTATATGCTTTGCTTCATTAATAGAAAACCTAAACAGTGCAGTTTATCTAAATGATAATTCTTTTAATATATTTTCTATTGACGGCCTTCTTAAAGGGATTATATCTTTTGGACTTTTAAACCTTTTACTTTCTTATGCTTTAAGATATGTTTTAACCATTGTTTTTGTATTAATAAGCCCTTTCGCATTTTTATCATTAATACTGCAAAACACATCTTGGATATTTAAAGCCTGGCTGAAAATGTTTTTGTCCCTGCTTCTGCTCCAGATATTAGTTCCGGTAATCTTATTAGTCAGCTTCGCTTTCAGCAGCAATACCACAGACACATTTTCAAAATTAGTATATATAGGTTCAATATATGCTCTAATTCAGGCCAACAATTATTTAAGACAATTCATGGGAGGCTTGTCAACAGATGTTAATGCAGGCATGGCAGGAATTAATTCAACCCTTTCAAAAAATATGTAGTGGCACCAGCCCCTACAAATATTTAAGGAGGCCTTTATGAAATTTATATTTCCGCAAAATTACAATTTCAAAAATAAGCTTTTCGGCTTCATCGACTACTCCACCGCAATATTCAACATATTATGGGATGTATTTGTATTCTGCATTCTCGATATGCTTATTGCCAGCATAACAATCAAAATATCCCTTTTCATAATTGCCTGTATGCCCTTATTTCTATTCAGCCTGCTAGGTTTTAACCATGAAAATATATTATATATAATTTCATATATGTATGCATTCATAAAAAATAGTAAAATCTATTTCTACAGCAAGAGTTAATATTCGCATAATCATATTGTAATATCTCCGCCAGAATGGTATAATCTCTATGCTAGGGGGTTATCATGAAATTAGAGCAAAAGGAACATGGATTATTGTTTTCTTATACAAAACTCCCCGATATATTCTTTACTGAATATTTGTCCGGGGCAAATGGGGATTTTATAAAGGTCTATTTATATTTAATTTTTTTATCTAAATATGGCAAAGAAATAAAATTAAATGATTTATCCAAAAAACTTAATATTCCTTTACCTATTATTGAAGTAGCCATATCCTTCTGGACTGAAAATGGTGCAATTACCAAAAAAGTAGATGGATTAATTATAAATAATCTTCAGGAAATAGAACTCCACAAATTATATTCTCCAAATCTTACTCTGTCAAAAGACGATGTGGAAAATAATTCCAGAAATCAGTATAGGGCAAAGGCTATTGAAAGCATTAATACTAACTGTTTCGGCGGTGTCATGTCACCCCATTGGTATGATGATATTGATTTATGGTTTAAAAAATATGGATTCGATGAAAACGTTATGATTATGCTTTTCCATCATTGCAAAAGTAAATCTGCGTTGCATAAGAACTATGTTCAGGCTGTTGCTGAATCTTGGGCTGCAAATAATATCAAAACGGAAACTGATGTAAACCATTATTATGAAAGATATGAAAAATTATCCGGAATAAAAAAATCTATTTCTAAAAAATTAGGTCGTTACAGCCCGCTTACTCAATATGAGGAAGCCTACATAGAAAAATGGATAATGGATTTTGGATATGACATAAATATTATTAATATAGCACTTAAAAAAACTACTTCCAAAGCCAACCCAAGTTTTGATTATTTAGATAAATTACTCTCTGACTGGAATGAGAGAAATCTTAGAACTGTCCAAGAAATAGAGGAATTTTTGGAAACATTTAAACAGAAAAATAAAAATATCAAAGAATTAAAAAAGAAATCTTTTCATTTATATGATAATAGAAAATATGATGATTTGGACCAATTGTATGACGATACTCAAAACAAGAAACAAGGGTAGTTTCAACAAAATTAGCGAACTGCGTTGTCAATCTGCGAAAAAATTTTATCGATGTATCTTTATACTATCTCAAAAATTTTTTCTTGATTTCCTAGCATTTCATCTAATTTTGTTGAAACTAGGTTGTACTTTTGAAAGGAATAATTATTAACTATGAATACCTTGTATTTAAAAAATATATTAAAAGAATATGAGCAGAAAAGATTAAATGCGGAAAAAGATTTGAGTATAAGAAAACAGGCATTATACTCTGAAAGTCCTAGGCTTCAGGAAATTGACGATGAGCTTAATAATTATGCAATTAATACTGCAAAAGCAATATTAAATTCTAATCAAAATTCTATGAAATCTTTTTTTGAAAAAAAAGAAAAGTTAGATAAAGAAAAAAAGGCTATATTAAAATCTTTAGGCAAGGATGAATCAGACCTTGCTCCTGCTTATGAATGCGGGCTGTGCAAAGATACCGGTTATATAGATACGCCTTCTGGAACTGCCCAGTGCAATTGTTTAAAACAGCAGTTATTTAATGTGGAATACAATCAATCTAATATTGGGAATCTTAAAAAAGAGAATTTTGATAATTTTAATATTAATTTATATTCAGCTGAAATAAATAAGGAAAAATATCAATCTGCTATTTCCCCTAGAGAAAATATATTAAATATTAAAAAAACTGCTGAAAATTTTATAAATAATTTTGATTCTCCTGAAGAAAAGAATTTATTATTCAGAGGATATTCCGGTTTGGGAAAAACATTTTTGGCAGGCTGCATAGCAAATGAATTATTGAAAAAAAATAAAACTGTGCTGTATCAGACTGCTCCTGTGATGTTTGACGAAATAATAAAATATAGATTTAAAAATCCTGAAGCCAATCAGAATATATTGAAAAATATATTAAATGTAGATTTATTAATTATTGATGATTTAGGCACAGAAAATATAAACGGAATGCAGTTTACTGAATTGTTTAATATAATAAATACCAGATTATTAAATCAGAATGATAAAATTACTAAAACAATTATTTCCACAAATTATACCTTGCAGCAGATTCATGACGTTTATGAAGATAGAATTTCTTCGAGAATTGTAGGGTATTATACGGTGTGCAAGTTTTTCGGGGATGATATTAGGTTGAAGTAAAATATTTTCATTATCGTGAATTGGATAAAATAAAAGCACCTGCTAAAATTAATTAGTAAGTGCGGTATAAAAATACTTATCTGTCCTCTCCCTCTTGCATATGTTCATCAGTGCCGTGCCTTTTGTCCCATTCTTTATTCGCTTCTTCTAAGGCTTCTGGGGTAAGATAATTTCTACCATCTTTCCCTTTATAAATGGTCCTTATGTCGTCATCCTTTTTAGGGTTTGGTTCATCGAATCCTTTATATCCCATTATTTTATCACCTCACAAAATTTATTTACATCTATTATATATATATATATATTGTCAACCCAAAGTTTTCCGAAAATTTAATAATGTTGCAAAAAGGGTTACAATTCACAGCCGATTTAAAATATACATATATGTAGTATGTAGGGGCGAGCAATGCTCGCCCGCTTATTGATTTTTATATATTTATCGTGATATATTATAAACAATCTATGGGGGCAGAAAGGAGCTAAATGAAAG
>JGI20166J26741_11809473_pt1 | contig 10119 bp, 4 predicted proteins | sample TergutCu122P5_FD_26741 | JGI IMG/M metagenome (IMG submission 26741) | reverse complement strand
AGCACTATACATGACATGAATGCCAAGCACTGACGTGTTCTGCCTTATCACCAAGAAGGAAGTACATAAGCAGTTTAGAGTGAGCATGAGCTGAATTCCCATAATATGACACCACACTCAAGGACCGACATGGATAAGGTTGTCAGCTGACAGGTACAGTGCGTGGACCCGCCAGAAGACCACACTTTTCTCTGGCCATTATCTCCGTAACCGTTCAACTATGAACATAGGTGTTTTGGGTTATATTGGTATACTATAATATAAGGAACACCCTCCTGAAGTCTGGCACAGTCCTCCTGGGACACCCTGTGTGTGTGTGTGTGTGTGTGTGTGTGCGCGCGCGCGCACACACACACACACACAGAGGGGTGCAAAAGTAGGTATACAGTTATAAGAGTTACACAGAGTAAAACTGTATACCTACTTTTGCACCCCTCTGTATATGCATTCTAACACACTCATGTGGGAGTTCTGAGGTTATATAACACACGGTGCCTACAAGTGAAACAACTGACTGACTATGTCAACAACAGCTGTAGGCTGCAACATACATTGAAAATACATACATTCTCAACAACAGGAAACATACTGCAATAGAAATGATGTCCTCACCTTAACAAAAATTGTATATGCTGTTACTGCTTGTTAGTAGAGCAAACATCCATCAACACCAATACGTGATTCTGATACATGTTACCAATCCCAGAATAAGAATTCCCCTTGTTACGAACATCATCACTGTTTCACATGCAGTTCTTATGTTTAACAGAGAGATTAAAAGAATGAGCTCGACATTCCCATTAAAAGAGTTCCCTGTAAGTAATAAGAACCCTCTGTCCAACAGTACCATGCAGATCTGCCACTGGTACAAATCCTCAGCCAGTCCACTACAATTTACTATATCAACTTCTGTTTCTACAAATATCAATTTTAATATTTGGTCTTTCAAGTGATCATTCACGTTCCCAAAAAAATACATGTGCACTTATCTTTTCTGTTTGAAATACAAGCCCATTTCATTGAAACTTCTTACGTTCAACAGCTACTAACAATATCATGAGAACCAATCATGAAGTCACAAATTTCCTAACTTCGTAAATCATGATCCACAATAATTTCTTAACAAAACCATATGAATCAAGGCAAATACTACTACTACTTGCAAAAGACCAAAGAATTCTAACTAAATATGTCTTTGGAGGCAATAATTTGAAAAAAAAAATTCAACTCTGGATTCTGATACTAAAAGGATGATATACAACTTACAGAGTGGAATAAGCAGTTTGTGTAATGGTAGTCAACAAAGCCTTCATGATGTGCTCTATAATGTGACTGCCTTCATGAGCAATCTGGAAAAAAAATTAAATTAAGTAAATATATAAATAAATAAATACAAACATATATGAGTTACACAGTGTCAAAACAATAATTTGGGTTTAAAGCCCCATTACAATGAAAACATTAACCAAATTACGGCTTCACATTACACATGAAATCACAAACATCTTACCGTTACATTATTCCAATGATGCATTGTCTGGAAACCTGTGGCAGAACACAAAACGGGTACGTGGGAACTTCCTCGACACAGTCCCTTGCAACCACCTGACCCTCAACCACCAGACACACCAACTTGTTCATGACTCCTCCAACAATATGGATTGCTGCAAAATTGATGATTGCATAATTTCTACTGATCTTCCTATCAGGATAATACATCAAAATTCAGCCATATTCTCTTACAATTAGCTCCAGGCAACAAGGACTTAAAACATAACTAAAAAATTGCACATGAACGTAATTTCTGTACACAAAAACCTTTCTTGTTAACTTTGCTTTCTGTTACCCCTCAGCCATTAAACAGTATTTTCAACTCTGAATTTGTATGAGTTTTGCATGCATATCTAAAACCAATTAATATTAAAATATAATATTATTATTTTTGACTTATGTAAAGAGACAGCTCTGATCAAAGAGCAAATGTTTACACCATTCCACTAATCAATCTCAATACAAACATGCATCACCACAGACTCTGTGTTCTTACAAAATTAAAGGATCCATGTATGAAGCAAAGTGTTGAAAAAGTTGATTTCACATGATCACGAACATACAATGTGTATGAATTAGCAGTCATCCCCACATCTTGTGTTACAGTTGAAAATAAGTGGAACTACACCTCTATACCCCATACACAGTCTGCCTCCATGGAATGCACATGAACTTAAGATAACCTCAACCCCAGCTCTAAAAACCTGTCACACTGCAATGTGGCAAGTGTAGAGAAAACTGCTTTAAAGGTTCAATTTGTTCAGTAAAGGGACGGGACAAACCTCATAAACAGCAAAGTCAAAGATCAGATCAGTCAAGGTCTGTAGTCCTAAGCACCACCATAATCATGGAACATAACTCTGCTATTCTACAAACCAAGCTGTAATCACTGCAGCTCATAACAGACAAGAACAAGCCAAACATTTACGAACTTAATGGAGGCCATCCCTTTGTGTGACATAATAGAAGCATATATATTTATTTATTTATGTCTATACACAACAATATTCCAAAATAGTGAATAACTACAACCTTTATTTAGTGCGTGGCGACATGTTTCGGCTGCTCATACAGCCAAAACATGTCGCCACACACTAAATAAAAGTTGTAGTTATTCACTATTGTGGAATATTGTTGTGTATAGACGTAAATGTAAATATATATATATATATATATATATATATATATGCAAATATTTATGTTTTGTGGTCAGTTACACAATGAAACTCAAATGCCAAATACACCTACAATAAGTTTCTAAAGAGACAAACGTTCTGGGAACCATGTATCAAAGCCAGAAACTGCTGTATGCCAATGATATGACAACCAAAGTTACAGTCTCTTTGCCAGCAAAGAAATTCAAGCTGCAGGATAGGTACTTATAATGCAACATTCAGGTGCATTAAGATCTTCACATCCTTGACTCTCCTCAGATTTCATAAAAATCCATCCAGTGAGAGCCAAGTTGTTCCACACAGGCATACAGTCAGATTGAATGATGCTTATCACCATACCAGCCTTGTTCCAGTGTTCTAACGTGAGCAATACTGGTGCAAAGTGGGCAAAGCTGCCTTCCCTGAGGCAGCAACTACTTCACGCTGTTGAATTAAAAAGCTTATCAACTACCTCAATAAACATGGTTGCAGCCATGTCTTTGCCGCAAAACCCTCCCGCAACAAATGTTATGAAAACATGTTTCAAAATGTGTTTGCCATAGTTATTGAATTAAAAAATGAACACTTTTCTACAAAGAGCTATGTTAGATCAGAACAAGTCACTGTACTTCATATTACAAGTGAATGAATCCAGAATACTGACCTTTCCCTATAAACAATGAAGTGTCAAGACCTGCTTTTACAGTCTGGGTCATTCTGGTGCAGCCAAGCTGACTTTTATGGCACTCTGGCAACAACAGATGGGTATCTGTCAGCTTAAACAGCATACAGATTTTGTTGAGTCTGTTGAACCTGTATAGAATAAAAATGGATTCCCAATTAGCAAGAATATGACGCTGGATGAACCGATGATCAGACTTCAGCCACACATAGGGATGATCATGTCATGTTGCAGTTTCTTCCTTTTGAAATTTGATGAATATCTTCCTTCTGGCAGCACCCAACAGTTCCAGAATACTTGACACAGTTGGTACTCATATCCTATACTAGAAAATCTATGTTCATATCATAGAAAGTAACAACATGCAGTCACTTTATGCCACTGTGAACTGCAAGAAACACAATCCAACATTCTCATCAAATTAAATATGTAAGAGTAAGGTTTCATTTTATAAGCTCACCATGAAACTACATATGTAATAAAACTCTGTCTACAGGCATTTTCCAAGATTTAAATACTTGATAATAGAACCATTAAAAAAAAAGGTAATAAGCATGATGTATCTAACTATAGACTGGTATCACTTCTAACATCATTTTCAAATTTTTTTAAAAAAAATAATGCAATGTAGACTTATAGACCACTGAACTAAGTATAATATTTTAAGTACAGAACAATATGGTTTTAGAATAAACTGCATAACAGAAAATGCCACTTATAAATTAACCAATGTAATCTTATATGTAATGAACAACAAATTAACAGTGGGGGGGTATTTTCTGCGATGAAAAAAAATATTTCAATTGTGTAAATGATATATTACTGTCTAAAACAGAATTCTATGGTACACCCGGTAAAGAATAAACACAATACAAACATTATCTAAATAATGGATATCAAACAGTATCAATAAACAGAAGTATAACAACACTATACTCTCTAAATGGTCTGAAATTAAACACAGTGTGCCACAAAGTTCCATTTTAGGACCCCCTGCTATTTTTGTTATATATACATTATTAACCTAAGATAATAAATCTATTTCTATAAAATTTGCGGATGACACCAGTACCTTGTTCACACACAACGTAAACCTATAGATGTTAATACAAATATCCATAAGATTTTTGAAATTTCAAATAGATGGATTAAGGCAAACTTACTTTCTCTAAATTTTGAGAAAACACAACAGATTCCATTTACAACTAAAAATAACATGCTTACTTACACGGAGATGATATGGTAACAAAACAATTCCAAATGTTCCTCATACAAAATTTCATGGTTTAACTGTTGACCATATATTATCTTGCAGAAACCACAATGATTTACTTACAAATAAATTATGCACCGCTTGGTATGTACTTAGATCCACGAAGACATATGTCTCATTCACCATTGATAATGGTTCGTTGTTCTATTTCCACTCAATTGTGACTTAACAAAATTATATTCGGGGGGGGGGCTCTTCCCAGTCAGAAAATTTTCAAGATACAGAAAAAGAGCAATTAGAATTATTATGGGACATAAGAGTAGGGACTCTTGTAGCAACTTATTAAAAAATTGAGTAATTTTACCTCTTAAAACACAGTATATATTTTCTCTCCTTTAATTTGTTGTAAATAAGAAGGACCTTTCATGGCAAATTCTGAAAATCATAACATACATAATAAAAAAAAGTAATACTCGCCATCTGCCACTGTTCAATTTAACTATCAACAAGGAGGTTCAGTCTCAGGTACAAAACTTTTAAAACACTACCCCTATAAATAAAAAAAAAACACTGCAGGAAATCTGAATGAATTTAAGCAAGTTTTAAAGAAATTTCTCAATACACATTCATATTATAGATTGGAGAAATTTTATAATACTTAACACACAAAAATACCAATCTGACTACAGTTATTTTCAAGATCTGTTGGTATTTATAAATCAAATTATATTGTCTTAATGTCTATTAAATCACATGTAAAAATTGATTATAAAATTTAATTAATATTGTATTATTTTGTATATAAAGCTCAGTTTTAATTAATTATATGTTTTACAAACTAGCATGATATGATACAGTACATTTAATTAGAAATATTCTACATCCAGTGGTTGTATTTAGCCTGAATGTATCTGAATAAATAAACATACACACACATCAAAATCAACTTCAATCAAAAAACAAAAGCTTGGACAGCAAACCCATAATTTATCGTATTAAATTCCTGCATATTTCGACACCGAGAAGCCAGAATCTGCGTGTTGTTGAACAAATATATGCCCAACGCGTCAAGTTGGGCCTATATTCCCTTGTTCTGTAGCTCCCCGAGGATGGCCGAAACATGCAGGAAATTGTTACGAACTGTACTCCATAAATGCATTTGTTGGTGGACAGTGATTATTGCCATGCGTGTTGTACGTACGCATGCACAACTACATGGACCCCTACAACTGCATTCAATTGCTACTTGGTTGAAAGACGTGTAAAACACACTTCACTTGTGCAATGCAAGAAACACTACATTTATACATTACATTCAATACATAATACAGGCTTTCCGATACGCTGAACACAAACACAACACACCTCATTTCCGTAGCAGATGACAATATACAGCTCAATTCGTTCACCTTCTCAAACACGTGGTGCCGCCATTACAATGGCCGTTTAGACCTAGAACACAAATTGTCTTCCTCGCCAGCCGTTCAAATTGCGCAGCGTAATGATCTGTGACTACATGAAGCTTCACACATGGCCGTAATCTATGCTTGCCACCACGGACATAGCGGAGGCACCTGTTGCATGGAACATAAGATACGCGCACGCTCCATGTACTGCTGTTTCTGTTGACGGAACACAGATGTCGGATGCGCGACTTCTCCGCCTGGCCGGAACCGATTAGTGTTTACGTTCCACTCCGTTCTGATCTACAAGTAGTAATCTGTGGTTCTGTTCAACCTTTGCTCTTGTTAATGCAAATGTTTCCAGTGGATGCCATATGCCAATGGCACATCCCAAGCAATGAACGTTTAAGTGAGCCCTCAGATTCATGAAATTGTCACGTGAATATATTCAGAGACATCATAATTACAATCATAGCCATAATTTTTCTAACTTGTTAATGTACACGCATCATGCTAGTCCTGCCGTCTGCGCTGTCACCACTATTGCCACCTGACTTATTCAAACTGCGCTGCATAATAATTTCGATTCTGACTCAGGAACGTGCTAATTTAACGGCATAATGGTCAATTATTAAAGACATACAAACTCAATACAACATACACTGCATAAACAAACGTCCGATCAACGCAACACAACACCCTCAAATGGAACGTGCAAATTGAAACTGCTGAACAAAGCAGCACAGATTTCAAGAGACCACTTGCAGGTAAATGGTCCATTAACAAACATATGGTCCACATATAAAAAAGACATCCATGACACCAATGTAGTCCCTTTGTATTTGCTCAGTAATCACCAGGTGGATATCGACAATTATATCATAATACATGTGCAAATTGGTATTTAATACTGCATTTAAGTAATCACCACCAAAGTACATTTAGTAAATGAATAAAACCTCTCCAATCACACGCAAACATGTTTCGATTAATCATCTAACCATCATCAGGGAGTCACACAAGTTTCCATACCGAAGTGTTACAGTTTATAATATGACATGCTATATGTATAACCAAAATTAAAAGGTAAGTTTATAATGTGAATATCTATGTCCCTCTGGCAAAACATGCATTTTGCTGTATTTTATAACTATCTTCTTTATTCTTTGGAGATCAAACTGAGTTAAACTAGGCTTAACAAATTTCATTTAAAAAGTTTAAAATTCATAATTTGAGAGCAGGCTAGCGAACAGATATTCACGTGCAAAAATATCATTTCGTTTTTCTCTAGTGTAACTTCTGACTACTGCATACATTAAGCTTTGTATGTGGAAATGCAGAGTGCAGTATTTTACTAGTTGTGATGTTTATGTGGTAGCTGTAGCAAGATTTCATACATACACTCGAAAGGATATAAAATTTTAGAAATTTTACACCATATACGAAAACATATTTACCAGAGCTCCGAATTCAAGCGGCGTGAAGTGGAATATGAGACATAATCGACTGAACGGCTTGTGGAAGATTCAGTACGGTTTCATGCAGCCTATATCGTGTAATTTACGTCAGTCTATGGTACCACACTTCATGCTTCCTTGGTAATGGTAAACTAGTTGCCGCATTATTGTAATTATAAAATTTTGCAAAATATATGTTTAGCCACAGGGACATACATATTCAAATAATCACGTTCATCTTTTACTTCTTAGACGATCCACCACGTATAAAAAGTAGGGACCTTAATATTTCTGTATGTAAATATGAATGTCTCCCTCATTATGGTTAAATGATTAAAACAAACGTGTAGCGGTGTGATTGAACAGGTAATGCTATGCACCAGATACGTGTATTTTTATATTAAACGTAACAGTGAATTTATCCCTGTGCACGTCATGAATACAGTGAGTTCAGGAGTATAGCCCCATGCATTCTCAACCTCGGTACTGAATGGAGATGAGTTGTCAGATTTACATGTCGGTCGCTTGGATACCATTAAGCAGACGGCTGGGTGCGCCCCGGAGTTGGTTTGGACGCATGGGAGAAGAGAAAAATTATTTGCCCCTAAAGGAAGTCAAACCCCGGATCGTCTAGTGAATGGCCTATTCACTATGGGACCATGATCAATACTTGGATGATACATATTAATCTATCGATATTTTAGATTTGTATGGCGTGAATTGTTTACGGTATAAGATCGCTAGCTGCTTGGCCGCCGCCTAGTTGTCACAGCATCCAATGCTTTTTATCGTTTCTACCTTCCATTCCTAAGCTATCTCCTTTCTCGTCGACCATAACTCGGACTTACATGTATGCATAACACTACGAGATTTTGTTACTGTGAGCGGGCAGGATTTATGGAGGTTTGATTCGAATTTACTTAAGTCAGAGTGAAATAACTTTCAACTTTACAGCGGCCTGAATTCAGTATTTGATGCAGTTTACCAATTTAAGGTCTGTGACGTACCTGTATTGAAAATGTGCTCGCTCTCGTTTTATATGCCCAGATTCTGCATACAAAAATTCATTTTATGCTATCGCTGAACGGCTGAAAGTACTAGCACTGAAGTAACGATGCTAGCGACTGCTATGCCCCAAGGCGGTACTAACGGGACAAGAGGTCAGTAGGTAAGGCTGAGTGCAATACTCGTATAATGTTAAGCCGTACACAATTGATTTGTCCAAGACCTTACACATACTTCTGAATACTATTAATATATAAGTTTCAGAGCTAGAAAATGGTTACACTACTTGTGAGAAGTTCAACTGAATTTGTTGTTGTTGCTTTTCAGGTGTCAAAAACAGTGGGATGAGTAATGTATGCGTATGTTGCATCGTACACAACAGTGATCAAACAAGCGAGCCCAGCACTGTTACAGGAGCGAGTTACAATAGATTAAATTCAATAGAAATCAATTTAAGAAGTAGTGGGTAAGTGCAACAGTGGAAGATAGGAAGGGAGGGAATTTAAATAATACAACATACTACAAATGGCAGTATAACCTTAGATTTGATCATGATGACACTGAGGGTTTTGCTATACTTAGCAGCAAAACACGTATGTCAATACATAGAGTATAAATTTGTATAGGATGCTGGAAAGTACAATATGAAATCATACTAACAACAAGGCATGTACAACTTAAATTTGATGCTGCAGAGTAATATCTCCATCTGTTGGATGTATGTATGTACATTTGAACAAAGATTTCATCTACAACAATCCACATTCACCTCCCCGTCATGTACAAGCCTCTGTCAACAATATAATATGGAACACAATATTCATATAATTACATAAGGCAAGGATCGGGAAATCTTCATGGAGCATATTTTCCAATTACAGGCCTTTCTTTGTATTTGAATTTGTTACTTGAGTAGCAATGCATGTTACTGTTATCCATTGTGTAGAAAATTTTATGCAATGTTTTTGTCAAGGCTGTCTCCAATGTACGTGAAATTATCAGAGAAGAAAACTGTGGATATTGATACAACGGATCAGATTTGGATGACATATTAAACAAGGGAATACAGAGCAGTGGTGCATGAGCTATTTATTGACTTCAAGATAGCATATGATTCTGTTAGGTGGGAGGTGTTGTACAGAACTCTTCTTGAGTTTGTTAGACCCATGAAACCTGGTAGGTAAATTTAAACATGTTTAAATTAAACCCACAGTAAAACCCAAATAGGCGAATACGTATCTGATAGAGCTATTATTCAGAATTGTTTTAAAAAAGGAGATTCATCACCATGGTTTATAAATTGTGTTTGGGAAATTTTGTTTATACATACATAGTACATAAATACACACACACACACACACTCATGTATATATACATAATACAATTTATGCATAGAAAATGGAGTTTAAGTGACAACACAATGTGGAATAAATACCAAATATACAATTAAAAAAACATAAGTATTTCACAAAGAGTATTAAAATGGTACACCAAATTCATTGTATTGTATACAGCTGATAGTATGAGGGTTGCTCAGAAAGTAATGCCCCACATTTTTTTTCTCATTCCACAATAGAGATAGCAATGTGAAAATTGAGAGGTAGCAAAACTCATGCTTATTGCGCACATGTGTGTAAGTACACGTTCGTCCGAC
>JGI20166J26741_11809362_pt1 | contig 10119 bp, 6 predicted proteins | sample TergutCu122P5_FD_26741 | JGI IMG/M metagenome (IMG submission 26741) | reverse complement strand
TGGTGACTACAATGAAGGACAGTAAAACTTCGAAACATGTATCTATTTTGTATCAGTTGTAAATAAAGAGTTGCCACTATTAAAGTTCCAACCCTCGTATGAAACAAAGCTGAGAGTCGTGTCAAGGCTGTGTACTGATATATGCTGAGTATTACACTATTTACGTGATACTGTAATATCCTATACTAGATTTTATGGCCCTACTGAGGGAACTTGGGGCAAGTGAGTTATTGGTGGACTTACATGGGACTATGCGAGAGTGACCTCCACCGTGTATTTACATTTCCATTACATTCTTCACATACTGCAATATCCCGCTGGTTGTTGTGTCTCTCCCACTAATAAGGGAGATCAAATGACAAACAGTGAAAGGACCCAAACAGTCCCCCTTCCCTAAGGGATGGTTCAGTGCCCTGTAGGTCATATGTTAGTAAGAAGGCTAACAACAGCAATTACAGTAGTGTAGGAAGGTGCAGATTCCCTACCAGGCAAACTGCAATATTCAATGCACAAACACTGAAACAACTGAAGAATGATGACTTACCATTTTGGATTGGTAGACAACTTTGCTTAGTGAGACACCACCATTTATTTCAACATGGGTAACATTGTGAGGTTTCTCACGATGTGTATAGTAGGTGTGTAAGTTGCCATCAACACAGACCTGGAAGCAATATATATATATGCAATTATACTGAATACTGTAGGCTGAGTAAAAGTAAAATATTCTTCAGAATGAATACAATATTACAAAAACTGCGTACAGAAACTGCATACAGAAATATGACTGGAAAGATAAATTCTGCATGTTCTGTGTTCTCAAGTCAAATTCAGTAACATTTTTCAGAAAACATTTGTGCTAACTGGAAAGATAAATTCTGCATGTTCTCTGTTCTCAAATAAAATTCAGTAACATTTTTCAGAAAACATTTGTACTATAGCGTACTATACACTACACACTCAGCACATTAAGATAACCCCAATGGGGAATGGTCAGTATCTTCAACTGTTAAACCTTTTGGGGTATTATGCCATGGCGACTGGTAAATAATAAACGACTTGGCAGAACATCCCAAATGACTCAAATCTTCATCAGTGCCTCTGTGACAACTGCAAATCTGGTGATTATCAAAAAGTTACTCATGAGGTAATTTCCAGTCAGAAAAGTAATAAACCTCAGTCAAATTCTCAATAGATAGAACTATGAACATTTCAAAGAATACAGTTTAATGGGTCCTAAAAGTTCATGACGACGATGACAACAACGATGATGATGATGATGATGATGATGATGATGATGATGTGTAGTGTATCACAGACCTTGAAAACTTCATCCTGACAATAAATGTCAATGGTGAACTCCGCTCCTTGTTTGAAAATCATCTGGCCTCCTCTTTCTTCTTCTCCCCATTCGCCACGCAACATAGAATTTCTAACAATTACTGCCTCTTGGAAGCGTGGATTAAAATGGAATATAATATCTGTGGTATTTTTATGTCGCTGCGAAACGGACGAACACTGCAAGTTGATGGAAAACCTAAAAAACATCAAATAATGACAATTAACATACTTTTGTGTGTACTTCACAAACTACCACAGGTTTTCTCAGCATACTAAAGTTTCTACTACTGTTTCCATGCAGTTTCATCTACATTTTGTGTCCACAGACGTCTTATCCACTCTTCATGTCAGCTAATGTACATTCACTTTCAAGCTGAGTCCACTGGGATGATAAACAGGGTAATTTTGTTACATATAACACACAACACCACCAGAAGATGATCAAATTTCATATACATGCATTTCAAGCCCAGAATGTTCTGCCAAATGTATAATGTACAGGTAGAGGCAAAGTTATTGCTCTCAATGAAGACATACAGAGAGGAAGGAGAGGTATAGCTCCACTCATTCATAACCTCAGTACTAGGTGAATGCAAGTGGTCAGCTTGATTGCCTGGCTGATATGCCACCAATAACCATCAAATAGGAGGTGTGGAGGCCCCAGAGCCAGTCTGAACGTCATTTGTAAACTGAAATCCAGTTCATCCAGCCTGCAGCTCAGTTAATATACCAATTACACTATTCCCAAAAATGTACAAAGAATTCTAAACCACTATATATCCATGCTGGTGTATACGCTGTGTGTTAGAGACAATGAGGCACCACATACAACTACAACTGAAGAATTCAACACAGAAAATGAACCTGAATCTAACATCACAGTACATCACAATGAATGTCAAGATCCACAAATTCAGACTGTATTCACAGCTCAATGAAGAGGAAGACAATGCAATCATGCAGTTTCACTGCAATCAAGTACGTCTGAATGGACAGAAGTGATAGATGGACAAAATGCGAATGAATAAATGAAATGTCTATTTATTGAAATTATACATAAAATTTTATTATTTCTTTAAGCAGAAATGATTGTAAACTGAAATGAATTCAAACACTGCTTAAAGAGGCATGAATGACACATCAGCACCACAATACATTAAACATTCAACATTCAGCTGTACATTCATTTCAGTTCTATACTCGATAGTCTTACACCATGCATTCACCAGGTACTGCCAGAAAACTTTATAACATTCTATCTCGAACACAGTCTTCTAAGCATCCTTGTAATGATGCATCACACATTCAGCTACAAGCTACCTTGCTGATCACAATCATCATGGACAACCCTGATCTGTTAATATGCATACAGCCATAGCCATCTTACCTATCACAATCATCATGTACACAGCCCTTTATTGTTAGTATGGTCCCTGGTGGAAATCCATTGTGAAGGTGAGCTTCATAAGGTGTTGCTTTTCCTGCTACATCCAACTCTTGTGCATACATTTCACCATTCAACTGGCTTGCCTACAAACAACAAAACACTCCTAGTTCTGTTTCATAACATTTCACTATATTCCTCAGTAGTGAATTACGCTCCATTCCACTTAGAACCCAGACAGTGTTGTTACAATACTCAGGATGAACCTGCTGTAATTCACCTTCCATGGCTTTCGATACAGTCACAAAGTCTACTCTGCTTTAAAACTACAGTTCTCAGAGAAACAAAGGTGTACTCTGGGGGGGTAAATAACCAACATTACAGAGAGTCTGTTGCCTCCATCATTATCAACTTGACAAAACCAACAAACTTTACAGTGTGTACTTAAAGCGTAACAACAAGCATGGGCTTTAAATTTCACAGCAAAAAATCACACTCTTTAACTGTCTTTAAATTCTGTGCACTCACTGGGCACTTGAAGAAACTAATTACTTTGAAGTTTGGGCCCTGTAGGTCAATTAGTTTTCAAGATAGTAAATCTCAAAGCTTCTATAATTTGGTTAAATTTGCCCTGCTTTATAGGCTGGTTTAAACCATGCACTATTCATTTCAAGATGACCTCTCATTGAGATTTCCAACTTAAATGGTTCTGGCCACCTTGAGTTTGAAATAGTCATGTGCTAAATGAAAGACCAAATAATGAAAATATATCTCAAACTTTATACAGCTGTCTTAACGTTACTCATGTCCATGCATCAACAAACAATTCATACAATAAAACCAACAAATACACCAATGTTAAAATTATACTTTACACACAACATTTGTCATGTTAACCTTGATCATCCTCACGGACTTACTGAACATCACTGAAGCATACACAAAACGACAGACGTATTATTAAATACATTAAAATACCAAACCCCACTGAAACAAAGCAGATCATGAAAACAGTGGCATCTACATTCTCACATGTTCTACATGTCAATCTTCATATATGGGACAAACTGGTCGTAGCCTCAAACAAAGATATCTCGAACATAAACGATACATAAAATACAATAGCCCACAATCTGCATATGCTTTACACATCATACAGAATATACATGAATAAGGACCACTCCAATATCCTATGACCCTTTTACAACACGCCAGTAAAGGCATATACAAGAAGACCTTGGAATAATTCTATATTCAGTTATACAATCATCAAAACAAACTCATACCTGAACAACATGCTGGAGATTGCAACCCTTTATTTGAACTTGTCTGTGACCTTCAAATGAAACACACCACCACATAATGTAACACAAAGTTACTTCAAATTCACCTGTCTAGTCTGTTTCAGTACCATGTTGGCTACCAAAACATAAACTTGGCATCCCTGTGACATAGTGCGATCAAACAATCATCATATTACCAACACATAAAGACTAATTAAATACTTGTAATTGTATTTAGTATTATTTTATGTTAATTCCAGAACCACTGAAAAAATATCTAAAAATACAAACTCTGCATCTTCTGGACCAGTTTTGCACTGCTACAAATGAATTTTACATCCGCAGACATTTTATGCACAAACTTTAGTGTTTTTAATAATCCATCTGTTTTTATATATATTTTACTGATGTTCAGTAACTCTCCAGGGATGACCAAGATGGATCGAAACATATCGGAGTTACAACAAATTGTATGTGAAGAGCATAATTTTAACATTTGTGCATTTGTTGGTTATTGTGTTAATTTTATACAGCTAGTTTCTCCAAACATTCAATAAATAAAAAAAAAATACATACATACATAAGTAATAAACAAATAAAAATATAAGGACTACTTTTTTTTTTTAAATGACATGACTTGTTCGTCTGTCTTAGAAATAAGAATGATTCTCACCTCAAGTACTGCAGGATCAAAGACAAATACATCCCCAAGCCCAGTTGTTATCCAGATGGAACCTGGACTTGGTGGTCCACGTACACCAAACATCTGGCAACACACTGATTTAAGGAATTGTATTATACAAAGAAATGACACAAATACATGTGAAGAGGTTTCAAAACTGTAAATCCATTTTGTGTACCTCAGTAGACTTAAGGCACAAAGTTTTCAATCTCAGCATTTCAGTACCATCTTATATTTCACTGATTTGACTTCACATTATGATGACATCCACTGCAATAATTATGCATCTTAGAACAAATGTTCCTATGCCTTTATGCCAGACAACAAAGCATCACATCCCACACTCACCACAGCAACCTCAAATCTCACACATAACTTCCCTGTCACACACCACAGTCAGAATATGGTACACCCAAAGGCTTTACGAAACATACTCAGTCCTCTTGTAAATGCACATGGCAGCCATAGGTGTTAGAGGAACATGCAAGCCTTGTGGTAGGGTTTTTGGAAGCAGTATTACTGCTTTAAATATTTGCTACTATGTGTATTGTAACTGTCACCAAAATAGCAACCACACCTCAGGTACTTCTGTTTGTGTTAAATAACTTCTTACCTGAAGTGAGGTTAGCCATCCAATCCTCCATGTCAGTGTCACCACTGAACTGCAGTTTAAAAGGTGAGGAACCCTTTGTCAGTTTAGGAGTATGAACGGCAATACGGGGCTTGGAAGGTTCACTACAGCAAATAACACATGTTATTTCAGACAGGCTGAACTGCGTCTGTTAAAGAGATCAAGCAACATATTACATTATGCTGGCTGTAAGGTGTGATATATCCATAACATACAAATGTGCTAACTGTAAACTTCTAAAGCCTTAAGTTCAAATAGCATTTAAGAATTTGGTCCATACCACACAGAATGTACAGGGAGATAGGTCAACCAATGAACGCCATTGAGAGAAATAATGCAATTCATTCTAACAATTATACAAAACACAAAAATACATTCTGTGGACATGATGTGGAGTTTCTTAATCTTATGGCAAGCAGTTTGTATAGTAACCACTATGCTTTAAAAGGTTAATTGCTTACCTTGGTATGTTTCTTATCAAGACTCAGTACTGAGAGTGTACCTGAGTCCAAGCTGCCTTTCTCACTGCCCACCCACTCTAATTCCAAAATACAATCCTCAAATTGTTGGTCTGAGCCCTTAAGCTGACATCGAGCTTTCCCAGTTTTCACCCACGATGACCTGAAAAGACAAACAGCCTATCATAATTTGTAGTGTGTCTTACTAACAAGAGGCAGGCTGCAGCTGACTGTGGTGTACACAGAAACTAACTGGTCACAAACAACTTCCATGTACAGTCAACAAGATGCACCACACCAGAAAATTTGAATTTTTCAATTCCATTACATCAGTAAACATAGATACGGCAGAATCTCTAGCCTAGTTAGAGAAAGAGCAGTTCACATGGAGCTGCAGACAGTGCAGTGATAAATAGAGGCATACATACAAGAAGCAACAACACCATCAGCCTCATTTTAACACCGTGAACCATTAATATAGTATGCACAAAATGCTCTGTAATAACACTGAGTTTACACACAGCCGTGCTATTGAGGCTATTCAGGCCTATATGCCGGGTAGGCCACAGACATACTGGTGCAGAAATCACCTGTTTAACATGTTGCACCTAGTGCCAAGTAACTTCTGCTCCACTCTGTATTAGATCCCACTTAACCCTTTGGCACTGGCATTAAATACCTGTAGTGATGTGCAAAAAACTGGAATTTAAATGCCCCCTGCATAAAGGAACTGCATGACAACAGATATATTATATGACATTTGGTGTTTTGAGCATCACACTGCATGCTACATACATATAACATTCAGTGCCAAATGGTTAAAAGACAAGTTAAAAGTTACATAAAATCAAAAATGTGAACACATCTCACAGAAATGTAAAAAATAAGAATACAACTACAGGGACATCATACACAATTTCATTTACTGTGCATGGCATGTGAAACTGTACTTGATGTTACATCAATTACAGACAAATACATGCATGCACACCAATGGAACCCCCCACCCCCCAACACACACACACACACACACACACACACACACACACATGCACACAAAACAAGGCTAGTACTTGCCATTCAGTTCATGACAGCACCAATAAATAAACCTGATATGTGCCTGACACAACTTCCAGATGCACCACATAAAATTCCACAAAATGTCACTTCTAGCATTATAAAAGATGACTCACATTTCAACTGCTTTCTCATATTTTTCAAAGCTTGATCCTTCTTCTGGTAAGCGTTTCCTCAGTTCTTGTAGAATTTTGACCCTCCAAGGCTTCAAAAACTCCACTTCGGGAGCCACAGGGACCTCAACAAACCTACAGACACAATAATGTTATTATTGGCTGTTAACTACCTGTGACATTCATTTACATTTACCAGTTTTCTATACAGAAGTAAATCTGAACACAGCATAAAACACAAATAGAACACAATAAGGAAAGATCAGATATTTAAGAACAATGAGAGCCTGTAACAGATGCCACTATGTCAAGAAAGAAAATACTACAAAAAATTAAATGTAGTCAGTGAAAATTACGACAGACCAAATTATATGAAGGGATAGCTATAGATTCTACAGCATAAACCAAAAGGATACCAAAGAATGCACAGATCTTGAAAAGACCGAAAGAGGTTATTAAATCTGAACAGGCCCCAACTACATGTACCAGTGACAACCATTTGTGTGGTCTGTTGCATGATCTGGGCATTAGCCAATATTCGTAAATGTAACGTTTTCACATACATTTTATATCACATTCTGTAATTTTCTTTCACAAAGTCCAGTATATCCTAAAAATTAGTTATGTTAGGGTAGATGTTTATTGAAAGACTATTACTAAACAAGGTATATGATGATATACAGGCACCATGCATTTCCAAGTGCATGTTCTTCTAGGCACCCTGTTCTCAAACACTGCATGTTCCCGTCTTAACGTGAAACACAGAGTTTCATACCAATACAAAATGACAGGCTAAAGTAAAGGCCCCTTCTCTGAGCAATACTTTAGTTTCTACACTGTATCTGCCATTCTTTCAAGCTGCCACATACAAAATGTTCAATTACCAATTGGGCGGATATAATGGGTCCACAGTGCAAGCTCCAGCTTCCACTACACACCACACCACATCACCATTGGCCCAGTACATGGCCTCGGCATCCTCATCTTCACCAAATACTCCTGAGTCACCAGATGCAGGCTCAAAGACACTTCCATCAGATTCTGGGTGAGCTTCCATCCCCACCATGGAACCTACACTTCGGACAGGACTCCATACTGTAGGATTCTTTTTCACTTCACCACCCTTCCCCAAAACCAACACAGGTTGGATTTCAGTGACACAACCTTCTGAGTGTTCCTGGATTGCAGTGGAAGTATTGATCATTTCATTACTGCTCTGACTTGACTGTGTATCTTCATCATACCTGCGAAAAATACATATCACGCTTATTCACTGATATATCTGTTGTGTGCAGTTTCAAATGACTGCACCTGCGTTTCCAGCAACTAACACTACTTGATACCTGTGCTGTCAATATCTTAAAAAGTTTCCATGGTCTGTCAGCATCCAATTTCCACATGCTTCAACGCAGTATGTACCTTACTGTCTAACACCAGCATCACATTTGAAGTCAGCAGCCATCTTATTTATATTTTCTATACATCAATACCTCCCAAACAACACACGCGTAAGTAACATTAGTATTGTAAATGGCATGTAAACAAAATCTGTGAAGAAAATAATAATATACTATTCAACAAGTGGGTACAAACACACAAGTATGTAACTCCATGACACTTTGCAATAATCTCATAAACACATCCTTCGCAGACAGACATACATGACCACCCAATACAATGATCATATTCATGTCATTCGATCAAGACAATAGTTGAAAAATGATTTAAAAATTCGATCCACTGCCACTTGAGAAAGATAAAACTTGAAAGCTGTGGTATTGAGGTGCCACCTGTAGACAGAGGAATGAAGCTAACCGCACAGCTAATTGTAGATATATTAGATCATGCTTGTTATATATACAAAGTACAACAGCTCAGCTGTTGTGCTATGCTGCATGCATAGTTAGTGAGCAACCTCAGATGTTGCGCTGCTGCCACTGTACATACAGATATTCAGGGGGCACAGCTGTTTTTATAATGCCATATGTAGTTAGAGAGGAAAGTCAAGTACTGAGATAATGCTAAGCAGAGCATGGCAACTGACATATATATCAAATTTTCTTTTCATTGGTTCATATCCAACACACTCCAATATGCCTTATCTGTTGAGACATAAGCTATATGGGCATACAGTGATCCCATCATACACATGAGTTATGTGGAGTAATCACATGTTGGACAAAGTGAAAAATAGGGTTATATGAACACAGACGTTTATGGAAGTTAGTTACTAATTTACAGTTCCTGCTAGTCTCAATATATAGAGTGAAGCATTAGAAGGAAATAGCATGCCATTAGATCTGATCATACCCTACCTCTTCTCCAAGTGTCCTGCCCCACTGCTCTCAATGACTGACTCTTCTGAGCAGCTTGACCTCTGTAGGGAGAGAGATGCACCATCACTGCTCCTCTGCCAAAGAGCAGGCTGCAGTCTAAGTGATGTTGGTGTGGGTGCAGATCTTGATGTCTCTTCAGAGTCCTGTATCAAGCTCTGCACATCACTACCACAGCTGTTTCTTGCAAGAGAACTCCAACTGCGCACCCTTTTCTCCCGTGGTGTCCCACCACATAAACTATGCCTATAATTTGCAGACCACAGACTAGCATTGCTGCTGGTACGACTCAACTGTGTTGGTGCATGTATAGCACGCCACTTTTTTCCTGTCAGTTCTGATGGCAGTACTCCTGTTCGGAAGTATAAGCACCGATCTTCACTGCCTATAGCAAAAACCTGTACAAATACAAAGCAACATCAAGTAGTGGTTCACAGCTGTGACCTCTTGATAAGAATCTTACTAAGAACCCAGACTTTCTGACATCAGCACTGAACAGACCTCCTTCCTCTTCAGACATATGATCAAAATCAGTCAAACAGTTTGATGATTACTGACTGCTAGGATGTTATGCCTCATAGCTTGCTTGTTAGTTGCCAACATTTTGAAAAAGTTCTGAGGTTTTCACAGTGGTGTAACTGAGGACTTGTTTCTGCTGTCACACAATGCATCATGCGCAAGAACAACAGACTCTTCATGCTGAAGGAACTTACAACCTCCATGTGGAAATAAAATGCCAACTAGATGCAACAGAGGTTTTTATTGCAGATCTTATTGCTTGCTCAACATGTTTCGGGCACCACTATGCCCATCATCA
>JGI20166J26741_11809251_pt1 | contig 10120 bp, 10 predicted proteins | sample TergutCu122P5_FD_26741 | JGI IMG/M metagenome (IMG submission 26741) | reverse complement strand
GCCAAACGTAGGTCCATATATATACGACGTTAGCATTTCTGGCTTTACTAGGAGCTCCATATATATATATATGACATTAGTAGCCTAAGGGTTAAAAGCAGTGCCAACAGTTAAAGGGAAGGACCATGTCAGCCCTAAATGCTGTAAGGTACTGTAGTGCATTTAAATGTTTCACATACATGCCACTGCAGAGAGTTCTTAAAGTTTTTGAGTGCTTTCAAGAAAATTTTAGCAAAACCAAACCAAACCAGGTATAATTAGTGCCAGCACAACACTGCCATTCACATCACAGAATTTAAAATTGACTGAAATAAAATTACTACAGTTCTAAAATGCATAATTAACTTTCAAATTTACACAGAAGTCAGGAGCCTCCCTCTGACCTTTCTGCAATGTACTACAAGCCAATAAAGCTCAGCATCTCCCACTTTCCAGATTTACAAGTCTCATCTCTAGCAATATGGCATACTCCTTGAAAGGGGTATCACCCCACTGCAATGCGTATACAAGGTAACATAAACATAGAAAAAAGCAGACATTCATCCATGTCTGAAGCGGGATTCAAGCCTACAACCTCAGTATTCGAGGAGTACAAGATAGTACATGCCTCAATCCACATTAAAAGCAGACATTCATCCATGTCTGAAGCGGGATTCAAGCCTACAACCTCAGTATTCGAGGAGTACAAGATAGTACATGCCTCAATCCACATTAACCATACAACAACATTTTGCACTGTATGAACAGAATTTCCAAAGCAGGCAACACACTATTTTATTAGTGAAAGCAAATTAGTCCAACCAGTATCATTAACCAGTAAATTTTAAGCAAATGAATGTTAACATTATGAAAATAATAATGCATGGGCTAGGGCAAAGCAACCAATATAAATGCATTTTTAGGGGACAAAGCGAATACGAGCTCCCAGTAGCCTAGCAAAGCAGCTGCTTTTACACAAATACAACACCTCAATACAAAGAATAATTAACTTTCCAAATACAGTATGATGAACTTAATAAACCATCTCCTATAAATAAAGGTACTCTCATTCTGCCACAAACTACAGCTTTCAACAACACAGTCTGAGGCGACACAACGGTGCCCACTTTCAACTGCCTGTATAAAATCTTTTAACATAAAAAAACTTAAAAAACTGGTAATGAAACATAAATCTCATTTGTGCAATTTTGTTTATCTGACAGGCTTTGGAACGGAATTACAAAATATAGAACGGAGCTGTTTGTCAATTATGACAGACACTGGAAGGGGTAAAGTGCACATTAACACACATGTACATGGCAACACTCATAAGGCTTATTCCAGCTTTTCAGATATCAAAGCCAGAACACCCACAACCTATTTGCCAGCACAAATGTAACACATGAATCAGCATGTCAAACTTTCCATGTTCAGAGATGTCCAACGGCTATAATATGCCCATTTGGATAGCTTCGTTGTAATTTTCATCAATAAATTTTCCAAATCCAAAGAAATTCAAAAACCATATACTGATAAATCACTGGTAATGCCAATACGGAATTAGATCACAATGTACGAGTTCTGTAACAATGAACACTGTAATTTCCTTAATCATCCCATGAACTCTGACATAATCATAAATATTGCAAACATCAACAGACCCTGTTTACATTCATGATGTTAGAAATCTTTAGCCTTTATAAGAAAAATTTAAATGCCATTTGTATCTCTTGATGGGATTTTTTCTGGCTTAGTGCAGATACTGGAAGTGCTACCAAGTAAACGCACAACAACAACAACCATATGGCATGCCAGGCCATTCACCAGTACATTTCAGAGACCAGCACATGGTCACAGAGAAAAATAAGGGTTAACAAACTGCTGTACACAAATTTACTCACATTATAGGGCCTGAAACAAACAACAGATGTTCTGAAAAAAATGTATTCTTGGATGTGGTACTACGTAATCTGGCAGAAACCTACCAGTGTATTGGATGAACCTACTATCTCCGTTTTTTGTGTGCTCTGAAAATGTAGGTAGCAGGTTCCCCTGAAACACTGGCCAATTTCTACAAGACAACACAGTGTCAAATACTAGAAGAAAGATCTTTTGAGTCACCACAATCAGAACAGATGGTATATATACAATAAGAATTATCTACTGTGATAGTATTGCACCAAGACAAATACAGCGGAGAAATACATATTTTATTATTATTTATGAGGTGCCATGATAATGTAGATGCACAAGGAACCATGTCAATTATTTAAAACTCTTCTTGCCAAACAGCAGTTTTTGTGATTCTGCAAAAGCAGTAGTTCAATACGTCTCACTACACGAACCCAAGTACGTGAATACACAGGCTACTGAGAACCCTAAAATTATAACAAACAATCAAACTCACCTTTAGCTGGGTTGCGAAGTGACATGGAGCGCTCCACGTTCGGGTCAGGGAAGTCAGAATCTCCTTTGAAACAAGATACAGATGACAACATACACAATGACAAAATTACTTGCATATGCATCATGCTCTCTCATGCCTCTCTTATCACAGGGATCTACACAAGTACCAGAGGTCTCATAGCAACAGTTAAAAACTACTAGTGTACACAACCAGTGCATGTAAAACTGTACACATACGGTGAAATCCCACCTAATGGATCTCTGGAGGAATGGCATTTCTTACACAGAAATCAAGGTCAATGAACTCCCACTTTTTTTAATAAAACTATATATAGCTATGGCAATATAAGCTATTTGTATAAGTACCAAACGGACAATGTCTACCAACAAAATACAATTATGTAATTACATCAAATTAATTTTACAAGAGTTCAGGGAATCTTAAATGAGCACAACAGTTGTGCGGTAATGATTTTCAGCAAAGAGAAAACATACCAGTTGCTTTTACCACAATCACAAAGTGCAAGTTCTGAAATCTCGCAAAGTGCTTTCACAAAACGTTATTTACAAAATGTAATTCACCAAATACAGGAAAACAACACACTGCTTACATCAGGTTTAAGGTGGAAGTAGAAACCACACCGACTAAAGTGGGATTTCACTGTATTTGGAAATACAGTACCAACGGGAATACTGCTGACACTTTCTGTTTCTGTATGACAAACTACAGCAATCACCAATGCAAGTGGTGTTGTAGAACCATCATCATTATCATCATCACCGTAAAAGTCTCTAACAAAATTTCGGTACAAAAGAACATTTCAAAAGACAGCTATCAACTGTGCTCACCAAACAACTCAGAAATCAGTATGTAAATCTGTATTAAATTCTTTCTGCGAAGGATGTCCATGAACATTCTATTAAGCCTAATAGTTGTTAACTCTGTACATAGTGAACTACAGTTAACATGGCCAGCACTCGCGTATGGTACATGGTACTTTGGCCACACTGCCATGGCAATCAGATACCTACTACTTCCTAGTCCAATAGGACAAAATGGTATCAATATTAGTACTCCCTTTTCCAGAGTGCCTAAAATCACTAAGAAGTTGAATGTTCAGTCACAAAACAGTGACTTCTAACAAAACTCACATCACTGTTACTGAGTGCGATTCTGGTGCATGCAATGCAGGCAGATGCAATTTCAAAAGTGAAGCTGGAGAAGCCTGTAATATCATGCTCTGCAGGGAGGAAGGAGTGGAGCAAAAGAAAATATTTTACTCCAGCCCCTTGAATGATTTTCACTGTACTCTATTTACATCACTTTAAAATCAACTCTTTTCCTCTGACTTGCAAATGCTTGCATCATGCACATGACTCATTCGTTAACTGCAGTAATATCACAACATTGCAAACAAAATCAAACAGCACAATAACATTTACTGTCTATTACTATCCATGCTTTAACTTGGAGATTCACTTACCCGTATCATATTAACCAGAGGTAACCCTGACAAACACTGAAAGGTAAATATTCTGTTACACTGCATAACAATACAGCAATTAAAGTTCGTTTCATATAACACTACAATTACTCATACAATAGATGCAGTGATGCCACCAGAGCACATCTACTAACCATCACTAAGAACAACTTCGGCTTGGCTAGGTCGTGGTACCTGCTTCGTCTCTATCCGCAACACTCGTGGCTCTGCAAAACAATGGCGTGTTGAAAGTGCGATTTTTATGGACCACGTTAATTAAATTATTATTCAAACGTATTTTAAAAATCGGCCGTACACAACATATAACACAAGATATATCACTCCTGTCACATCTTGTATTATATGTTGTGTATGGCCTTTAAAATACATTTGAAAACTGATAACACCACTGGGATATGTCACCTCAAAATAATTGGGGCTAGTTAAGCGTACATCCACCACTTCAAGAACTTAAAAAAAAAAAGAGAACTACCGTATATTCTCAAATCTAATCCGCACCCTTTTTACAGTTTCAGAGGGCTAAAAAATCAGATGCGGATTAGATTCGTGGTCGAGAGCTGGATTTTGGAAAAATAACAGAGCCGTAAGAACAATACAATAATTTATTTTATTTATTATTTATAATATTATATATATTGTGTAATATTTATAATTTATTATTCATCACACTCGCCGTCATCACTCATAACTGAATTGTTATCTGTCACCCAGTCACTACTTCACACACAGCGCATTAGTCGGATAATGGTTAAAGCATTGGTAACATCCAATATTATTCAATCAGTCTGCCTTGTAGGCAAGGGGCAGTTGAAGGAAAGGTGCGGATTAGAACCGCAAACTAACATTTATTTTTGTTTAAGAAATCGGCAAAAACTAGTGCAGATTAGATTCGGGTGTGGATTAGATTCGAGAATATATGGTATAACTGCAACGCCTGTTATATATTGTATTATATGTTGTGTACGAATGATTTTTAAAATACATTTGAAAAATGATGACACAACGGGGATGTCACCTCAAAAGAAACTGTTGTTCTTTGTCGGTTTGCATATGTCTTCCCTGCATCTGTCACTTGTGACATGAACAATATGTGATGCTGATGAAAGCAGACCACAAAACTTACAAGGAAATGAATTAAAGCACACAGAGGGTCTTCATTATCCTATGTCAACTGGGACCAGAAAAAGGTAATTTAAAGTGAATTCCCCTTTAAGTGGGGAATTTCCACCCATAAAAATTATCTAAATATTGGTTAATGAGGTCTCAGGGTTGGTGTAAACAGTATTTTTCAGAAATAAATTGTGCATAACAGCCAGCAGTATTAACAGGACAAAAACAGTTGACACACCCAAAACTGACACCATTCTCCACTGTAAAATTCATGGTCCACAGAGGTAATCCTCCAAAATTATGGGAAATTTTTACATACAGTTCCTTAAAATTTGGCCCTATACCTGCAGCAAAATGCACATCAGACATACACACAATCATCCCCACCCCCTCCCAGAAATATAAATGGTGTTGATACTAAGGAAACAAGATAAACCAGAAGCCCTTAAGATAAAAATGTGCTGGCACTCTGTGTGTGCAAACATACATGCATGTTTTTCTCTGAACAAAATTTGCACCATTACAGATTTCCAAAATATGCAACGTCAAAACATAACATCATCATCCAGGGCTGAAGTACGAAGATACCAAAAAACCACAAGATGAATGGAAGATACCAAAAAACCACAAGATGAATGAAACTCCACCACTCTACGTTGAATATGGGACTGAGTCGTTGGTATAGTGACTAGGCTATGTGGTGGCTGACCAAAGAATTGTTGTTCGATCCCTAGATGGGGGGGAAAACATCCAAACTTGCTCTGGGTCCCCAACCAGCCTCCTATTCAAAGGGTATCAGGGGGTCTGTCTCCAGGGATAAAGTGGCTAAGGTATGAGGTGGACCACTCATTTCCATCCAGTGGCAAGGTTAAGAATGACAGGAGCTACAGATAGTTCTACTCCTTCCAATGCCTTCAAGGCATGCAAAGGGGCAACTTTTATGACTTTCATGCTTCTATCTTACGGTCTTGTGGTACTACAGAAGTACGCCACAAGCAATATCAAAAACTAACGATCCTTGCAGAAACCTTTAACTCTACTCCATGGTACATTACTCCCACAAGAAATACACACAGTCTGACATGTAAAGTGTTATACAAAGACATGTCCCAGATGAATGAAACCAGAACTGAGGCATAAAATTCAGTTGTCAAATAAGAAAAATATGTAAATACATACAAATTTGGTGCAAACATTGTTTATATTTTTAAATGTGCTTTCAAACACTATATATATATAAATATAAATACACGAACTTCATGTGGCAATTAATAACAAAAAAACCATCAGTCAGACAACCATTATGCCATCCAGTACACCAAATCAGTGGAACATGAAAGAGGTGATGAAGCTAATGGTGCACTTACCATCTCTGCTCTCTTCTTCTGTTTCACTGGCTGCAGACATAGGTGAAGTAAGAGGAGATTTTGTGGCACCTAAACTTCCATCAATGTTCGACCGGTTATACTGTAGCGATGATGAAAGAGGTTCTGACTCCGACTGGTCCTCATCAACTGTAAGCAATACATGACCATTTCAACTGGGTATTTGCCAATTAAGACTGAATGCACTGCAAACCAATTAATGAGATGCATCAAAACAAAAAGGAACATAAATTTACTTGTACTCAACCCTCACCGCTGTCTCTCACCAGTTAAGAATAAATTAAGGTATTTCACTATATGCCTGTGTGGAGTTACTGGTCTCCCATCAGGTGCCTCCCAAGGTGGCGGATAGGGGAATGTTCCCCAGATATTGGTGACAACGAGGAAATAAAATACCCGGGGCAGACCAACACCAGTACCACCGCCCTGTGGTTAGCAGAGGGATCTGTAAGGGCTAGAGGAAGAAAACCTTGAAAACAAATCACCTGGCCCTCCAGGTTGGGGGTTGTACGAGGGGCCAGTAATCCATCCACGGAAAAAGAATTAAAGCTAAAGAAACTCAACGTACAAATATACCAGGACGGCTTAAATGGAATAGACAATGGCGAGGACAACCGAACAAGAACCCCAAACTTTAACAAAGATGGGAAGACAATATAATACAAGATATCCGTCAACTGAATATCAAAAATTGGACAGTTTGTGTCCAAGATTGAACAAAATGGAAAAACATCGCTGAGAAGGCCAAAACTTTTAATAAAAGAAGTTAAGCGCCTGAAGAAGAAGAAGATTATTTCACTATATGCTGTGTCTGAACAGTACTAACAGTAACATGGACATTGTGGAAATATTAAAACAGTGAACTCTGAGTTCACAAAACCCTTTTTCCTATGTATGTGATTCCCTCTGCCATAGTTAGACAAGGTAAATTTATACTCCAACAGTAAAATACTATCATTCATAATGTCCGTATATCACACCCTGTACTTCAGGAACTAAGGACAGCACAAACACTGCTCAATGAAGGAAGGAAAATTCAAAAGTTCTGTAACTCTGCTGTTCATGCAAGAGTTCCCAGTCCAAGACCAATTTATTTGTCCCATTATGCTGTGGAATTCCTATCACCATCAGAAAAAAGTCCTGGCTAGCACTGCTCTAATATATGGGGAAAACCTGCACAATCAATCCCTTTCACACATGAAGAAAACCCAATTCTCAGTTATCATATTGCTAGGATATACAGAAAACATAAACTATTCAGCACAGACTCTTCCACACACATATCCTAGTCCAACATTAAAATTTAGTGCAGCTCACAGACCAGTGTACTGGACTTATGCACAAATGAAATACAATCAAATTCCAATGCAGTCAACCCCCCCTTCCCCCAGTGTTTGCAACTGTAGATATGTTACAGATCACTACCACCACCACCAGACATCTTTTGATAAGCATTTATTATGTAAGTAGAATCTGTTAGTGTTAAATTTGCAGGAAACTGCCCCAAAGTTCTGTACATTTGCCATATTCTCATGCGTTTCATCTAAACAATAAAAAGTTCTCCCTAGAACAGGCCATGAAGGCTCAGAGGGGGAGTAGACATACAGCTCTACTCTTTCTTTAACCTCGGCGCTAGATAGGGGTGGGTGGTCAATGCCACGCCCTGGCCGCTGCACACCCGGGAAAGACCCAGTACCTCCTGTGCAGGAGGCTGGGTGGGCCCCAGGGCCGGTCTGGACGGGTGCGGAAAATCTCGCCCCCCACCGGGATTCGATCCCCGGACCATCCAGCCCGCAGTGAGTCACCATACTGACTCAGCTATCCCAGCTCCACCTAAACAATACTTCATCAAATAATTGCAGGTTATTTTCCCTGCACTGTCATACAATAACATCCAGACAAATCATCTTCTGAAGAAGTAGATGCAAGATACTACATATCTAACAAAAATTTGTGTAACTGGGCCATACTTACATGATTCTCCTTTCTGTTTCCTCTCTACAACCTTCTTGTATTCTTCGAGCTCCTCATCTGTGATTGTATCAAATGGATTCTTGGCATATGGTGTCTTGTAGACCATGGCATTGTGCTGGAATCCTCGCTGAATGATTCCCTTAGATGCAGCTCCCACCAGGATCACCTGATCCCCTGTTGCCGAGATGTTTGCATCCTATGCATGACAACCAAGTTTTATGTAACTAGAAAGGTATCCTTCCTTATTTATTATTGCCACAGATTGGTTCTATATTCATTATGCAGGACAAGTGTGAAACAGCAGGCCATGCAGCAGTCACCCTTGCATATACAACTAGGGTTTTTATCTTTGGTAGTGAGAAAACCACAGAACCCTGTCACATCAAGCAAATGTAACAGATGTTCAGAAATTTAATTCTCACCTGAACCACTAAAATGTTAACAATGTAGCTAGGCATATCATATCAACATAAAAAATCAAAATGTGTACTGGAGAGAAAGCCTTAATACTCCAGGAAAATATGATGTGTAAAACTCACAGGATGAACCTGGAGACAGCAGTCCTTATTAGAATTCATAGAAGGAACATTGTTACTTCTCTAACAGTAAGATGCAAAAGATTTCCATCCACATGTTGTACAAGCAGACGAGAAAACCATGGCATCGGGTACAAAAAATTATACAGAATATGACAATGTCCACAGTTAGGACTGGGAGACATGTTGTGGTATCATTCAAGTCCTTCTAAGAGCTGACCATTACAGAGAATAGCATAACAGGAATGCCTCTTTTAAGAAGTGAAACTGAGGGGCAATCCATCTATACTGACAATAGCATTCTTACCTGCAGTTTCTTGGCTTCTTCCCAAGACACACCTTCCAAAATGTGGGACTGTGGACCTGATGTTATTTTGTCTGCACGTCTATTATCCTTAATCTGCAATCAGTATAGAATTAATTAGAACTGCAGTGTTGAAGTTAAAAACTACTTATAACTATATAAAATACTTAATACCAACTTGTTCCACAATGTTTTTATTTATTAATTACTGTTCCAACATGTTTTGGCCTCACTTTGTGGCCACCTTCAGGGAGCACATGGTTTATTTGATGTGTGCAGCTTAAACCATGAGCTCCCTGAAGATGGCCAAGAAGTGAGGCCAAAACATGTTGGAGCAATAATTAATAAATCAAAATATTGTGCAACAAGTTGTTATTAAGTATTATTATATATGTAATATGGCTGTAAGGAAATTGTACAATATTACTTGTAACTAATCACATAAAAATTTTCAAACTCCATGGAGCTGATTCCCTCTTGAAGAACCGAACAGGCCCTCAGCAAGTCCAGAAATTCCCTGCACCGTATAGAACCCAAAGACTGTTTGTAACAGCTTTCAACCCTTTTCAGTAGATTAATGAATTCTCTCACTTATGTTTAATAATGTAGGTGACAAAAATTTCTGTCTTTTTAGATGTCTGAGTAGCTTCATGATTTAAAATTCTATCTTTTTGATTAATTTCTAACTTATTCAATAACAATGTCACTAGCTTTAAAGGGACACTAAAGTTTAATGTCAGACATCATTAAGCTTTATAAAAAGAAATGAGAGCTCATTTTTATGTAAAGAGTAATAATTCATAATATAAGTCTGAAGCTGTATGTACAAGGTGGTTCAAATATGACCAGGACTGATTTGTGTGTAAACAAGCTGCACTGCGCAGCAGCTGTGCGACCTTGAGAGAGTGAAGCCACAACCTC
>JGI20166J26741_11809029_pt1 | contig 10120 bp, 5 predicted proteins | sample TergutCu122P5_FD_26741 | JGI IMG/M metagenome (IMG submission 26741) | reverse complement strand
GGCATTCGCTTCAGAACTGTTCCAGAGATTCTTCAGGCGGTGGACCGCTCCATTCGAACTATCAACACAACAGGCGCTGCTAAATGTATCCTACGACTTCTGCATCGCTGGCAACGGGTTGTACACAATGCTGGTGACTAGATTAAAGGACAGTAAACCTTCGAAACATGTATCTATTTTGTATCAGTTGTAAATAAATAGTTGCCACTATTAAAGTTACAACCCTCGTATATAATAGACTTGTGACGCACGGGAACTCAAATATAAAAAAAAAATCCCAGCCTTTGATTCGAGAAAATGACGACGGCCTGTCTTACGGCCGAAATTCGGACAAACTCATCCCGAATACAGAACACGGGTGCTAATCGCTAGGAGACATTGCTTGTTATATAAGCTACTGTACCAGCGGAGAATTATTTACGATTGCAGAGCAAACGATTTGCGCACTGCATTCATAATGGCCTTCACATATCGACAGCTGAATGAAATAACGCTGCTGATATTGTTAACAAACACCGAAGTTTACATAAGAAAGAACAAAAGCAAACTCATGAGAGTGGCCATGCGAACTCGTCAGGTAACACGAGTGTACTGACGTTGTGAGAAAATTAAGATACTGTCTTCGCAACGGCGCTGATGAAGTGTAATTCTTCTGGGATGTTACGCTGTGTCGGTTGGTTAATCTTTACCTATTTAAATCCTTATAAGTAAAATATATTGCAAAGTACCGTTTTGTTACCTCAATGCTTCTAACTCACCTTCCCGGACCACGAAGTTAAAAAGGAATAGTTTACAGGGAGAAAATATTCTTTATAAAAAAAACTAAATGTATGTAAAATATTTATTTCTCCGGCAAGACATTTTCATGGAATAGCAGATATGGAAATTGCCAACAGTAGTTACATCCTAACGCATTAAAATTGTTGAGATATGTTAGTATTACTAGGCACCCTTTCTAAAAGTAAAAGTAAAAAAAAAAAACATTACATCGAGGATATAAACCCACAAATGAAACTTCGCAATTAAATCAGCTATTTCGAACAAATTTGTCTCCATGCACTCTAAAGTAATACCAGCGAGCTTCATTCAGATGGTTTTCTATTCGGTATGTTCCATCGCGTGATATTTAATTGAATTTATCGTTTTCCTTCAAAAAAGGTCATCATATTTTCAGTAAAATTGATACATTGTATAAAGTAAATACCTTTGGGCAATATCATCCCGCTGTGCTAGCTAATCAATAGCAATCCATTCCACACAAACACAACATCCGAACATTATACGTCCTTTTATTATTATTTCCCTACGACATATTTCGGTCGTTCTTTCGACCATCATCAGGTAGAGGACAAAATACATGCAAGAAAAGTTTACTATAGAAGTGGCCTTCCCTTCGCAATCAACCATGTAAGGTGCATTAAATATTATTCCCAATACAGAAATTGTAGAAACATAAAATGTTCAATAAAATTTGCAACTAAATTCCAAAGTATAATAAAGTTAAAGAGGTGCTTGTTTGTTAGACACCTACTTTTGAGAATAAGAAGCATGCAACTGGCATCATTTACGTGATCTCTATTGGCAGTGGGGTAGGAATGCGTGTGGTTTAAAGTTTTCTTATTTTCTTTGCGTGTCACTTTAACTTCCACGAATGAGTATCCAGACGTACTGAACACCCTGTGTTGCCGGCAAAGTTATTGGATGTTGACTTTCTGTAAACTGTTCTGTACTATCGCCTGTCAACAGGCATAAATACGTATAAATTCATTTTTACCAAGTGTAGAATACAGAAGTTGCTACAATCCTCTCTAGTTACGGCTATTTTGTGCGTTCTTTCATTACAAGACAGTTTTAATATTGGCAGCCGAAACATTTCCTGTGACGTAACGTAACACGAGGGAAACCGTCTGTCAGTCAATGCCTTATAATAAGCGTGATCAGCTTCGCATTGGAAGACTTTTACATTCAGTGAGGCATAAAGAATCGTAAAGAAGCCTTTCCTGTAACACTGTCCACTTGTTGCTCTTCTAGACCCTTTTCAGAATTATCAATTGTTAATATTATTAATATGAATCTAACATCCTTCGTCAACAGGAATCTAACATAACTTGAAAGGCAGCTGGGTAGGATAATCGGCGCTGCTACGTATAGATAACGTCCAACAGGAAGGCCAGAGCTACAATACCGACCATAGCATAGGTACCTTTGGACTGCTCATAACTACAGATTTTTCCCACAGCCTCTGGCACGTAGCACGAGAGCCACTAACTGTAAGAATGACTTGCAACATGCGGTCAGAATAAACACAGAAATTTAATTTTTACTTCTGTATAAGCACCCTAGTGAATGTATTTCACTCTAGATCGAAACAAGTACCTTTCGTTTGTATAATTATCTGTCTTACAGAAAGTTTCTTCTCTCATTTTTACCACTAACACGAATTTTCGTGTCACTTCAGGCTTCCAAGAGTAAAGGGGATGTTGGTCAGAGCCTAAGTTAGATTTTGTACTATAGTGACCCACCGGCACCAGCACACTACACGATTGTTGAACACTAACTGAAAGTGACTACACAATTTTTGGAGACCCAACAGTCACGCGTGTTAAAATATCCAGTTTTATGGAAAAAAGGCCGTTGTAAGAGTTGGTGGACTGAATAGTACACCTACGTTATTTGGAAATCACGCATTAAAATTGTGGAGCTTTGTGCCCAGTGGCCACACATCCCAACTTCATCTCACGGTACTCAGACCACGACCGAAGACGTTTCCAAACAAACAAGGAACGCCTGGCGTGTGGCTGCAGAAAGAGGGGGAGGCTATTTCACACTGTTTCAAGTGGTACAGGCACTGAGCCCCATTCTGCATCAGCTTGGTTGCCAAGAGGGACATCAGCAACAAAAATAACGACATATCAAAGCCGAAAAGTTTATTTTGAGGATCTTATATTTGCTTTCCTCTCCCTTCATTTCAGGAACCACAAAGATTACTCACATATTCGCAAGTTTCTCCTACAATTGGCTTCACTCTGAAACCAGTCATTCCAAGCTGCATCTTCGCGCTTCATTTTTTTATCATTTTAAGTTTGTTCTTGAAGGTCCTAATTTTAAATTTCCTCTACCCTCCTACCAGAAGGGTGTTTAGCATTCTGTCTTCACTGCCGTGTTTATAACAATGCTGGGGTCTCCTCGGCCTTCAATAAATGGCCTTACTGTGTACATTCTTTCTAAAATACAGGCGAACCATTAAATGCGCTAGAAAAACATTACATCTGTACCCTCATACGCCTATCCGCTTTGATGATAAGCATAAAAGTAATCAGGTGAGGACTGTGAGATTGGGGTAGGATCAGATTTAGTTACTGAAAGGTGACTTTTATAAAACTATAAGTCCCATAAAAAACAGAAATTCCTTCAGAAAAGGAATAACTATAGAGCGTACAGGAAAACTCTTTACCTAGGAACGGAACCACCTTCGAAACGTGGCAGTCGCTTAGAATTTTTAAAATCACCTGGGTTTTAAGAAACCCGACATTTCATTTCCGCATTTGCAAAAAGCCAACAATTGACCTTATTGTCAATTAACGTAATCCAGTCACACATTCCATCCCTTGATTTTCAGCAATACACTTTGATATGAAATTGTCACGTAGCTTCTTCCCTTGAGACTTACCTACCAAAATCTGAATAGACATTTCTTGTTGCCTCCAAGCCTACCCGGAATTTAATTACTTCGTTTGTAAGTTTCTTCTATATGTCGGAGAGTTTCTTTGTCAGTTCTTTAACTAATTATTTATTTATTTAGTTAGTTAGTTACTTCGTTAAATAACGTAACGTATTCACACAAGCAGGCAGGTAAAGGAAAAGTGCAAGGAAATATAACGCCTGCTGTGTGCCTAAACACCATCCAACGAACAAGTACGTTTATAGGTACAGCTGATAAATACTCAACCTCGGCTTCAGAGAAGAGTAATTTTAAAACTCCCACTCATCTTCTTTCATGGATAAAAAGCCTATGTTATCTGTGCACAAGAGGCCCGGGCTTTAAATGTTTAGTCATGTAATTAGGTGATCACCTTAATTAGTCCTTGTAGTTACTTAGAAAATAATTTAGTTAAACAGGTAATAATTTTCTGGACGTGTTCGCAAAATTACGAAAAGCCACTACTAGCTGCTTCAGCTCTGTCTGTCTGTCTGTCTGTCTGTCTGTCCGTCCGTCCGTCCGCATGGAACATCTCGGCTCCCATGGAAGGATATTCATGGTATTTGATATTTGAGTATTTTTTTAATAATTGTCTAGAATACGTTGCCAGTTTTGTTCCATGTTGCATGGTTTCTTTGTCAGCATGGAATGGCGCCCCTCAGGTTTCAGACGGAGGGTAGGGTCTTCATGTATGGAGTGGGGATACAATACAAACAACCGAAAAGGGGTGGTCAACCACTTTTTTAGCTGCTTACTGCATGATTTGAAGTTTCGAGCCGTTTTTTTATGAAGATTCAAGCCATCTGACCCATGACGCCATGCATATGTGATGTCACAGCCCTTAAGGCGTTTATCTTAATATTACTGAATAAGGGCCAGAGGTCGGACTTGGACATTCAGGGCACTGCGAACACGGTAACGAAACTTTACATCCAATAAAATATTGTAAGTTTCAGTAGATGAGCGACTATTAGCTTTTCAAAGGGGACTCTTTTCCGCAGTGTCATTTAGTCCATAGCAAATAGTTGAATATTGAGTCAGTTAAGTCGTCTAGTAAGTCATTTATTCAGTGCAGTCTGGTGTGGGAATGTTGCACCCCTTGTAGACCAGACTGTACCCTTTCTAACACTAGCCGCCTCAACGATTGCCCCATCCGACCTACCTGGGAGCAGTCACTTCACCTCAGGGGGAGAGGGGACCACCGCGGCAAGAAGACACAGGTAACCTCCGACTGGCCTCCGAAAAGAACTCATCAAACGCAGTAATGAGATAGGATAGAATGTTATGTACAAGAAATGGTCATGATGCTGAAGAAGCGTATCGAGTGAGGTGGCTGCCTGGCTACTGTGCATTTGAAATAGTTCGCTCCGCAGATAATTCAACAATGCAACGCATAAGTGACGTAAGTCAAAGTCAAAATTGTAGTTTCATGCTCTATATATGATGCCTGGCAGTAAGATAGATGCGGTGCACGCCAAAGATTGGGAAGAAACTACTGACCCCCTCTGAACGTTGAAACATGTCCATTCCCTGAAGACAGAGTCAGCGTGCCTTTCAAAACGTTGGTGACGTTCTAGGAATTTGTGCGGACTCACGTTAAAGAATAATATAATCTTGATAATGCAGTCGGAACTTAAAATCTCACTGTCCAACTTTTCTGTAGACGGACAAGAATCTCAGCAATAATCCACGTCCTTTTTTTTTTTCCGTATTTTCCATTGGCCATGTGATGAATCGCATGATCATCTAAATCACTACAGAAACAATTCTCGTTTATGGCAAAGGATCGTTCATCACCATCATCACACAGGTCCTAAATTTATAATTAAACTCGGGCAATTTATTCTACGTAACGCCTTCAAAATCAATTTTATGTACATTCCTACATAGAGAAGAAGTGATTTTCGTGACGGTAGGAAATACAAAGATAATTCCGGTGGTCATGCAGTATAAAGGCATATGTCTGCGTCCAATTGATTGCGAGAGTCGCGGGTTCGAATCCCACATAGGTAATGGATTTTCATATTTTTTTCTGTGTTTTGTAGGTAGAGGTCTCTAGAACGGAACTCTCACACACCGGGTGTGTGTGCGCGTGTACAATAATTTGTGTCTAGGCCCGTTTTGGGCTGCAGATTCACAGAAAGAAGGGAAGTACAAAATTGCGATTGCTTCAAAAATGCTTAACAGAAAATAAAACGGTTTTAAATGTGTAAAACTTTTTTCTATTTTAAACATTATGTTACTGTAAAACATGTTCAAATTTAACCAGACTGAAAACAAAGCTGCTGCTGGTAAAAGCAAAAGTGAAAGTTACCATTTTTGAGCCCGAAAACTTAAAAGGTGCGACCTTTTTCCTCTTCGAGCTTGTTGGACCCAGAAACAAAATTGTGACAGGGTTTATATAAAGACCATAGAAGTTTATATATATATATATATAAACCAATCATGAAGTTTCATTGGTTACGCTGAATAAAATATTCCGTTTTCTTTTCTCGGTCCCCGTAAGCAAATTTCTGAACACTACCTTGATCAAACCACGAAACATTCCTTTCAAATAGTCCCCAACTCAACATCTGTCAGTCAGTGTCACTTTACAGGCTATTACTTGCTGACAAATATTGAGTTTTTGTACATATTCCACAGCAGTTGCCCTCTTCGCAACAATGAGTGGCGTTTGGGTTTTAATTATGAAAAATGAGGGTTGTCGTAACGACAATCCGTTAAGTTCTACGCTCTGGGCCATGTTTCCCCTCCTAGTGGAGGTGCACAAATTGAAGGTACAAAAAAATTGGAACTAATATAATGTTTTCGATGATTACGTTGTCAAACCATGCAACTATAATCTCTTTATTTGGCACTTCTGAGCCTTTGTCGCCATATTAATGAAAATCATTTTCCGGTCTACAGTACACGTTTCAAATTATCAAATAAACTGGTCTCAAAATAAGTCATCACGGACTGAGTTTGACATTTGGAAAAATAGTCCCTCTTCTGGAGGACGTGGCCAAATATTCAGTCAGAGGCAATGCAGAGCGTTAGGAAATGTACGTGTATACCGTAAGGTGACAGGCAGTAGACTTTTGTAGTGTGCAGCTGAAGTAAGGCGACGAATACTTGGGGCTGAACTTTAAAAGGTGTGTCAAGGACCGAATTTCATCTAAGCTACATTTAATAATTCAAAACTCAAAGCACAGAAAACACCAGCCCTTGCCATGACTAAAGCTTGGTCACTTGATGCTGTGCAGGGTAAAAATCTATGTCACTCTGACAATCCTACTAGACACAGAAACATTCTGGTTAGGGAAAAGAAGTTTTATTCCACTGCTCAAAAGTCTTACCTATATTTGTCATTGAATTTTAAACAGGTAACAAAGGAAACATTAAGAAAGAGAAAGAAAGTCCGACATGAAAAATTAATATATGTGTGATGTATTGGAAAAGGATACCGGAACAGATTAGCAGGTAAAGTGGCTAAGCTATTGTCACGATATCCGATGAACCGTATTCAGATTTTCGACGGGGATGGGTGATTTGTCTGTTCTTCACATCGTACAGATAAGCTCTGAAAGCCACACAGCCACCTCCTCAAATGGTACTAGAATAAAGTGGCCCGGTCTTGAAGCTGACCATTCAACTCCACATAATGCCAAGATACAGAATGAATGGAGCCTTATCTCCAGTCCCCCTACGCTCTCATGACGTATACAGGAAAAATTTTCCTTCGTACTGGAAAGGCAGTCAGGCGTCAGTTCAGTCATTACGTAATGTTTATAGTCAAGCCTGTGGAGTCCCTTCTACAATGATTTACGACAGAGCGAAGAAATAAAGAGCTATGAGAATATAAATACACATTTCGCACGAGTTAAGGAAAAAACTGTGTTATCTTTCATGCAAGTAACATTCAGGTTGAAGATGCACAAAAAATAAACTCGTACATCTAACCATTACACCATGAGGGCTTGTGGACTTCACCTAAACAAAACTACAAACGTTGTAGCTCATGTCACGAGGTCATCTTTACAAGGCAGGAGGTTTCACCTGTCGATACCACATTACGCTGAAGGACATGTAGGTCACTGCGATTATCCGGTGGGGAATAAAACCGTCTCTGTTTGGAGTGTACATCGCCACGTCCTGGCTGTAACAAGTCACTTAACTAACTGAAACAGCGAAGATTAATTTTTTAGGTCAGTTGCTGTTTATAAATTTTATGATCGTAAACAGAATCAAGAAATAAGTGGAAGAACTAATTTTAAATATAATTTTGTTGATTATGGATGTAAATGGACAAATTATTAATTAATAATAGACTACGGACGCAATCCCAAATTACTGCATGTTCACATTCTAAGCGGCAATAAATTAATATCGGCGACGGAAAAGTGCAGAGACCAGCAGCCAGGAAGATTCAGCAAGCCAGAAAATGGCTTATACGGCTTTGCTGATGATAATGACTGAAGAAACGTGGTTCAGTACTCTCCATCAAAGTGAGTTTATAACCTTCCAACACTCTTTCATTCTTCTGAACCGTAAAAAAACATCCGACGCCACCTGGAAGTGCCTTCGGTCTTGGTTCTACCCAAAACGATGTATCGCACAGAAAGACAATAAAACGACTTAACGTTGATCTGGCACACCTGACGTTCAGACGAATCACCTCTAAAATTAAATCTTAATTAGTTTTTTCTTACATTAGTGAATGGATTTTACATGCGTAAATCGGTGCAACCTTTGCGCTGCTAATTGATTACGCTAGTACGTGCGTCTTTTGTCCGGCATTGTTCTGAATCGTGAGGGGAGCAGAAACAATTTAGATGTTCACGTAAAAACCATCAACGGAAACGCTCTTGAGTATATGAGGGAATCAAGCAACACAACAACTCCATCAACTTGCCTGCCAAAACGGTTGAATTCTATAGCTTTCAAAACTAGCAAGAAATTTTGCGGCTTTTGAAAAGAGACTAGCAAGCAGACTTGCCCCGTGCCCCTGTAAAGTACAGAAAAGACACAAAATAGAGGCAACGAAATAATTTCAATCGATGTTTCGCGACTGTGCTAAGGTGTTTTACAGAAAGCAAAAATATTTTCACTTATAAATTGTGGCTTTCTGGTCCGTCACGAAACCTGTGATGATCGCAAAAACTTGGATAAATACAAGTTGAAATGTTGATAATGACTCACGTTTTATGTTTGGCACTTACTAGGTAGGGGTATACTTAGGCCCGTCGTTTTAATTTATTGTCAGTAAAGTTATGTGCAATAAACTCTAATGAATTGAATTTCATATTTGTCTTTGTTTTGGAAGAGGAGGGTGTGCTAACGCCTAGGTAAAATTAGTAATTCATGAAGTTTGTGAATCATTACTCATAACGTTGTTTGCTTTAGTTTTAATGCTCATAGGAAATATGTTTTGTCAGTTCTTACAACTGGCATCTGTTAGTAGTTTTTTTTTAAATTACTAAACACATTTGTCATATTAATTTACTACAGTTATACCTTCGAAACAGCCGCATGTCCTCTGCTTATAAGTCGAAAGCCGTCGTTCCATATAATGAAGTACTCAAATGGCAGGACAGTTTACCGTGCACAACAATATTGTGTTATTATATATACATATAATATTTATAACTATAACATTACAATGCAACATGTTTCAGCTCGAGCGGTAAAACCTGAAGATGACCAACTGAAGTCGAAAAAATTTTTTATTGAAATCTACCAATTTTTATTGTTATAATTATTATGTGTTGTATATGTAATAAAATGTTGTTGCATAATTCGCGTAAAATAAACCTAATCTTCTGTTTAATTATAAATATATTTGTAACAAGTTCTCCTTTAAATTTCACGTAAGACAACTGTCATTTTCAAATTATCGTCACAATAAAATATTTTACACATCCGCCTTGTTTATATATATATTTATATTTATTTATTTATTTATTTCTCATAGTGAAAAGAAAATTGTCTTCTTCTTCAATCGGCACTGCAACCCTTATGGGTTATGGCCTGCTCAACTATCGTTGGGTATTCTCAGCAGGAAGGTTTTTATAGAGTGCCGTTGCCAGCGGCACGTCAAACTCCCAACTTGGAGGACCAGTGATTAGAACGTTCCAACTCCCGCCACCAGGTGTCCCCCACGTCTGAAACGACGCGAGCGGAGGGTGGAACTATGGGCGAGAAATTGCCGTGAATTTTGCCGAAAGTGGCGACTTCCACGTCACTTTTGGGTTCTTTTACATGCCGTAAATTTACGATCTATTCTGTTGTAGCAGAAGCAGTCGGTCCCACCGACGGCTTTACTTCTCCTCGAAAGAAAGGCGCGCTGAGGATTTTTTCGCCCGAAAAATCCGACGGCTTCGGCCGGGTTTGAACCCGCGAACTTGGGTACCAAAGGCCAGCACGCTCACCCCTAGACCA
>JGI20166J26741_11808806_pt1 | contig 10121 bp, 4 predicted proteins | sample TergutCu122P5_FD_26741 | JGI IMG/M metagenome (IMG submission 26741) | reverse complement strand
GTTGCCTTGCGGGTCAACTGTAACCGGTACCTTCTTCCCGTCGGGGAACGTCACTTCTACCGTCGCGCCGGGAACGCCTTTGCCTGTAACGGCCGGGTCACCCGGTGTTATGGGATCGATCTTCGGCGTTTCAGACTTCGGGGCAACCTTTTTGTCGGTATCTTCTGTGGCGGTAACATCGGGGCTGCCGTCATCGGAAGCTACTTTGGCGGAGTTGGTCACGGTATCGCCGGAAGCGCCGGCCTGAACGGTCGCGCTGAAGGTGATGGTATGGGACGCGCCGCCGGCAAGATTCGCGGGTTTCACGGTAAGAAGCGGGGCGACATAAGTATATTGAGCGGAAGTAGCGGCTACGCCGTCGATCTGGACGCTATTGGGTACGAGCGCGAGGCCGGCCGGCAGGGAGTCGGTTACGTTGATATTGGTCAGCAGGGACTTGGCGGGGCCTGTATTGGATACAGTGATTGTGTAAGCGATTACGTCGCCGACATGATAGAAACCGTCAGTCCATGCGGGTGTATGTGTGTCTGTGGAGGACTTGGTAACCGTCTTAACGGCTGCGGGCCTCGGGCCTACAAGGGCTTCCACGGCGGGAGTGCTCGGGTCTTTGCCGGGCTCGGTCTGCGTGGCTTTAACCGTGTCGCCGTTTGCAAGCGGTGCCGGTATTGGTGTTGTCCATACGCCGGTGGCCGGATCAACCGGTACATTCTTTATGGTTGTTGTGCCGCCATGGCCGTCAGGAACTGTTACATCTACTGTCGCGCCGGGAACGCCCTTGACGCCGGTGCCGGAAACCGTGGTATCGCCAGCGGTCGGCTGGTCAATGGTCGGGTCAGCGGATTTGGCCACGACGGGCGTATTGTTGTTGTCGTCACCGGTCTTGGTTTCGGGCGTGCCCTCGTCGTTCGCGGCGACTTTCGCGGAGTTGGCTATGCTCTGGCCGTAAGCCGAGGTGTTGATTGTGGCGGTGAATGTGATTACATGGGAATCGCCGCCCTTAAGGTTGGAGAGGTTGTTGACGGTAAGGACGCCGCTCGTTATGGTGGCGTTGCCGCCGGCGGCTACGCCGTCGACCTTGATCGTGCTTGTATCAACGGTGATGCCGGTGGGCAGCGTGTCTGTCACGACGACGTTGGTCAGCAGGGCCCTGGTGTTGGTGGTGTCGTTTTTGGCCGTGATCGTGTAATTCAGAACATCGCCGACGTGCATCTTGCCGTCTGTATGGGTGGCGGTATCTGTAACTGTTTTGGTTATCGCGAGGTTGCTGGCGGGTCTCGGCTGTACGTTTGTGCTGACAGCGGGGCTGGCGTCAAGACCGGGCGATTTCTGCGTGGCGGAGATGGGGTCGTTTACCTTCGGGGTATAGCCCGCGGGCAGATTGACAGACCATGTGCCGTTCGGGTTGACAGTTGTCGTTACAGTCGTCGGGGTGGGGGCTGTCGGGAACGTTACGGATATCGTGTCTCCCGCGACGCCCGTGCCGGTAACGGCGGTATCGCCAATATAAACAGGATCAATAACCGGGCTGGGGGACTGAAGCGCGACGGTGAAGCCGTTGCCGTCATTGCCGGTCTTGGTGACGTCCGTTGCGCCGGGCTGGTCGCTGCCTTTGCCGGTAACCGTGGCGGCGTTCTTTATCGTCTGTCCGAAGGTGCCGTTGTCTACGGTCACATCAAACGTAAACGACTTGGAGGTGCCGCCGGCGATATTGCCAAGCGTAGCGGAGACTATTCTGTCTGTGCCGACGACGGCGTAGGAGCCGTTAGCACCCGCGGGCGCGCCGTTGATCATGATGCTGTTGGCAACAAAAGTGACACCGGCCGGAAGGATATCCTTAGCTACAGCGTTTGCCCAAACCGTGTCGGAGATATCGTTATTGGCGGCGGTAATGGTGTATTCAATGGTGTCGCTTACATATACCTTGCCGTCGGAGTGCGTCTTGTTTGTGAAGGTCTTTGTAACGCTGGTCTTGTTCGGGTCAACCGGGCCGACGAGGAAATCAACCTCTGTGGCGGGGCTGGCCAGCATTGTCTTGTAGAGGCCGAAATCCGGGTCGGGCGATACGGGCACGGGGGTGTCATCGACGGGGCCAACCTGCTTGTAGCGCACGTAGACCTTTGTGGGGGCCGTGCCGATTGTCGGCGCGCCTGAGTTGAACGGGCCTGTCGGGCTGGTGGACCATTCCATCGTGCTCGCGTCATAGCCGGTTACCGTTCTTGCGTCGTTGTTGGCGGACAGGCCGGTGGGGGCGCTCTGATGCATCTGAATCTTGAAAGAGCTCGGGCTCAGCACGTATGTTTCCGAGGACGCCATGCGGGCATCGGAGAATACGAAATAGGTGGCCAAGCCGAACAGGGGCGAACCCTTTCTTACGCCGTTGGCGAAGTATCTGAACCAGAACGTGTTCAGATTAAAAGCGCCGGAGATGTTCGAAGACGTCGGCTTGAAATAAAGCGAGCAGACCGGGGCTTTCTGGCCCGGCTTGAGTATGAAATAATTCGTGGAATCGGTAGCGGTGAGTTTTCCGGTGATTACGCTAGCCGTCGCGTCATTTTCGGAAAGCTGCATGCTGGCCGAATTGAAGGGGGGCGGGTTGACTGTCGGGCAGACACCGCCCGTGCCGCCGATAAAATCGCCGAATACTAAGACGTTGCCGGCGGTGGTGGTGTGCGAGTCATAGGCGCTGGGATAGTTCAAAGTCGTGCCGGCGCCGGGGTTATACGGGGCTACCTGGTCTTTATTGAAGCCGATAGCGAAACCCGCGCCGCTGAGCGTATCCGTCTGGGTTGCGCTGTTATTCTGGATATATATTGTTGCGGTGATCAGTTTGGTAGCCGGGTCCTGGTTAAAATCGGCTATGTACTGAGTATCCGCGTCCGCGACGAACACGTTGCCGGTTGGGCTGGGATAAATCAGCGGAAAATTCGGCTGCTGCGCCGCGAAAGCCATTGCCACATTGGCAAAGGCCATTGCGAAAAGGATGACAAAAGCCGTCAGGATTTTGGCCCCTTTAAATTTCTTCATATTGTTCCTCCCTGTTTAAACAAATTTTAAACATAGTTTGAGTGAGATTGCTAGAAAGCGACTGTTTCCGCCCCCGGGTACATATCGAGGGAGAGGTTCTGGTACGGGAGAATTATCATGATGTCGAACCCGTCTATAATGCCATCCGCGTTTAAATCGCAGTCTGGGGTGTAGAAGGAGTTCGTGGCGTCCTGATTTATGATGCCGTTGGAAACCATGACGTCAAATCCGTCGATAACGCCGTCGTCGTTGCAGTCGCCCGGCACAAGCGCGAATATCCTTTGGCCGTCCGGCATAGACGGATCGGCGGGCATATACGTCTTTTCATTGGGCGGCTGAAGCTTGATTGTAGTGGGGTCAGACTTGGCCACGGTTACGTTCATGCACCTGGCCAGGTAGCCCGGGCGTTTGATGTACAGCACGTAATTGCCTGGCTGCACGTGTGTGAAGGTGAACGCGCCGATGCTATCCGACGTTCCCGTCCAAACCGCGGTGGTCTTAAGACCGGCGTCGGTGGCGGGGGTCCAGACGCTCGACCTCAGCTCTACTTCAACGGTAAACCTGCTGATGAAGTTGGCCCAATCCGGGTCGCCCGGAACGGGGTTGACTGTTACCAGCGGTTCCACATAACCCGTCACCGTTTTTCCGGGGGGCGGATTGATATACTGGAAAAGCGTGTTGTTGCCGCTGCCGTCCAGGTTCAGCACTTTGCCGGCGCTGTCTGTAACAGTCACCGTGCCTTTGCTGACCATAACGGTGTACACTTCGTCGTTCATATCGTATGTACCCTGATAGTTGGTGGGCATGGCGGTCTCTTTTAACGTATACTCAAAGCCCGACGGAAGCGTGAGAGACGCGATCCCGGCGACGGGCGCGCCGGCCATTGAGGTGGCGGTGTAAGTATACGAGGGATAGGTTTGATTCTGCGCCAGGAAAATGCAGCCGGGGAGCGGCGTGTAGGTGATTGTGCCATCCGACGCGACGTTCTCGCCGACCTTCTGGAAGGCCGTTGTTCCGGCGGCGTATCCCTTGACGGTAGGCACGTCGTATGTCGCCGTCAAAAGGTTACTGATGATATTGCCGTCCTGATCCAGTATTACATACGTAAGCGTCGTCTTTCCGTTGGTCGGGATCGCCGTATTGGCCACATAACCCGTTCCGGCCGTGTTAAGCCGGATGCTGTAGGAATATTTGTACGTGAAGATGAGGTTTGTGCCGACGAGTGTAATCGACGGGTTCCACTTCTTCAAATCCCAGGTGAGCGTATTGGTGCCGGTGTCAAAGTTCAGAACGCCTGTGGCCTGATCGTTCGGGGCTATGGTGGTGGTAAAGTCAATGTTCTTACCCATCGGGTCGGTAGTGATCCAAGCCTGCGCCCACCGGTTGATTGTGTTGGTTATAGCTGCGAAGGCGTCGATAAGGCTTTGCAGATCGGTGGCGGCGTATGCGTATGACGTGTTGGTCGCGATATTGCTGGCCAACCAGGTTGTGGGGGCCGCTGTTCCGAAAGCGAGGGTGAAGATATCGGCGGAATACGAAGTGTAGGTGGCTGTGCCGCTGCCGGAGGCGGTGTTGCCGGTAAACGTTCCGCCAGTCTTGACGAAGTTCGCCATTTTAATGCAATTGTTCGCGGTGGTCGTGTTGAGGTCGTCGCCTTGAGTGCCGCCGATTACCGTCGTGTTGGCCGCGTAGGCGGTAACGTTCTTGCCGGTAATGCCCGTGGTGACGTCCGTATTGGCCGCGCCGTCGGAAAATACGATTACGTTCCGGTTCATGATAGGCGTGCTGTTCGTGCCGGTAAGCGCGTCGACCGCGTCGGTGCGAAGCAGGTTACGGGACAGCTGCAAGCCGGATTCCAGGTTTGTCGAACCGTTTGAGGTTAATTTGCCGATTGCCGTATTAACGGCGGACAAATTGGCGGGAACGGATACGTTGGTCCATCCGGACACGATTGTGCCGTTCGTTGAAAAGCTGACCACCGCCAGGTACCGCGCCGCGACTCCGGTTGGGTCGGCGAAGTTCTTCGCGAAGGTCTGGGCCGCGGTTATCAAGCTCGTCATATAGTTCTGCATCGATCCCGAAACGTCCAGCACAAGCACGACGGCCGCGTCGTTATTAATCACGGGGCTCGAAAGATCCATGTTCGTCTGAACGGTGAGGTTCACCGTGAATTCATTCTCGTTATTCGTGGGGGCGAGGGTTTTGCTTACGTTGACGACCGCGTTTGTACCGAGAACCGGATTGCTCGACGCGGGCACCAGTTTCCCGGCGCTGTCATAAAACTGCGTATCGCCCGCGAAAACGATCTGGTCCGCGGAACCTGGGGCGGGGGTGGCGTAAACCGCCTGCGCCGCCAATTGCATCGACGCAAACAGCATTGTCAGCATTAATAATGTAGAAATTATTCTCTTGCCGACATTTGCTTTGCCGCTTCTATTATTACTTCTTGTGTGCATACATACAACCTCTCTTTAAGTGCCTCTGGTATGTCACCCCTTATTCGGCTTTGGATTTTTACACCCGCGGTCGGCGGGGCAAACATAATAAAAAACATGCGCATATCAGTGAGACAAGGCCTTGTGTTCCTCCCCTTAAAAAGAGAACACAATAAAAACCTTGCCATTTCCTAATGAGGCTTTTCAACCAATTTTCAATTGTAACGCAACCGTACCCCTTATGCTTATAAGTCAATACTCAATTGCGAAAATGTTTCAAGTACTAAGTCAATGCTCAATTGCGAAACTGGCCTCTTCACCCTGCCGGCTTTGCGGCGTTCGGCCGTCAGGAAACCGGGGCAGAGATAGGACGCGTTGATGTCGGCCGTTTATTGGACGGGATTCGTTAGCTTATGTATCTTTCAAAACACAACATTTGTGAGGGCATGCCCGCACACCCTGCGCGGCTTCGCGGCTTTCGGCCGTCAGTAACCGGTTGGGGGGAAGGGGCGCTGCCTTGGCTGCTATTTGGACTGGTTCGCCAATGACTATGATATTACTATGATATTACTGATACATTAATGATCGCCTGTGACTATGACATTGCTTAATTAACGTATGGTTTACGCGGGGCGCGTCATTTTTTCCCGCGCGGTCAGCGGCTTTCGGCCGTCATTAACCGGCTTGGGGGGCGCTGCCCCGGTTGCCTGGACTGGTTCGCCTGTGACTGTGATATTACTGATATATTAACGTTCGCCTGTGACTATGACATTGCCGATACATTAATAATCGCCTGTGACTATGACATTGCTTAATTGCCATCAGTTGGATTGCCATTTTTTGGACTGACCCACCTATAACTATGATATTACTGGTTGTCTGTAATTGTGCGCCTGTGACTGTGATATTTTTATAACAAGTTTCGGTTGTGATGGCCGCGGCCCAAATTTGGAAACCGGGGCCCATTATCTTAAACAGCCTGGCTTTGCCTCGGCCGTTCAGATACCGGGCGCGCATATTGCCGCCGCGGTTGTCTGTAATTGTGCGCCTGTGACTGTGATATTTTTAAAACAAGTTTCGGTTGTGATGGCCGCTGTTCAAATTTGGAAACCGGGGCCCATTATCTTAAACAGCCTGGCTTTGCCTCGGCCGTTCAGATACCGGGCGCGCATATTGCCGCCGCGCGGGTTTAAGCGGTTCGTTCGCCGTCATAAACCGGGCCGGGGCGGGCGCGCCTTCGCGGGCTGCCGTTGGGATGAACCGACTGCCGGTGCTGCCGCTAACAGATACTACATTATAAATATAAAATAAAACTGGGTCCCCCTAATCTTAAACGGCCTCGCTGCGCTCGGACGTCAGATTACTGCGCCCAGTGTCATTGCGCCGGTTTAAGCGGCGTTTCTCTGTCAAAAAAAACAGGGTAGATAGACAGGGCGCCTTATCATAGGTTGCCGTTGGAAAAAATCGTTGCCTATGCAGCTTCTGAAATTGCCTGATCATCGTTTGTTTGCGCAACCCGCGCCCATTGCCTTTCCGATTTCGCGGCGCGTTCACCGTCAAAAACCGAAAAACAGGGGGCGTTCCTGCTGTTTGTTAAGAAGACGCGGCTGTGCCGCCGTTTCCCGTGGCTCGTGTTTGCGGCCCATGGTTAAACAGGCCGGTCCCCGGCCGGACCCGCGGTGGTCCTCACCGTCAGAATCCGGAAAACGGGCTGGCGCCCGGCGCCCTCTTTCGAACACCTCCCTTTTTATAGATTACGTGTCACAAACTTCCAACCTTCTACCCTGTATGACATTATAGGATTTTTCCCTTGATTTGTCAACACTTTTTTGACAGTTTATCCAATGTATTGAAACCAAAAAATAGGCCAATAACCAACTTATTCTTTTAAAACTGCCATTTTCTATGCGGCGGTCTGTCACAAACTTCCAACTTTTGCGCGCGGCGCGGGGCAATAACCGCCGGGCTTCCGTTTCATTTGTTGGCGCAAATATAAATTTTCGCTTGTATTTATCCGTTTGATTTGATAAAATATAATGAATGATTCTGAGGTGATATATTTGACCAGCGATTTTTTCAACAATATCAGCCTTCCCGCCGAATTGGCCGACATTGTGGGCGGCGGCGCGGAGGTCGTCGTCCCCGAAAACCGTGAGCAGCTCCTGGAACTCTCCCTCGGCGGCGCGGGCAACACCACGTTCGACGTACTGTATAAAATGCCCGGCGGCGAGACCGCGCGCGAGGCATACGTCGCGCTGTGCAAAAACGGCATCGTCGTCAATTATGACGACCTGAACATGCGCCGGCGCGACCCGGACAGCATGGTCATCGCGGACAAATTCCCGACGGACAAGCCGACGCACACGGAGCGCTTCGGCCGCGATTTCGACGAGATACGCCAAAAAACCTTCGAATGGATGAAGGGGCAGGAAAAACTGATTGTCATGCCGTTTCTGGCCGGCAACGAAAAAGCCGGCGCCGGCTACCCTTCCGTGCTGGTGGCGCCGGCCAACGCGGCGTTTTTCGCGCTGGGCCTGGCGGATTTGCAGGGTTTTATCCCTAAAAGCGAGCTGCCCAAAGGCTTTAAGCCGCTGGCGGTGGTTTATGTCGCGCCGCCGTTTCGCAATATGTATTATGACGGCAGACAGGTTGTCGTGCATAACCGTATTCGTGATGAAAAGCGCGTGCTGCACGAGGTGTTTTCGTATAACCTGTACCCCGGCCCCAGCGCCAAGAAGGGCGTTTACAGCGTGTTGCTGAACATCGGCGAGCGCGAGAAGTGGGTCACGCTGCACGCCTCCACCGTCAACATCATCACGCCCTACGAGCTTTCGGTGACGATTATGCACGAGGGCGCTTCCGGCGGCGGCAAGAGCGAAATGCTCGAATCCTTCCACCGCGAGCCGGACGGGCATTTGCTGCTGGGTAAAAACCTGATAACCGGGGAAAAATACACCGTGTCGCTGACGGATTCCTCGACGCTGAACCCCGTATCGGACGATATGGCGATGGCGCACCCGTCGCTCCAGAGCGACGATAACCGCCTGGCCGTCGCGGACGCGGAAAACGGCTGGTTCCTGCGCGTGGATCATATAACGCGTTACGGCACGGACCCGGAGACCGAGCGCAACACCATTCACCCCAAAGAACCGCTGGTATTCCTGAATTTGCAGGGCCAGCCCGGCTCCACCTGCCTGATATGGGAGCCCATTATGGACGCGCCCGGCAAGCCGTGTTCCAACCCGCGCGTCATAATGCCCAGGGAGCTTGTCCAGAACGTGATTGACGGCGCGGTCAGCGTGGACGTCCGCAGTTTTGGCATCAGGACGCCCCCCGCCACGCGCGAGCACCCGTCCTATGGGATAGTCGGCATATTCCACGTGCTGAACCCGGCGCTGGCCTGGATCTGGCGGCTGGTCAGCCCGCGCGGCTACGCCAACCCCAGCATATTGGACAGCGCGCTTATGTCCTCCGAGGGCGTGGGCTCGTATTGGCCGTTCGCCACCGGCAAGATGGTGGACCAGGCGAATTTGCTGCTGGAGCAGATTCTTAAAACGCTCTCCACCCGCTATGTCCTGATACCCAACCAGCACGTCGGCGCGTACCGCGTCGGCTTCTCCGCCCAATGGCTGACGCGGGAGTACCTCTCGCGCCGCGGCGGCGCGAAATTCCGGCCGGAAGCGCTCACCCCCGCCCGCTGCCCGCTGCTGGGCTATACCCTTAACAGCATGAAAATCGACGGCGCGGAGATAAGCCGCGGCCTGCTGCAAGTCAACCTCCAGCCCGAAGTGGGCGACGACGGCTACGACGCCGGCGCGAAGATTCTGACGGATTTCTTCAAGGACGAGCTTAAAAAATTCCTCACCCCCCAGCTTCTGCCGCTCGGCCGCAAGATAATCGAAACCGTCCTGGACGGCGGGTGCGCGGAGGATTATTATAATCTGATACCGAAGATTTGATAACGACAAGGAGGTTATGTAATGGCAAAAGTGACAAAAGATACCGTCATCGCCGACGTTCTGACCCTGGACAGGGGCGCCGCGCCCATCCTGATGCGCGCCGGCATGCACTGCCTCGGCTGCCCGGCCTCCCAGATGGAGAGCCTGGAGGACGCCTGCGCCGTCCACGGCATAGACGTCGCCCCGCTGGTCGATGAGATCAACGTGTACCTGGCGCATAAAACCGAATAAACCGAACGTTCAAAAAACAGAAAGCAAAAAAGAGCGTTTGACCGCTCTCGCCGCTTTCTGTTTTTTATTGTTTTCTATTGCCTTATATTGTTATGTATGCCCGGATTTATATGGCCCGGGTGACCTTGTTCGAGCGCAGGCAGCTGGTACAGATATAGATGGAGCGCACGGCGTTGTTTTCGACGACCCTTATCTTTTTGAGGTTCGGCTTCCACCTTCTGTTGGCGCGGCGCGAGACGTGGCTGCGGGTGATGCTTATTTTATGCCCCGTGAGCTGAGCCTTTTCGCAGATTTCACATTTTGCCATTGTATTCTTCCTCCTATATGTCCTCTGTGTCGTTTCGTAATATTTCAACTAGTGCCGCATCCGGTGGGATATTGAACTGCCTTTTCGGTCTTTTTGCCGCAGTGCTGCGTCAGCTCCTCCTAGCTTGCCAAAGGCAAGCGTCGTCGTCGCTTCCTTGCCCTGCAA
>JGI20166J26741_11808695_pt1 | contig 10122 bp, 7 predicted proteins | sample TergutCu122P5_FD_26741 | JGI IMG/M metagenome (IMG submission 26741) | reverse complement strand
AAGGGTGTTATTTTGAAGAATATTAAGTGTGTGTAAACATATCTTCAATTAAAAGAATTTTCTCGAATCAGACGCATTACTTTCCAGACACACCTTGTATAACAAGACTATCATCAAACGAAATATTCTCACCATCAAACAAAATACATCGGGAAGTAGGTCGGGCTAAGGACTTATCAGCACCCTGGTATCTTAACTGACATCTTCTGAAGTGGCAGAACAATATAGGCAACAAATATAAGAAAAGGGGAAATTATATTACACTCACTGAACAGGACATTGGAGAAAAATTGTGGGAGAGATGTAAAACAATCGTTAATTCCATGGCTGAAGAAGTGCTGGACATTGTGGAGCCAGTGAAATAAAGGAACATGCTTTGGTGGTGAATGCCAGGCTGCCACAGAAGATAAAAACAAAGCATATAGGAAGATGCAACAAGGATATGGTACAAGAAGCTTAATAGAAGAGTACAAGGAAAAGAGAAGAAAAGAAAAAAACAATTCTCAATGTTTCACCATGCATTTTTCAGTTCAATAATTGATAAACACCAACACATGCACTTTTTCACATTCAACACTGTATTAGTCTAATTATTAGATTAATATTAGACTAATACAGTGTCGAATGTGAAAAAATTAATGTGTTCATGTTTATCAATTATTAAAAAAACAATTCATTCAAGAAAGAAAAAATCATGGATGAACATGGAGTTAGAAAATATGGAATTACTAGTGAAACAACATGAATGCAAAAAATTTTACAAGGAAATTAACATGGCTAGAATGCAATTCAAGCCAAGAGTTAATATATGTAGGAATGAGGATGGATCATTAATAAGTAATTAACAGGAGATATCTGACAGATGGGTAAGACATTTTGACAAATTATACAACAGAAGTAAGGATAATGAATGTGTTACTTTTACTACCACAAGTAGTAATCAAATATCGCAGGGAAAGACACAGGGCATAACACATACCACAACTACTGAAGAAACTGAAACAGCTCTGAAGAAATTAAAAAAACAATAAAGTTCCTGGGACAGATAATATTCCAGCTGAATTATTCAAGTTTGGTGGTGACAGACTAAAGCAAAGGCTGAAGCATATATTTTCATCAATATGGTTTAATGAAGAAATCCCAAGAGAGTGGCCTAAAGGAATTACATGTCCACTGCATAAGAAACATGATCAGTTGGAGGGTGCTCACTGCAGAGGCATCACTGTTAAATGTAACATATAAGGTATTTTCTAATATCTTGTACACAAGACTCCTTCCTTGTGTAGAAAACAAACATGGACATTACCAGGTGGGGATTTGCCCAAGAAAATCGATGATAAATCAGATTTGTGTATTGCAACAAATTTTGGAAAAGATGAAGGAATTTAGAATCTCCATCCACCTACTTTTTATCGATTTCAAAAGTGTGTATGACAGCACTAATTGGGAGCAGATGTATGAAGCCATGAATGAACTTACTATTCCAAAGAAATTAATTAGGCTGGTTGAAATGATAATGTAGAGTAGAATCAGATCAAAATTCAGTCGAAGCTCTCAGCACCTATCATAATACACAAGGGTGTTCGACAAGGAGACACACTGGCATGTCTTCTTTTTAATGTAACATTAGAAAATTAGGCATACAAACAAGAGGCAACATATTCTTCAAGTTGGTCCAGCTTTGGTCTATGCTGATGACCTGGTTATCCTTGGCAGATCTTCAGCATCAAAGAAAGAGGCCTTTCAGTTACTTGAAGAGGCAAGTAAGGAAGTGGGATTAGTCCTCAAAGGCAAAACTAAATATATGGTAGCAGCAGACACCCAGAATTGCAGCAAACCCTGTCCCATTGAAATAGGAAGATACAACTTAAGAGTTGATAGCTTTACCTATCTTGGTTCATTGGTGACTGGCAACAATAATGTCTCAGAAGAAATCACAAACCGCCTAATAGCCACTAATAGAGCACATTTTGGACTAAAAAAAAGTCAGCTTGAGTCATAGCTACTTCCCAAGAAGACAAAAATTCTTATATATAAAACACTATTAAGGCCACAGGAACCTGGACTACAACAAAAAATGATGAAAGAAGATTGAGTTTCTTCAAAAGGAAAATCCTTCGCAGAATATATGGACCCATATGCAAAAGAGGACAGTGGCCAAAGAGATACAATAGAAAATTAGAAGAGCTTTACAATGAACCAAATATAGCTAACATAATCAAATCCAGTAGACTGAGGTGGGCAGGCCATGTTGTGTGAACGGATGAAAATGAATTACCTAAAAAGATACTCTGGACAAACCCTGGAGGTCAATGAGGACATGGCCAACCAAAATCAAGATGGACATACAGGGTAGAGGAAGATGCAAGGAAACTGGGTTGTAGAAATTGGCTGGAAGCTGCCCAGGATAGGGGTCGCTGGCGACATTTGCCTGAAGAGTCCAAGGCCCACCCATGGCTGTAGAGCTGATGATGAATCTCATTCTTCTGCGAATGTTTCAGGATATGATGTCTTGCTTCCAGAGGAACTCTTGCTTGTATGCTGGACCCTTATTACAGCTTTGGGAACAAGAGTAAATTGCCAGTGTTCCCCAATCCACACTTTTCTCTGTACTGTCAAGTCCCAGATAATTCAGCATTTGAGGCAGAACCTACAAAAGTTTCAGGTATAAAAGTCTCAATTTTTGTTTTGCATGCTTCAACGGTTACTAAGATTTATGAGACAGGGTTCATCTTCACAACACATGAGTTGAATAAATTCTAGCAATACTTCTAACTACTCATCTTCATTGCTCTATAATTAATTATTTAAACAGTAAACTTTATGAAAACTTCAATATCAGTCTCCCTTAGAATTGGTTTAAAAGTGAATTTTAAGAATCAAAATTCATTAGTAACTGCTTTAACTGCATTTAATAGTGCCAGAAGAAATAAGTGAGGGTAGGCTGTTTTATAATCCGTCTGATGTATGGAATGGATGAGGCAGACTGCTCCTTCAACAACCTGCTGGTCAGGGCTGACTGTGAAACCACTGCTGTTTTACCAGTTTATGAATTGGACAAGGTTAGTAACCATAGCTATATTATGTGCATACACACACACAGACACACACACCTGAAACATTACAAATATAATTTTCAAAGGATTACTCAAGCCTGGAGTGTCTTCGTTTCTTAAAATTGTGGCCATGGAACTGATTTCACCAATAAGCACATAGTGCAGTGACTCTCTACTGACCTGAAACTCAAACTGGCGATGCTGCCCACAATACTCGCAACAAGGAATGTCATCCTTATTTGGTATGTGATGTGAAGATATCCAGAGAGGTTCTCCACCTCTGTTATATCGCAACACTTGATCAGGATTCCTTCTTATCCTTGACCTGAATTTACAAAACTGTCTGTCTTCAGGCGATGTTACCTTCTCTAGTTCATCGACTGAAATATCTGCACAAAAATGTTTTTCTTACAGTTAGCATCTCAGTCATGTAAGGCTAATGGAGAACAAGAGTTTACTGAGCATAATAATACAGGAATAAAAGTAGCTCATATATATATTACATCCTGAACACAACACTGTGACACACTTCCAATACAAGCAATGACAACAAACCTTGTAAAGTTCCTGCCTTGCCTTCCTGAATCATTCGTTCAAATTCCTGCAGCTTTTCTTCATCAGTTTTTAAATCATCAGACAGCTCTCCTCCAGGTGTGCAGTCTTCAGCCTCTATTACTATTTCAAATTGGGGCAGTAGACCCCCTTGTCTTGCTTCACTTTCCTTTTCTCCATGCCCATTTCCTGTTATTACAACATATCATCACTCATGATGGTCATTCAGTGTCATACATACTGGTATCACAGTGTACTCGAGAAGAAGGTCCATGATCAGAACAGAATGAGGGGCGAGATTAATAACACATTATTCTTGTTCATATCAACTAAATAAAGGTACAATGTTCCCACCTGCACTTTTCATTTCCAAAACTATTCTACACTATTAATGAAGTGGTACAAGGGCCCTATACCATAAGTTATGAAGCAAATCCTATGCTTGTCCATATTCATCTCTAACGTACATTAAAGGTCAAACGGACTTTCACATTTCTCAAAAATATCTTCAGACAGTAAATTTGACACAAAAATACCTCATGTCTGTGCAGTGCAATAACCCTAATAAGTAGCTTTATCTGTTTTTTAAATTAATTATGGTTTTTAACAACACTGCCCATTGATTACACAGTATGGTGTCAAATGATAGAATGATCAGAGATAATGAATTAGAAATGATGTGGTAGTGTCATAGCCTAATTTGAGGTCCAGTCCTATAATGTGCCTGCAGAGACTTAGGAAAACTTACACAACAATGTCAAGACAGTTGACTTTGATGTGTGAGCAAAATTTTACAGCAGGAGTACTAACCACTCAATGACATTTAGTATGTAGCTTTGTGAACTGTAGAACTTAACAACGCTGCAGTGTACTATCTGTACTGCTGAAATATCTGTAATCAGCTGATTTACACCTATTAAATAACACTATGAAGAACAATGGGAATGGAAAATCACAAAGAATGTGTTTGTAGAATATGAGTACTATAAACTGGGGTACATTTTTCCAGCCTTGTCTTATGACAAGGCAGTGTGGGATGTCATTAGTTGCTAAGGCTAGATGGGCACAATGTATATCTGAAGGACTGGTTCAGTACTGTATTATACCTGCAAGTGTCTCTCCCTTAACAATCAGATTCCTCTTAGAAGTGTAAATAACATGTAAGATTTAAGCTGTTGTAGTGTCTTGCATCTTCAGGCTGAATCTAGGAAGGTATATATATATGTATATGTATATTACAATGTCATAAAAGACAAGAGCTGTTGTGGTTTTTGGGTTGTTCTGATCTGAGGAAACTTGTGGGTGTTGCAAGTATGTCTTTATGGTGAACATATTATTGTAAACGAAATCTCGTCTTATATGGCATTGCAATATATATGCACCTTCCTAGATTCAACCTGAAGATGGCTCTAAAAAGCAAAAACATGTAGCTGAAAGCTGTAAATTCATGAAATATTCAATAAAAAGTTGTTAGACTATATTTTATTACATTATTTGATCAAAAGAAAAAACACAATGGGGATGCCTTGCCTGAAAATGTTTCAGAAAATTATTAGAAATAGGAATGCTTGGACTAGACAACTATATAGCCATTGTAATGTTTGGCAGTCATTCCACTAATATGTTAATAAGATCAGGAGTATTCTGTTGATTAATATAATCTGCATATGGTTGGCATGTCTGCATGCATGCATGCAGTGCTAGCTATACTGACAATAAAATTAAATGCTTCGCATAGTTTGTGTTCCTTTTAGCATGTACTGTGTGATACTAGGAAATGATGAGGTATTTGCACAAGTGGAAAGTGCAGTGCTGCAAACAGTTACACCTTGTGGCTCAAATTAATACCATACACTATATTTATGAATAAAACAATGATATAATGCTTTGTACAAAGGAGGTTCGGGAAGGAAATCTACATGACGGGTGTAAAGCGATATGTGCACAATATATGGCCTCCTACACCTTAACACTAAAAGTCACATAGTACAGTCTGTCATCATAAAGGAGGTACTAGACAACTCACGCTAAAATGATGATAATGCCAAATGGGAACAGCTGCCACTACCCTCCAAAATACTGTCATCACAACATAACCATTACATCGAGTGTGGAGGAAGTGCTACTACTAAATTTAAAATACATTCAATTTTTAACTGGTACAGTATGTCACACAGTGTTAGTACTCAATAAATAAATGTTCAGAGACAGCACAACAAAGTAAGTTAAGTTCAAATGTGATTTTTTAAGTTTAAATAATATGTTTGCTTAACATTTCAACAGACATATAATTATTATAACACTGCAGTTCAGTTGTCTTTAAACCCATTAACAATCTTCTATTTACCATGTGCAATATTGGCTTTCTATATGCCACAAACATCAATACACCTATACATGAATTACTTTATAGCCACCTTTCATCGAAACAGCAATTATTCATGAGGTCATGCGTGGGTGTGTGGTGACAATGAGATATTCCATTTCTACAAAGGTGGCATATTTTTGTTTTCACAACATACTGAACAACACAAACATTTTCACATTAAATGGCTATAGGAAATGTGAAATGAATAGTGTCCTCTACCAACTAACCTGCTGAACATCTTTCTTTGTGACCTGATTTCCAATCAATTCTTTGGTGTTCTTTACTACAATAATAAACCACTTTACATTTCCCACAGTGACTATCACTCTTCACACCACAAATACAACATGTTTTACACATATCAGGTGTTACAGCTTGTTGCCAGTTTTCTTCTTCAATGGGAGGTTCTGGCGAATAAAATCTGTTTATTCTATCCAACTGACATCTGTACACTATAAAATTGTTACAGTCATTAGATATGCAACATGCAGGATCTTTACAGAAGAATACAAATATCGTTCTGTGAAAACAACACTCTATCTCTTCGAATGGGGCATATATCTGGCATAAGAAGATGCATGGTTTCTTACAATTTCCACAAAGAATTTTACTTGGTACATCGAATAGGTCTAACCATGCTGGTTTCCCACCCACTTTACTGGGGAAAAATCTACTTTCTAATTTCCATGGAGTACACTCTTCCAGGTATCCTAAGTCTACAATCGGAACCTCCCTCGGCTTTTCTGCCATCAGTCCTATGTACACAATGTTTCTTCTGATATTCCAAGCTGTATTGCGTACACTTAACCTCTACGTTCCACTCCGTGCCGAAACCGCCGTACATAATCACATCGTCTTATTCGTGATTATATTGGTGAAATCCATCACGGATAAGAACCAGGCAGGGTTTATTACAGCTCTTGGCCGTCCTAACGTTGTTAGTCACGAATTCCCGAAAGGAAAGACAATTGGACTACGAAATATAACCAACTGTGAACATGTCGCTTTATATTTGGCTGTACGCTGTGATTACAGCGGTGGAATTCTGGTCACGAAAGAATGCAATCATGCACTTGTATACCCTGTGATTACGCACCAAACCAACCAAAGACCAATTGCATGCGGTGAATGATGGTGTGAAGTACAGATCATCTAGTATAGATGTGAAGCATGGATCCAAAGATTATAAATCATGGATCAGAGTAATCTGTGGTGGGAAGTTTGTCTTCAATGTGATGTGTGTATGTGAACAACGTTTTCGCCCCCGGTCTCCAGGATTTTTTCAAGCACAAAATTGAAAAAAGAAGGAAATGTGCCAAATACATTTATTTACCTGATAACTTTAGTTTATCAAAGCCGCGCGTGTGGGCGGTCGGCTGAGTCCGTTATAGTAAGTCGATAAACTAGCGTACAGGGAGAAGTGGCACTCGACGTTTGGGCTCTGATCTATGTACAGGGGTAATAACAGGCACATCAAGAGTATGTCATGTAAGGGTTGTCATTGCGATCCACCAAGGATTAATCGCTTGGTGTCTTGAGTGGTTTGAATGTAATGTAAGGTATGTTCTTGATTCAGAATTAAAAATGGAACACGACCGAGAGAGTTGTAAAGGTGAGTGATTCTTTTTTGTAACAAGAAGTTAAAAGTCAACATGAGCACGGTTATAACAATAAATACAATGTAATAATATTTATTATTTAAATGTAATTATTTATGTATAGCTACAGAAGAAGAGCTGGCAGCAGCGGAATACGAATTGAGTGAAGTTGAAGCCCAGTTACTACATCTGAATGACAGAAAACAACTGCTGCTAGAGAAAATAGGAAGGCTGAAAGATGCAATTTTACTGCAAAAGAACCATCTGCTCACGAACCGCGATTGGTCAAGCACGGGTATGTCGAGATTTGAGGTTCTGGCTGTGGTGTTGGTGCACATTTAGTTCTTGTGGATGTTAGGCCATATCTACTGGTAAATCAGCACTGACATTTCGGAGGCAGCACGTGTCTGCCAAACGATGTTAACGGTATACCCCAATTATGGGAACAAAACACTCCTCATAAAGGTCTGTAACTGTTTACCAGTTTGACACAGCGTAACACCACAGCAGACCTAAATTTCTGACAATCATAATGATTAATTGAACTGCATTACAATATAGTGCCAGAAACACTTTGTTTCTTTTGCATGCATTTGCAACATCTGACCAGCGTAATTCTTCATCCGCAAGAGCCAGATAAAATCAAACACAAAGTAAATGAAGTTAAATTATTATCTAGTATAATATGACCAAACCTAACCAATTGCAGAATTTGGTTTTGCTGGCAAGATAAATAATATGCCTAAGTACAAGAAAAAAATGTGTTTTAACTTTATTTCTATGCACAAATCTCTCCATAATTAGTAGGTACTGGATTTTTAAGCACCAGAAATTTGCAAAATGTGCTTGCATGTATGCCTAGAAATTACAAAATATGCTCTCAAAATGCAAAAGTATGCTGTTAAGTAACATATGTATTTAAATAATGTACTTGGTGTATTGTTATAGCATAGTTGGTATAGTGACTTGCTAGATGCTGGGCAGTCCAGGGATCAAATCCTGGTAGGGACATTATTTTCAGCACCTGTCCAGACCGGCCCTGGGGCCCACCCCGTCCTCCATACAATGGGGAGTGGGTCTCTTTCCCAGCAGCAAAGCAGACGGTGTGTGACATTGACCACCCACCCCCATCTTGTGCTGAGGTTACAGAGAGAGGAGGATTATACCTCTACCTCCTCTCTGGACCTTCTTGGCCTTTTCTAGGGTGAACACAGTGAATTGTTGGCATCTTTTCATAACTTGCCATTTTCACTTTTCTTCCCAGTATGTGTGTCTTCAAATGCAGAATAATATCATCACGAAAGCCCATACAGTTTTGCCAGTAAAAGCCAAGGATCAGAAAGGTGATGTTTACTCTTTTCAATGACTAGGGTGTTATTCAGAAAGAAATGTGTTTGAAGGAAAAACAGTGAACAGTATTCACATACAGGGGCCAAAAATGTTATTAAGGCAGATTTTGAGAGTGAGACAACAATTTTGAGAGAAAGGCAATTGGTTCTTTTTGCATAACAATACATCTGCTCATTTTGGCATGTCAGTGTAGAGTTCTGTTGTGAATCACAGTGTGATCATCAGCCACCCACCCAATTCACCTTACCGTACAACAGCTGACTTTTACCTGCTCCCTGAAGTGAAAATGACTTGCAAAGGAAGAAGGTTTTATGATGTGAGGACATCTATTGGACCTTAACTTTTAAGTTAAATGTGGTTTCTTTGGACACCTTTAGTGACTGTATTGTGTGCCTTTTATAAAGATGCATAAAGGGTGTTGGAATCAGGGGAGATTATGTTGGAGGTATATAAAACAACTTTCTTCTTATTCATGCGTATCTGTTCTTATAAACTGAGTTCCAGAACTTTTTGATGTGACCATTTATGATAAAAAAGTAACAGGTTTCTGTTGAAGCCACTTTTTCAGAAGCTTTTTTTTGAAATTTTTAATTGTGGATCCATTTATTTTCAGTGTCATTTTATACTTTTGGAGGTATTGTAATTTATGTATCCATATGTTTGTTTTTCAGATTTACCTTGGTCAAAGAGGGTAAGAGAGGTGCTAAATTCGGTCTTTAAATTGAATGGATTTCGCCCCTTGCAACATGAAACAATCAATGCAACCATGTCTAATGAAGATGTTATTCTTATAATGCCTACAGGAGGTGGGAAAAGTCTTTGTTACCAACTTCCAGCACTTCTTAAAAGTGGTAATATAAAAGTGGTATAAAAGATTGTATTCATTGTCTCTGCATTTAAATGTTTGTATATTATGGAGGCATCGTTTTGGAGGAGGCTTTGGACCTGTCGTCAGACAGAATACTGAATGAATATTATTCTATGATAGCTTTATGAGAGAGGAGGAGGGTTAAATACAGTAGAGGAAAACAAGGCATTGAGCTGAGGTGTATGTAGTTGTAGGACAAGCTGTGGGTATAGTTGTTCATCTCTTGGAAAATACTAACCAGTGTTTACCATGAATTTTGTTGCTGTGATATACAGAATGTTATACATGTAGTTTGCATTGTGTCAAGGGTAATTTATGTGTAGTTTGCAT
>JGI20166J26741_11808584_pt1 | contig 10122 bp, 4 predicted proteins | sample TergutCu122P5_FD_26741 | JGI IMG/M metagenome (IMG submission 26741) | reverse complement strand
AGGATGCCTACTGCGAGCGAGTATACGCGCCGTGGCCGGACATGGAAGACAAACTGCGCGGCGCGCAAATCCCGCTTACAACCCTGGAAACCGGCGATCCGGTCAGGCAATTTGATTTCATGGGTTTTACCTTGCAATACGAGTTGAGTTACACGAATGTCCTAAACATGCTGGATCTGGCCGGTGTGCCGCTGTTGGCCTCGCAGCGCGGGGAAGGCTGCCCGATAATATGCGCGGGCGGCCCGTGCGCCGTCAATCCGGAACCCCTGGCGGACTTTATTGATTTTTTCTATATCGGGGAAGGGGAGGCAGGCCTGAATGATATTCTTGACGCTTATGCCGCCCATAAAACAAACAGGGGCGCGGACGGCAGGCAGGCGTTCCTGCGTAAAATCTCAAAACTGCGCGGCGTGTATGTGCCTTCCTTATATACCGTAACATATGACGCCGAAGGTTTAATAAGTTCATTTGCCCCAATCGGCGGGGATATACCCGAAAAGATAAAAAAATGCTATGCGGCGGATTTTAATAACGCGTATTTCCCCGACAGGGTATTAACCCCGTTAATAGAAATAGCGCAGGACAGGGCGGTGGTGGAGGTTTTCCGCGGCTGCATGCGCGGCTGCCGCTTTTGCCAGGCAGGTTATATCTACCGGCCGGTCCGCGAGCGCGGCGCCGAAACCGTAACGGAACAAGCGGAACGGATCGTGTCCTCCTCGGGGCATGAGGAGATTTCCATGCTGTCCTTAAGCGCAAGCGACTATTCACAGTGCGGCAGCCTGATAGACGCGCTGACAGAACGGCTTACCCCGCGGCATGTCAATGTTTCTCTGCCGTCGCTGCGTATAGACAGGCTTTCGCTGGAATTGATGAAAAAAGCTGGCGAGGTCCGAAAAAGCAGCCTTACCTTTGCGCCGGAAGCGGGCGGGCAGCGCCTGCGCGACGCCATTAACAAAGGGATAACCGAAACGGACATACTGGAAGGCGCCCGTATGGCTTTTGAAAGCGGATGGAGCAGAATAAAGCTGTATTTTATGATCGGGCTGCCTTCCGAGACAGAGGACGATGTTGTTTCCATAGCGAAACTGGCCGAGCGTATTGCCGGCATATACTACAGCGCGCCCAAAGGGCAAAGGGGTCAGCCGCTGGAAATCAAACTGAGCGTTTCCTGCTTTGTGCCCAAGCCGTTTACCCCGTTTCAATGGGCGCCTCAGGATGTGTACGGATTTGCGGACAAGCAGCGTTTGATTAAAAAATCCCTGACCAAAAAGCAGATAAAATATAACTATCACGACGCGGGCCAGTCCGTCATCGAGGCGCTGCTGGCAAGGGGCGACCGCAGGCTTGGCGGCGTTCTGATGGATGTATGGCGGCTTGGGGCAAAGTTTGAAGGCTGGTCCGAATTCTTCAAATACGGGCTTTGGGTTGAAGCTTTGGGAAACGCCGGGCTAAGCCCGGATTTCTACACCGCCAGGCAGCGGCTGTATAATGAGGTTTTACCGTGGGATCATATAGACATGGGCGTTACAAAAGCATTCTTAATACGTGAGATGGAAAGGGCCAAACAGGCGGAAACTTCGCCGAATTGCCGCGACGGGTGCGCGGGGTGCGGGTTTGTTAAGACGGACAGGGGCTGCGTTTCATGAGCAGGGTATTGCTGATATTCTCCAAGACCGGAAATGTCCGTTTTATAGGGCATTTGGACTTGATGAAAACATTCCGGCGCGCGGTTAACAGGGCAAATCTGCCCGTCGCTTATTCCGCGGGCTTTAATCCGCACCAGAAGCTGGGTTTCGCGGCGCCGCTGGCTTTAGGCATGGAGGGGTACAATGAAGCGGCGGAATTGGAACTTGACGGATCGGGGGAAACGGCGGCGGATATAGCGGGCAGGCTTAACGCCGCCCTGCCCAAAGGGGTTTTTATTCACGCCGCCCGGCTGATGGAGCCAAACGAGAAATCGCCGGCTGCCCTGGTAACGGCGTCATGTTATGAGATGGGCGCCGCGGACGCGTGTATGCTGCCGGAAAAGGTAAATGAACTGCTCGCGCGCGGGCCGGTCATAATCCAAAAGCATACAAAGGGTGGCATAAAGGATGCGGACATACGGCCGGATATAATCTCGCTGGAAGCATCCGGCGGCAGCCTCCGGGCAGTTTTGGCTTCGGGCGGCCAACGCGGTTTGAAGCCGGATTTGCTGGCTGGCGCAATGGGTATAACGTTTTGCCGCTGCGCGCGCTTAAATATCTACAAGACTGTGAATGGCGCGCTGCTGCCGCTTTACAGTTAAAAACCTTAAGGGGGATAATAATGCAGGAAAAAGACATTATTTTCGGCAAATGGGATTATATCCTGTTGTTGGGGGAATCCGGCTCGGGCAAGGGCACGCTGGTAAAAAACATACGGCAGTACTGGCTGCCCGATTTGAACTCCGCCAGTATGGGCGATATATTCCGCGAACGCGCGAAAACAGATCCTGAAATTAAACGGCTTACGGATCAGGGCATTCTGATCGATGACGAAACCGCTTGCAAGGTATTCAACGATTTTGCGCTGAAGAATAAACCCGGCCTTATGGACGGGTTTCCCAGAAACCGCCAGCAGACGATAAACCTGATCAAGTTTATAAAGGAAAGGCGTTGGCGCGTACTGGTAATCGACATAGCCTGCAATGTCGAGGTTATTCTTGAACGCCTGCTGGCCCGCCGCCGCGCCGACGATGAATTGCATATTGTATACAAACGCAACCTGGATCACAGGACGCTGCATCCGGCTGTAATGGAAGAGATTAAGCACCGCGCCGATCTGTTTGACGTAATACAGCTGGACGGCAATTATGAATCGGAGATAGTGCTGAGTTCATTTTTGCTAAGCATTCTCAGGCTGGTCGATATGCTGTATTTATACGACCTCCGGGAGATAAGCACGAAGTTTGTTGTATCGGACAATGAAAGCACGGTTAACCCCGCCATTAACCGGTGGGTTTCCGGTTTGCTGCGAACGCTTCAGGAGCGCATAGACGCCGATCCGATGTAATTATCAGCGTTTAAATTGTACGGGAGATGTCCGGCATGAATAACTTGGCCAATAGAAAAGGAACCTTTATCTCAGTTTTTGCACTCACGCTTTTATTAACGTATATTGCGTTTTTCGGGCTGACTATAGGCCGGGTGCATTTGAAAAGCGCGTCGGAGATGCGCTTTGGCATCGATATAAAAGGCGGGATAGACGCGGTTTTTGTCCCGAAGGATTTGGATCGCAAGCCCACCGAGACGGAACTGGAAGCGACCCGCGCCATTATCGAGACGCGTTTGGATCTGAAGAATATTTTGGATCGCGACGTCACAATTGATAAAAATAACGGCTGCGTATTTGTGCGTTTCCCATGGAAATCCGATGAAACCAATTTTGACCCGGAACAGGCCATTGCCGAATTGGGCAGCATGGCGATGTTAACCTTCAAAGACCCCGACGGTAATAATGTATTGGAAGGCAAAGATGTGCAAAATGCCGCGCCGGCGATGAATCAGCGAACTCCGGGCCAATATGTCGTCAACCTGACGCTGAAACCCGAAGGCCGGCAGAAGTTTGCGGACGCGACCGGAAGGCTGGTAGGGCAGCGCATTTCTATCTTTTTGGATAATTACATGATCTCCTCGCCCACGGTTCAGACAAAGATAGACTCGGATCAGTGCGTAATCACAGGCATGGAAAGCATGGAGAGGGCCAGAACGCTGGCCAATCAGATAAACTCCGGCGCGCTGCCGTTTGCCCTGGTTACGGAAAACTACAGCACCATAAGCCCCGCGCTGGGCAGCAATGCCTTGAGCGTAATGATAGTGGCCGGGATCACGGCTTTTGCGTTGATCTGCCTGGCGCTGATCCTGTACTACCGCGTTTCCGGCGTCATCGCGGCTATTTCTTTACTGCTGCAGGTGGCGGGTCAGATTATAATGCTTACGTGGCCTCAGTTCTCCATTACCCTGCCGGGTATTGCCGGTATTATCCTGTCTATCGGCATGGGCGTCGACGCGAATATTATTGTTTCCGAACGCATCCGCGAAGAACTGCGCAGCGGCAAAAGCATTAGAAACGCCGTTGCCTCGGGTTTCAAAATGGCCTTTTCATCCGTGTTTGACGGCAATATAACGGTGCTGATCGCCGCTTTTGTCATGATGTTTCTGGGATCGGGCGCTATTCTGTCATTTGCGTACACATTGCTGTTCGGCATCATAATGAACTTTGTGGCGGGCGTCACGGCAACCAGATTAATGACCGTATCCCTTACGCAGAACAGTTGGCTGAACAAACCGTCATTCTTTTTGACTAAGCGCGCCGCGGCCAAGGATGATGTAAAGGTTTTCGCATTCTGCGGGAAGAGAAAAATTTACTACGCCATTTCGGGATGCATTTTTCTGTTTGGCATAATAATGACGTTTATAAACGGCATTACATTGGATATACAGTTTAAAGGCGGCACCATCCTGAAGTACGCCATGTCAGAAACAATAGAGCTGAACCCGGACAGCGCGGCAAACCTGGCGGAGAAAACCCTGAACGGGCGCATTGCCACAGGGCAGGTCATTACGGATTTCGCGACTGGTGAAAAACGGCTGGTGCTCAGCATGGTCGGCGATCAGGCCATAAGCAACGAAGAACTGCAACAGGTAACCGAAGCGCTGAAACAGGCGTATCCGGAACAGAATTTGGAGTTGGACAGCACAAATAATGTTTCCCCATTTTTCAGCAGGAAATTCTTTACAAACGGCATGCTGGCCATCGCGCTTTCAGCCGTGCTGATCATCCTGTACGTATGGTTCAGCTTCCGGAAGATTCACGGGCTTTCGGCCGGTATTATGGCGCTGTTGGCGCTGCTGCACGATCTGCTAGTGGTATTCTTTGTCTTCATCATATTCCGCATTCCGATCGGGGATTCGTTCATTGCCGTGTCATTGACAATTTTGGGATATTCCATTAACGATACAATCGTCATTTACGACCGTATCAGGGAAAATGCCAAGTTGGACAGAAAAATGCCTATTGAAGGCATTGTGGATAAAAGCGTTTCGCAGAGTTTTACCCGATCCCTTAACACAAACGTGGCGGTATTTGCCAGCGTGGCTATTTTGTATGTGTTTGCCGTGGCAAACGGGCTGGATTCGATCAGCAGCTTTGCGCTGCCCATGGCTATCGGCTCCGTCAGCGGCTGTTATTCGACTATCTGTTTTGCCGGCCCTTTGTGGGCGCTGTGGCAGGATCGCAAAAAACGGCAGGTCGCCGTTTAAAAGAAAGGACGCGCAATGCGCGCCCCTACTGTAGGGGCGCGCGTTGCGCGTCCTTTCTTTTCTCTATTCCTTGTCCCTTAACGCCTCAAGTTCTTTCTTCCTGGCTTCAATGACCTTCTGCTGCACTTCGTTGGGCGCTTCCTCATACCGTTCGAAAACCATGGTGAACTCGCCCCTGCCTTGCGTCATGGAGCGCAGGTCGGTCGCGTATTTGAAGATTTCCGCCATGGGCGCTTCCGCCGAGATCTTCTGCTTGTTCCCTTCCTTGCCCATGCCCAGTATGCGCCCGCGGCGTTTGTTCATGTCGCCCATGATATCCCCGGTGTAACTGTCCGGCGCCATCACCTCTACCTTGGCTATAGGTTCCAGAATAGTGGGCTTTGCCTTCATAAAACCGTCTTTAAAGGCCAGGGTGGCGGCCATTTTAAACGCCATTTCGGACGAATCCACGGGATGGTATGAGCCGTCCACCAAAACGGCTTTTATGCCCACTACCGGAAACGCGGCCAGCGGGCCCGCCTTAACGCAGTCCTGTATGCCCTTTTCGACAGCCGGGAAATACTGGCGCGGCACAGAGCCGCCGAAGATCTTTTCCTCAAACACATACGGCACGGTCAGATCGCCGGACGGTTCGAATTCCATATGCACGTCGCCGTATTGGCCGTGACCGCCCGACTGCTTTTTATACTTGCCCTGAACGCGGATTTTGCCCTTGATCATTTCGCGGTAAGGGATAATGGGCGTGACCAGTTCCACATCGATTTTGTATTTATTCCTCAGCTTGTTGACCAGTACGTCCAGCTGGCTGTCGCCTTGCGCGTAGACCAGCGACTGTTTGGTGTCTTTGCTGATCTCAAAGCGCATGGTTTTATCTTCCTCCAGCAGTTTGGACACGGCCTGCGAAATCTTGTCCTCATCGCCTTTGCCCTTAGGTACAACGGCCATGGGCAGCAGCGCCTCGGGGTACTTAATCGGCGTAAAAGCTACGGGCCGCGATTTGTCGCACAGGGAGTTCTGCGTCGACGTAGCGGACAGTTTCGCTAAGGCGCCGATATCGCCCGCCCGCAGTTCGTCCACCTCTATCTGTTCTTTGCCTCTCATGATATATATGTGCCCCGCTTTTTCCGTCGTATCCGACTGCGGGTTATAGAGGACGCTGTCGCGCTTTATAACGCCGGAAAATATGCGGAACAGGCTTAAACGGCCCACATACGGATCGGCTATGGTCTTGAAAACAAACGCGGCCAAAGGTTCCGATTCGGAGCAGTTTATCTTGATTTCCTGGTCTGTTTTGATATCCGTAACAGTCACGGACGGTTTCAGCTCCGCCGCTGAGGGCACATATTCAATAATGGAGTCCAGCAATACGCGCACGCCTATCTGACTGGCGGCGGCGCCGCACAGCACCGGCGTTACGGAGTGCTGCATTATGCCTTCCCGGATGCCGTTATGAATTTCCCCGACCGTAAAAGGCTCCTCCATGAAGAATTTTTCCATCAGTTCGTCGCTTGTTTCCGCCACGGCTTCCTCTATCATCGAGTGCAGGACAGCGACCTCGTCCTCCATGCCGGCGGGGATGTCGCAATGTTCCGTATTGCCGCCCGCAAACTTGCGCCCCTCTTTGTTCACGGCGTTGATAAAACCGGCGAACTTGCCGTTTATCTTGAACGGCGCCTGGAGCGGGGCTATGCTCTTGCCGAAAACATCTTTCAAATTCTCTATTACCTTATCAAAATCTGCGTTTTCGTCGTCCATACTGTTGACGAAGATCATTTTGGGAATCCCCAGGGCGTCGGCATATTCCCATGCCTTTTCCGCGCCCACTTCCACGCCGGATTTAGCGGAAACCACTATAAGCGCCAAATCGGAGGCGGCCAGCGCCTGCTTAACCTCACCCACAAAATCGAAATATCCGGGCGTATCGATAAAATTGATTTTATTATCCAGCCATTCAATCGGAATAAGGGAAGCGCTTATCGAGACCTTTCTGCGAATTTCTTCGGCGTCATAATCGCTGACAGTATTGCCGTCTTCAACTCGGCCCATACGGCTGGTGACCTGGGCTATGTTGAGCGCCGCTTCGGCAATGGTGGTTTTACCGGAACCGCTGTGCCCCAATATGGCAATATTTTTGATTGAGTCGGACGAGTATACCTTCATTAAAAATAATCCTCCTTGGAATTATACTGCTACCATTTTATCATGATTGCGTGAAAGCCGCAAATACTTTTCCTGGCTGGCATAAAACATGTCCTTTTGTCATAGATTTTTACAGTAATAACCATAGGACGGCTGAGGACATGTCCGAAAGGAAGGCCCAATATGATGTGGAGCGAGGGCGCGGAGTACGCGCTGAAACAATTGAATACAAACCTTGCGCGGGGGTTGAGCGAAGAAGAGGCGCAAGAAAGGCTTACTGAATACGGGCCGAACACTCTGAGTGAAAAAAAGCATACGGGTTTGGCGGCAAAATTTTTCAGGCAGTTTAGCGACTTTATGATAATTGTGCTGCTGGCGGCGGCGGCCATATCGTTTACAGTGTCTTTAATAAACGGCGAAAGCGATTTCGCCGATCCGGCCATTATACTGGCAATAGTTATATTAAACGCCGTATTGGGGGTTATCCAGGAGAATAAGGCGGAAAAGTCGCTGGAAGCGCTGAAAAAGATGTCCGCCCCAACGGCAAAGGTAATACGCGATGGCAAGCTGATACATATTCAGGCCGATATGCTGGCGCCCGGCGATATTATCCGTCTGGAAACCGGTGATTATGTGCCCGCCGACGCGCGGCTGATTTCGGCGGCGAACCTGAAAGCCGAGGAATCGGCGTTAACGGGGGAATCCGTGCCTGTTTCGAAAAACGCGGGCGTCATTATCCCGGAAAGCGCTTCCATCGGGGACAGAAAGAACATGGTGTTTTCCGGCAGCTCCATAACTATGGGCAGGGGCACAGGCGTTGTCACGGCGACAGGGATGGGCGCCGAGGTAGGGAAGATAGCGGGCATGCTCATGGAGCAAGACGCCCCGGACACGCCGCTGCAGCGCAAACTGGAGGCCACGGGCAAAACGCTGGGGCTGGCCGCGCTGAGCATATGCGCATTGATATATATCCTGGGTTTGATCAATCACATACCGCCCTTCCGCATGTTTATGACGTCGGTCAGCCTGGCTGTGGCCGCCATTCCGGAAGGCCTGCCCGCCATAGTGACCATCATGCTGGCGCTGGGCGTACAGCGCATGGTCAAGGCAAACGCGATTATCCGCAAACTGCCCGCCGTGGAAAGCCTGGGCGGGGCTACCGTAATCTGTTCGGACAAAACGGGCACGCTGACCCAGAATAAGATGCGCGTCACCGAGACGGCCGGGGATGCCGGCAAGAAAAGCCTGCTCATGTACGCCGCGCTTTGCAATAACTGCGGGTTGGAACCGGACGGACGGATAAAAGGCGATCCTACGGAAGCGGCATTGGTTTCGGCGGCGTATGACGCCGGGCTGAACAAAAATGACCTGGATCGGCAATGGCGCCGCGTTGGCGAGCTGCCGTTCGACTCCGAACGCAAGCTGATGAGCACGCTGCATGTGAACGACAGGGGCGAATATCTGTCCGTAACAAAAGGCGCGCCCGACGTACTGATAGAGCGCTGTTCGCATTACTCGAACCACGGAGCGGTTCTGCCGCTTAACGCCGTAAAAAAGCGCGAACTGCTCGCGGTAAACTCCAGGATGGCCGATAAGGCGCTGAGGGTTATCGGGGTCGCTTATATAGCCTCATCCGGGCATATTCCAGGGATAAGCGAAAAAAACCTGATCTTCGCCGGGCTTCTGGGCATGATCGATCCGCCGCGCAGGGAAGTCGCCGAGGCGGTGCGCATATGTAAGGAAGCCGGAATAAAGCCTGTGATGATCACAGGCGATCATGAGATAACCGCCCGGGCGATTGCCAAAAAGATCGGGATCATGGCCTCCGGCGATCGCTCTATAGACGGCCGGCTGCTGGGCGAAATGGACGACACGGCGCTCGGGGAGCGTATCGGCGATTACACCGTGTTCGCGAGGGTATCCCCGGAGCACAAGGTGCGTATTGTGAAGGCGTATCAGCGAAACGGCGGGGTCGTCGCCATGACCGGCGACGGGGTAAACGACGCGCCCGCGCTGAAAGCCGCGGATATAGGCTGCGCCATGGGCATGAGCGGTACGGATGTGGCGAAAGGCGCCGCCGATATTATTCTGACCGACGACAATTTTGCCACAATTGTAAAGGCGGTGCGGGAAGGCAGGGGCATTTACGCCAATATCCGCAAGGCTGTGCATTTCCTGCTGTCCAGCAATATCGGGGAAATCATGACCATTTTTGTTGCCCTGTTAATAGGGTGGAGCGCGCCGTTGTTGGCAATACACCTGTTATGGGTTAACCTGGTAACCGATTCGCTGCCGGCCATCGCTCTGGGGATGGATCCCGCGGCCGCCGATATTATGCGGCACAAGCCGCACGATAATAAAGGCAGCCTGTTCGCGGGCGGATTGTGGGCGCGCATAGTCATTGAGGGATTAATGATAGGCTTTTTGGCGCTGTTGGCTTTCGGCATCGGCGCGGTATATTTTGATTCGCCTGACAGCCATTTTATTGCCAGCACCATGTGCTTTGCCACACTCTCCATATCGCAGCTGGTTCACGCGTTTAATATGCGCAGCGACGGGTCTGTCCTGAACGGCCTGTTTGAAAACAAGTATTTGGCGGGCTCTTTGATTATCGGCGTTATAATGCAGGCGGCTGTTATTGAGGCGCCGTATCTGAATAAGGTCTTTAAGGTAGCCCCGCTGGACAGCCGGCAGTGGCTGA
>JGI20166J26741_11808473_pt1 | contig 10122 bp, 10 predicted proteins | sample TergutCu122P5_FD_26741 | JGI IMG/M metagenome (IMG submission 26741) | reverse complement strand
GCCTAAGAATTGATCAAGTTTTATGTATTTCCCAGATTTTATTTTGTTCCATTATTATAATTGAAAGAAATAACAGTACCTCATATAATTACTTTTTTTTTTACCATGGCGCAATGGCCCTAGTGGACCAAGGCCTCCTCATTGTCGAGGATTTATGATCACACTCAGGCACACCACAGTTGGTAGGGATCCTCTGGACAAGTGATCAGCCAAACGCAGAGACCTCTACCAAACAACACACAGCACTCACAAGAGACAGACATCCATGCGCCCAGCGGGATTCGAACCCACAATCCCAGCAAGCTAGTGGCCGCAGGCTCCTGCCTTAGACCGCACAGCCACTGGGATCAGCTTATATAATGACTTAATGTATTATAAATTACTTACAAGTCTGCACAGCCAAGTCCTGGGTATTATTGTCTAAATACCATAACCTGCAGGAGCATGGCATATATTCTGAAAATAGCAGTTTTGAATCATTTAGAGACTATGTCATGGTTGTACCTCCGATTTTGTTTGGGGTCGTCTGTTAACTAAAAGTTTGCGAGTATCTTAACAGTTGTTTACTCACTATACAAAATGTTAATGTTTTCTGTTAACTAAGAGCTTGAGAGTATCAAAACAATTGTTTATTTACTATTTGAAATGTTTAATTTCAGGCCCATCGAGCTGTCCTGTCTGCTAGTAGCCTGTACTTCCAGGCAATGTTCACAACAGGACTTGTAGAGGAACAGATGGACAGAATTGAGTTACATGATATTCCGCCACAGATCCTCAACAGTCTGATTGATTTCATATATACAGGTATGAAAAGCAATGTGTATTTAAAGTTTAAATGTAATTTTGAAGGTCAGTTGCTTTTTGACAATAATACCATATTCATGAATGAAGCACAGAATGAAAGAGAAATTTTGAAATATTTGCTGTTGTAGCTGCAGTTTTGGATGATGAATGCTGCTACTCTGTACATGTCAGGTCAATATTCTTGCCACACAGGTGTGAGAGCGTATGGAGTTACTAACTTGCCAGTGTCTCCGACTCTTCACTTCAGACAAACAGATTTTCACACTTCACACCAATTTTCATATGCAATCCATAGGTAAAAGTCTAGCAGAGTGAGGTTCAAGGATCAAAGTGGCCATACTTTTGAAAATTCTGTTCCCATCCATCACCCTGAAAAATGCTTATGTGAATCTTGATCAGCAGTCTCCATATCGGGAGTTGTGGCTGCATGAAATTGAGATAGATCTGTTACCATCAGTATGCGGTAAGACGAAAAGTTCGGTCATGTCCAGAGATTGTTCTTGGAAGTGGAAATGAACTTTTTTAGGACATATGTGTGAGGTACAAGGTTTTTGAGTAATGATATTTGTATTGCGATTTTATTTTGAAAATAGTTCTACAATAAAAATTGAGGGAGAATCTGAAACTATTTCCTTTTTTATATTCCTCAAGTAATGGATTGGTACTGAAATTCACAGAGGATGGTCAGTGACCACCTGTTGCCCTGTAGCATGGATTGTCACATCGAAGAGAGCAATACCAACATGTCTGCTAGTCTTTGCTCTTAGTACTTACTGTTTCTCTCATGTTTGTAATAAATGAACATGCCTTTTGATGCAAAAATAAAGTGTTTAAGTAGTTATTACATTTTATTTATGTTGTGCTATGCTTTTAAAAATTGAAGATTAAAGATGTCTCTTTTGCTTTGTAAACAGTCTAGAAATTTGAATTGTCAAGATGTTAACAATATCATTTGGGAGTTGATGTTTGATGTGCCACTATGTTTAGTCCCAGAGTCACCACAGCATGGGGTATTGATTACCTTGTTAGTGATAGGCCACCCAGAGGTGTATACGCATTGAAGTAAACATAGTAAGAATGATGTACATTCCCATTATTATTATTATTATTATTATTAATAATAATAATAATATCAGTTTCACAGTATTTTTAACATAACAATGCATGATATATCTCAGGCGGGAGCCATGTCACATTGTCATTACCTTGTGATTGTGTCGCATTTTGACCAATTTCTCATTTAACAGCGACTTTGTTACTTCATATACAGATGATAACATGTACTGCTTGAAGTGGTGTGACTGTTGTAATACAGCACGGTTCTTGAATGTGCCCATGTTATGAGACCTTTCAGAACATGTTATTCGTGGTGGTTGTTATTAATGTGTGTATGAGGTGTGGCTATTATATAATGAGACTAGTTTCAAACAATGTACTTATTATGTTTCCCCTTCAAAGTGGTTCCCTTCAGAAGTTACATACTCTTCCATATGAGCCTTCTGGGCCTTGAAGCATCCCCTCGCATCATTTTGTGAGAAGGCTTTTGAGTCTCTGCTATCTTTTCCATACACGTCATGTAACAGATTGAAGGTTTCATTGTCAGTTTATTTCGGTTTCATGAGCAATTAGATGTTTTCTTGTTGATGATGTTTTTATTAGGCATGATCGCAGCTAGTTTATTTATGAAAAAATTGTTACTTATCGCTGCACCAACATAACAGAGCATGTTATTAAAAAGTCCAACTACATACACTTTTAGTATTCAGTATCATTATATGTTATTATAATCTCCTACATTTCAGCCCTCTATGGGCCATCATCAGGAAGAAATATTCTTAATAATAATATTCAGCTTGTGACTGCATTTTATTTGCCATAATATCTCTTTGACTTCTGCCACTTGCAGGCCTCTTAATTATTTCAAGTTTCTGAGTAATCATTACAGTTACAGGTTTCCTCTTGCCAGTGGCACCTTGTGTTCCGATCTGTGGATCTTTTGAAGTCATTATAATAGCTTGTTAGTTTTGCTGAGGTCCAGATAACCCAAGATAAAGTCATGGAATTAGCATGCACATTGGAAGTTAAAGATGGCAGGACTTCTGATCTTGTGACTACTCTCCTGAAGTGCCAAACTGTCAAGAGTGCTGGATTAGCATGTGCTAGATTGAAGGACTTCTGCTGTACTTATGCATTTGCACTGCTCCACTGTCGTTACTGGTTTCAGAGAAACAGAATGTGTTGGATAATTGGATGGTTACTGTGAATTATGTATAAAGTTTCATCTTTCAATTGGTATTCTTATCCTCTGGTTTTATGATTGTTATAGGTGAGATCAACATTAATCAAGACAATGTGCAAGAGTTAATGGTGGCAGCAGACATGTTGGAGTTGAAGGAAGTTGTGGTTGGCTGTACAGAGTTTTTGAAACATGAGCTTCATGCTACCAATGCTATTGGAATCTACAGGTAAAATTAAACCCTGGCTAGTTATCATGAACAGTGTTTGGTAGCTTGAGTTTTTGTCCTCTGTACCGCTTTGCCCATTGGTGTGGTGCCTGTACTACCTTACAACCATCTCTTAGCCTGCTCTTCTGATTTTATAATGAAAGACAATTTATAATTTGATCATTTCCAATGTCAGTTTGTCCAAGTGTCTAGTTCTGCAGGAGCTTTTGAACTAATTGACAGATTTTTAAGAACTTTAGCGTGGTTGGCTGGATCAAATTAAAACATTTATTAGTTTTATGCAACAGTGTTTTGGAATTAATTCAGTAAAAACAGACCAGCAATAAAGCGTGTTCTTGACTCCAACCTTATCCTGTGAATGTTACCTACATTTGTGTATGATTGTCCTTCAGTGACTGCAAACAGTAACTTATTCAAGTCAGTTCTTTTATACCATTGGGCATAAATGTTTCTCATCTTCTCCCTCTGCTTAGATTTTGTGTGTGCTCCATATATGATACTTTTTTGTATTTTATTTTATCTATATGTTCTACACATTCATAAGTTCACTGTTGTTTGGCACTTTGCTGAGTTATCCATGTATATAAGGAAGAGTACACTGAATGAGGAGCAAGCAATGTGGATGTTGATATTGGTTTTTTCTGCTTGTGTTTTTGATTAGAAATTGTGTGAAGAACTCAACACTTTTTCTTAAAAGTGCCTGGATTTGTATGGTCAGGCATCCATTTTACACAAATTGAAACTTCTGTGGTGATTAAATGCAGTGAAATACTCTTAGGAGATTGGCTGCATCATTATCCGGGTAGACTGGCTAATGTAAACTTTGGATTGCTACTGTGTAGTGACACAGCCGACTGCCTGGGATGACTTCAGTGCAATTGTTTGGACACTGAATATGAAGGATACATAAATGGCCACACTCAAAGGAGGATTATTGTTGGTTGGTTACACTGAAGATATTTTGTTTTTGTACCTCAGATTTGCTGAAGGTCACAACTGTGAAGAGCTGGCAAATGTGGCTGTTGAATTCATTCAGCTGCATTTTCCACAAATTTGCAGTGAAGAAGAATTCTTTGAGCTTCCAAAAGAGCTGCTGACCAAATTTCTTTCCAGTGAACACTTAAGAGTTGATACTGAATTTCAGGTGAGAGCAGTATTATGTTATAAACAAATGATGATGTGTGCAGATAAATTTACAGTATACAGCCTCATTTTATTTCTAACTTCTCCTCTATTTATTTATTTGCATTTCTGTATCTTTTTGTCTTCATGCATTTTTCATTCTTCTGGAGATACAAGAATTTTATTGACTGTTTAGAATTTAAATATTTCCATTCATCTAGACATGCCCTTGTCTGTTTGTGGCAGGTGACTTAACAGAGACAAATACAGAGTATGTTTTCACCTACAATCTAAATGTGTAATAATGTTGATAAAGAAGTGATATGCCCTCTGCAACTGAAATTTATGTAGTATTTTAAGACTGTGTACCGTTTACCAGTATAGAAGTATCAGACTGGAGTATACTGACAGCTAATAGGAAAGTAGATTTTGATAAGTGCCCAAAGGACATGCCAAACTAGAAGGTGGATGGGGGACGTGGGGAGAGAGAGATGGAGAGAGAGCAAGAGAAACAGAGTGTTACTTCTGTGACAGCGACACATAAATTCAAGATGTCAGAGGGTCAGCACAGAACCCCTCATAATGTTGAAATGTGTGCTAAATGCTGGAACTTGACAGGATCATCAGTAGGTTGACCACTTTTAAATTCCATCTTAAAATACAGTAGACTTCCTTTAATATGGCACTTCTGATAGTTCAGCATTTTAGGACAGTAGTCCCAACACTGGAAGTTTCCACCGCCTGTATCTTGTGGTGTGCGGCTGGGAATTTATGTTTGGTCTGGATCTTATCCGGCTATTATAATGGCTTTAAGAGGACCAAAAATGAGTAATCAAGGTACTGTAGGCCAGCAGACATATGTATCTTTAATGATTTCTCAGAAACATTTAAAAATTAGGTGGCTCAAAAGGGGAGAAAGCAGAGGAGAGTTTATATTTTCATACAACACTGGATTGTCAACTATCTGTGATGCAGAGAAATGGAAGGACCAGTTACAATCGTTAAGGTTATCAAGAGAAAGGTGTGAAGGACCATTTCAAATGACAGGCACTGAAAAAGCTGAATTTACTTCATTGGGATAAGGTATTGTATGGGGGTTTTATAGCAATGTGTTCCTGAAGGAAAACCCATGACTGGACCTATGAAAATTGAAAAAGCTAAATCTTTTTATAATGAAATGAAAATAACTGTGAAGTGCACATTTTCTGAGGTCAGCAACTTGAAATTACCTGTAAGTTGGTTTATATTTGCTCCAAGTTGGTTTATATTTGCTAAGAAACAGCCAATTGTGAACTGAAGTTGTACATGTTTTGTGTTTGTTATTTAAAACTCCAGAAAAAGCCCCTGCTTACGCCAACAATATACATACAGTGTAGGAATAAAGTGTATAAGAGAAACAGTGAAATTCAGAACTTTCTTAAAACAAATTTTGTTTCTTCTTATGCATATATATAGACAATTAAATCCTTGCTAATCCAGAAGGACCTACAAAAAGGACTTTCTTGCTGATTACAGAAATGTCTGGAGGAACTGCATGCAAATGGTTGTACATATTGTGTTAGTCAAGCAATTTTATGTGTAAGAAATGTTGATGTTGGCCATATTAACGTGAAGTTCGTAAAAGCATTGGCAGAGAGCTGTATAATTCGTTACCAGAGTTCTGGGGGAGCTTACTGCCTTCATCATTAGGTTATTCCTAAGAGCATTTCTTCTATAAGAATAATTAAAACAACTGAGGGTCTGTTTATTGAAGAATTTGCCAGCTTCCAGAAAAAATATTATTAATCTGAGGCCTGGCAATGTTTATTGGATCTTTGGTCACTTCAAGTTGTCAACATTACGGCTGAACAACATTGTTCAGGGCAACTTTAAATGAGGACTGTCTGCATTTATGGCTTTCCCTCTTCTCTTACCAGTTAGCAAACTAGATTCCTGCTGTATTTTCTACTTCAGTTGGTATTAGGACCACTCACCACAACGAGGTGAAACCCATGGGATGGTGCATTAAGTGTATTTTGTTGTTGGAGGAGCTTGCAATTAACAGGAGGCATGAGTAGATAGTGTGTTCCAGTATCTTTAGAAACAAAAGGGACAGACCACTCTGTGATGTTATAATTTGTAATTTAATGCAAGTGTATTTTTTCCCTCCCTCCCAGGTGTTTCAGGCTGCAATGAGATGGATCATGCATGATGTTACACAGCGACGTCGTTACGTGTTTGAAATATTGTCACATGTGCGTCTACCATTGCTGTCAGTGTGTCGTTTGGAGCGGGCAATCAATGATTGTGGAGATGGAAGTCTGAAAGTTGCTCTTCGTTCAGTACGTAAGGATCTTGTTACTAAGAAAGGAAGTTTGGTGCCTCTGTATGTTCATCCACGTCTGTGTGCTAAGAAAGACATCTTTGTGATTGGTGGTTCGAAGCGGGAACTAGTAAGTGCATGGACAAGATCTTCAGAGTGTACGTATGAGTCTGTGGAACGATTTGATACGTTTCGTAGAGAGTGGTGTCGGGCCTCACCAATGGGCATTGGACGAATCCTTCCAGGTGTGGCAACTCTTAATGGAAGAATCTTTGTGGTTGGTGGAGAACAGGAGTCTCAGATATTAGCCAATGGTGAATGTTATGACCCTCGTGAAGACTCGTGGAGCAAGGTAGCAAGTATGGTGGTGCCTCGTTGTGAGTTCGGACTGTGTGCATTGTATGGGAACTTGTATGCTATTGGCGGTTGGGTAGGTGAGGATATTGGAGGGTCTATTGAGAAGTATGATCCAGCACAGAATGAATGGAGACTGGAAGGTGACTTGCCAGAACCCAGGTTCAGCATGGGTGTAGTCTCATATGATGGTGAGTGGATGGTTTTGAAGAAGGCTGGTGACTCAGGCACAAGTGTCAGTGATTACCAAGTACAGTAACAAAAGGTTTTAAGTTTCCAGGTTTTTACAGTAGTAATTGTTCAAACAGTGATCTTCTGTGTTATATTATGTAATTTTTTTATCAGCAGCAGAACTTACTGCCTCTGGTTTCGGACTGGGAATAGCCTGTGAGGATATGATCAGTTTATGTAGCCAGGTTGCAAGGAAGATGGCCAAACAAGTACATTAGAGAGGCAGAGAAAATAGTTTGCACTATCAGCCAATAAGAGTAGTGGATAGGAAATGTTGAAAACAGGAAACAAAGATGGTCTTTTTAATGGCCATAGTGCTTATATTTTACAGGAAGGACATGGTAAAGTGAAAAATTAAAAATGGTTGTTGTTAAGGTTAAAGCAGATGGAAAGTGGTAGCAGGAATGACTCACATATAGTCTGCAGTATGTTGTCACAGACCAATGGCATGGGGCTATTTCTAGGTGATCTGAGTACTGCAGTGGAGTGAGAGCACATTAGATATTTTGGGTGTTGCTTGGACTTCCTCAGAGAACATTCTGTGACAGTGGAACAGTATTGGCCTGGGTCACCATGTCTTGCTGAACAACACCAGCATCCTCATTACCATGTTTGCTCATGGCAGTTTCACTGGGTGCTGAACAACAGCCCAACCATTTAAAAAAAAAAACACCTTTATTTTGCAACATAATATAAAAATGTATTTTTTTGTTCTTGAATGCATGAAGATCCATGAATGACAATTTCACAAGGCATGCATTGAAAGTTCCATTATTCTTTTAGGGTGTGATATTTGTGTCGACAATTTCTGGGTGGAGCAGAACACAGCATTTATCATAAAGCCACCACATTCCATGCCTCCCACCTCACAGAAGCCATCATAACATTATCAGAAACCTCAAAAAGATTTTCAACAATAACATCATCATCCAAACTCTGTCATTCAGGACTTATTTCTGCTATCTGAACATTACCTATCTTCTTATAATAAAAGCCAACAAGATGCAAAATTTCTCAGATTTATTTGATAAAGTACTCTACATATTTCAGACCGGCCCACTGTCCATCGTCAGGAGTATCTCAGCATTGTATGCATGAAATAGGTATTTGCCATGCTAGTTCTGTTGGCTACCTGCTAGGGTGGGGACCACACTAGCAGACAGCCAACAGAACTAGCATGATAAATACCTATTGCATGTATACAGTGTTGAGATATTCCTGACGATGGACAGTGGACCTGTCTGAAACATGTAGAGTGCTTTATCAAATAAATTTGAGAAATTTTGCATCTTGTTGGCTTTTATTATAAGACTATATCACGAGGCATGGTCCTCTGAATGTCAAATTCATTACCTATCTCTTCATTATTTTGTCATACAGTGTCACCAATAGCAAGAAGACAGAACCAAAGGGCTTAAAAAGGTGCTATAAACTCCATACTGTGACTGCATCAGAGATCACATGGTCAGACCAAATTCAGTACGTGCCTGCTTTGTTGTTATTCCGCTGTTTCCTTATCTGACCGTGGTCGTACAGCATACTTTGGACAAAAATCACCTTATCTGACTGTGGTTGGATATGAGGATCAACATTATAAGAAACAGGGTGCAGGGAGTGACTTATATTGAAAGCATTAGAGAGCAAATTCCACTCTAATGACAGGAGCAGAGAGGACAGGCTTTCCTTAAGCAGGTCGTGGACGTCTCTTATTGACATTCTCCATGGACAAGAATCACTTTCTCCTGAGATGTTCCCCCTCACCAAGGCCCTCTTAATAGGGTTTGTGCCTCTTGACTTTCCATCTGCAGTGGTCCTGAAAGGGCTGTGTGCTTTCTTCATGACCCTTCTGTGGTGATATATTGTGGCCCTTAACCCTTGGAGTGAGCCGGGTAGCATAGTCAGTATAGCGACTGCCTACGGGCTGGACGGTCCAGGGATCCAATCCCAGTGGGGGGTGAGATTTTCTGCACTTGTCCAGACCGGCCCTGAGGCCCACCCAGCCTCCTGTACAATGGGTACTTGGTCTTTCCCGGGGGTAAGGTGCGGCCGGGGCGTGACGCTGACCCCTCACCCCCTTCTAGTGCCGAGGTCAAAAATAGAGTATAGCTCTACTCTCCCTAAGGGCCTTTGTGGCCTATGAAAGGGTAAAACCTACCTTAACCCTTGTAGCCTGGAAATAAACAACAGTTGACGCAACATGTGTGGCTTTAAATGCTGGAAGTCAGCTAGAGATGTCACCAAGAACAAGAATAACTAGCTAAAGTAAGATACCAGTTGTAAAAAGAAAATTGTAGAAGGGACATATTATTGAGAGGTATAGACTGCATCACGTGTCTGTCACATGTCTCTTCTGATATTTTCGTTTAGCAGATTAAAATGGCCATTCTTGTTCCCACCTCGTATGTCACCCTGAAAAGAGCCATCTTTTCTTGTGTCACTTTACTTCATCCCTCCTGTGAAGGTATTATGACCCTTAAAAGGGCCATATGTGTTTGTTGTTTTTTTTTATATCTCTTGTTTACTGTGCCTCTTGGCCTAGCCATATTTTATCTGCTCTGGTACTCCTGTACTCGCCACCTTCCTTGCTACCTGTTTGTCTCACCCATACCCTACTGACATCAACTGTGAAGATAAGGTAGCATGTTCATTAGAATGTTCATGTCCAACTACAAGACTGCAGTGTTACAATCCAGAAGACCATAATTGGAACTTATTTTAACTTGAGTACATTCTAGATAGCAACACTAAATGTCACAGTCAGATAGTTAGAACTCCTGCTTTATATTCAAGAGGTCCCAGGTTTGTACCTCACTTTGGAGACCATCTAGCCCAACAGAGGTTAAA
>JGI20166J26741_11808362_pt1 | contig 10125 bp, 10 predicted proteins | sample TergutCu122P5_FD_26741 | JGI IMG/M metagenome (IMG submission 26741) | reverse complement strand
AAAAATTATCCGTGCCCTTCGCATTTTGAAAAATAAGCGGGATCCGAAAGAGAATCTCAAAAAAGGCAATATTCCGCTTTAGCTTTTTTGAACGCGGGCCGTTTGCGTAAAAATTCTTACGCAAACGGCCCGCTCATTTTATTTGAGTGAGAACAAAATGGACATAAGTAAATATTTGGAAGAATTTAAAAATTTAGAGGCCGAAATGTCGTCGGGGAATTTGTCGGGCGCGGATTTGCGGATAAAATCCAAGCGTCATGCTTTTCTGCGGCCGATTGTTGAAAAGGGCCTTGAACTTGAAGCGGCGTTAAAGGGCATAAAAGACGCGCAGGATATAATCAAAGACGGCTCCGACAAAGAAATGGCGCAGATGGCCGCCGAGGAAATAACTTCTCTTCAGGCCAAAACTCCGGTGCTGGAGGCGGAACTGCGCGTCCTCGTCGTCCCGCCGGACCCGAATGACTATAAAAACATTTATTTTGAAATACGCCCCGGCGCGGGAGGGGACGAGAGCGCCATTTTCGCGGCGGAACTTTTGCGCGTCTACCAGCGTTACGCCGACGCGCGCGGCTGGAAAACGGAAATTTTGGAGTATACCCCGACGGGCATGAAAGGCTGCAAATACGCCAGCATGTTTATAAAAGGCGACGGCGCATACTCATGGTTACGCGACGAGGCCGGCACCCACCGCGTGCAGCGCGTGCCTGACACGGAGGCCAGCGGCCGCGTGCACACGTCCACCGTCACCGTCGCGATAATGCCGGAAGCGGAAGAAGTGGACATACAAATTAACCCGGCGGACTTGGAGTTGGAAACCTGCCGTTCCGGCGGCGCGGGCGGGCAGAACGTCAACAAAGTCGAGACGGCGGTCAGAATTATTCACAAGCCGACTGGCGTAGTTGTCAGCTGCCGCGAAGAGCGTTCCCAGGGCGCAAACCGCGAAAAAGCCATGAACATGCTGCGCGCAAAACTTTACCAGATTGAAGAAGAAAAAAGAAACAAAGAAATTTACGACGCGCGCAAAAGCCAGGTGGGCACCGGGGACAGAAGCGAGAAAATACGCACCTACAACTTTCCGCAGTCCCGCGTGACGGACCACCGCACGGACAAAAGTTATTACAACATAACGGAAATCATGGAAGGCAAAATAGACGTAATTTTAGAAGATTTACGCAAACTGCGCCTTGAAGAAAAACTGAAAAGTCTTAACATTTAAATATGCCGCATTTGCGCTTTCGGGCGTGCGGCGCCGGCGGGGTTTTAGGATATGCCGCTTAATAAATCCGTCTTAAAACGCTTTGTACGCGCCGCATGCCGGACTTTTTGCTTTTTGTAAACCCGAAAAGTCTGTTGTCAGGTGCAGTTTGCTATAATATATCTACATATCATAATCTTTGATTATCATTCATGGAGAAACCATTGATGACAAACACCGGAGCGCATATTTATTACGTTGTAAGCGGAGGGTTTGACCCTATACACGAGGGGCATATCCGCCTGATAAAAGCCGCGGCGGAAAAAAGCGGCGGCGTAATACTTCTTTTAAATTCGGACGAATGGCTGCGCCGCAAAAAAGGCAAAAATTTCATGAATTTCCAGACGCGCAAAATTATATGCGAAAATCTGAAAGGCGTAGTAGACGTTATAGGTTTTGACGACGCGGACAATACCGCCTGCGACGGTATTAAGCGCGCGCGGGAAAAATATCCGTCCGCCAGACTCGTCTTTGCCAACGGCGGGGACAGGACGAAAGAAAATATCCCCGAAACGCCGGCCTGCGTTAAATACAACGTGGAGCTTGAGTTCGGCGTGGGGGGGCATAATAAGGCAAATTCATCGTCGTGGATTTTAAATAATTGGGAGAAAAAATGAAAGACAAAAAAATTGCTTTAATTTCGGGAATTACAGGCCAGGACGGAGGGTATCTGGCTAAACTTTTGCTGGAAAAAGGTTACCACGTGGTCGGGCTTTACAGACGGGCGGCTACGGATACTTTTGAAAAGCTTAAAGAACAGGGCGTTTTTGAAAAAATTGAACTGCGGGATTTTGATCTCCTGGAACTCAGCAACATAATCCGCCTTATGAAAACATACCAGCCGGACGAATTTTATAATTTGGCGGCGCAGAGTTTCGTGGCGGCGTCGTGGGAAGAGCCCGTTTACACAGCGCAGGCCGACGGCATGGGCGTGTTGTATCTGCTGGAAGCCATACGGGAATTTTCCCCGAAAACAAAATTTTATCAGGCGTCCACGTCCGAGATGTTCGGCAAAGTGCAGGAAGTGCCGCAGACGGAAAACACGCCTTTTTACCCGCGTTCCCCGTACGGCGTCGCCAAGCTCATGGCGCACTGGATGACGGTTAATTACAGGGAAAGTTTCGGCCTCCACGCGTCGTCCGGCATTTTATTCAACCACGAAAGCCCTTTGAGGGGCAAAGAATTTGTGACGCGCAAAATTACCGTTCACTTCGCGCGGCTTGCGACGGGGCAGACTGACACACCTCTTGAGCTTGGCAACCTTAACGCGAAGCGGGACTGGGGTTACGCTGGCGATTACGTGGAAGCGATGTGGCTTATGCTTCAGCAAAAAACGGCGGACACTTACGTCGTGTCCACCGGCGAAACGCATATGATACGCGAGTTTGTGCAGGAAGCCGGGCGCGTGTGCGGTTTTGACATTGAGTGGAAAGGCAAAGACGAAAAAGAAACGGGCGTTGACAAAAAAACGGGCAAAACCGTGGTCAAAGTAAACCCGCAGTTTTACCGCCCGGCGGAGGTTGAACTTCTGCTCGGCAGCCCCGCCAAAGCGGAAAAAGTTCTGGGCTGGAAAAGAAAAGTCGATTACAAAGGGCTTTGCAAAATGATGATGGAAAAAGATTTGGAGCGCGCCAGGGCGGGTACGCTTTAATGCCCAGGCCGCTTCTCGTGTTTGACGTCAGCCCGTTGTCCGGCGGCGTGGCCGGCACGGGCGACAGGGGCGGCATTTTCTGGGTTACGTTTAATCTTTTAAAACAGTTTGCGGTCGACGGACGGTTTGAGACCTCGCTGTACTGCGAACCGGAGGGGATATATAACGCGCAGAAGTTTTTGGAGCAAAATTTCCCCGCCGCTTTAAAACTTGAATTTATAAACAAAACGCAGGACAATTTTTTTGCCCGCCGGCAGACGTATTATAAAACGAGAAAAAATTTTTACGGGCATACAAAAAAGCCGCTGAAAAAGTTATTATGCGACTGCGCCGGCGGAATATGCAAAGTGTTGTGCGTTTTGGTTGCCGCGCGGCGCGCGGGGTGGAAAAAGCGCGCGGCGGAAACGGATTTGTTTTTCTCCTCGGGCCGCGCCGCTGCGCCCGCGTTTGCGCGTAATAAAAAAATAAAAAAGTTTACCATGCTGTATGACACCATTCCGTTTTCCTGCCCCGGTCTTTACAAAAACAAGAACAAAAAATTTTTGCGGCTCGTGCGTTCCTTGAACAAAAATGATTTTTATTTTGCGGACTCTGACAGCGCGCGGTTTGACTTTTTAAAATATGCCCCCGCCATAGACCCGAAAAAAATAAAAACCGCGCTTTTGGCCTCAAACATGCCTTACGTTAAAATTACCGACGGGGAAGTTATATCCCGGGTAAAAGAAAAATATAAAATACCGCCGGACAAAAAATATATTCTTTCCGTCAGCACGCTTGACCCGCGCAAAAATATGATGTTCGCCGTAACGGGTTTTTTAAACTTCATAAAGAAAAATAATATAAAAGATTTGGTTTTTGTCCTGGCCGGCGCGCATTATGAAAGCTTTGCCGCGCGTATAAAAAATTTGCCGTCCGCCCTGCGCGGTTTGGAAGACAGAATCATAACCGCCGGCTATGTTGACGACGTGGACATGAACGCCATTTACTCCGGCGCGGAGATATTTGTTTTCCCGTCGCTCTACGAAGGGTTCGGCATGCCGATACTGGAAGCTATGCAAAGCGGGGTTCCGGTTATCTGTTCAAACACCTCGTCCATGCCGGAGGTTATAGGCGACGCCGGAATCATGATAGACCCGCAAAAAGAAGAAGCGCTTGTCGCCGCGCTTGAAAAAATATATTTTAACGGGGATTTGGGGAAAATATTGTCAGAAAAAGGTCTGGAACGCGCCAAACAATTTACGTGGGAAAAGACCGCGGCGGTCATACTGGACGGCATGAGCGGAGTTATTTGACGGTTCAAAAAAATGGCAGACAAAAAAATCCTGATTTACGACGGCACGATACTGGCCAACGCGTTGAAAAAAAACGCGGCGAGGAGCGGTATTTTTTTTGCCGCGTATAACATTTTTAAAGAACTGCTGAAAAGAAAAGATATTGAATTAAAACTTTACTGCGACCCTTGGCATATGGCGCGGCTGCGGAAGCTGCTTGCCGCGGAATTTAAGGGTTATCCGCTGGAAATACTAAACGCTTCGGAAGAAGGATATTTTATTTCCAAAAAATTATACTGTCTGCAAAAAAAAGCGGAATACGGGGAAAAGAAACAAAAATTTTTAAAGACATATTACCATTTTCTGGCCCAGATAAACGGCGTTTCGGCGGCGCTGCTGCCGCAAGGGCGCGGGTGGACGGCAAAACTTGAAAACGCTTCCGTGTTCTTTTCCCCCGTCTTTGCCGCGCCGGCGAAAATCGCCAAATGCCGTTCCTTAAAAAAATTTATATTTCTGTATGACACCCTGCCTCTTATCTTTCCAAAATATTTCAGCAATACGTCGTGGTATAAAAGACTGCTGCGCTCTATAAACGAAGAGGATTTCTATTTTACAAGTTCCCAATGCGTCAAACAAGATTTTATAAAGTACGCGCCGCGGATAAACGCTGAGCATATTACAGTAGTGCCTTTGGCCGCCAACCTCAAGTATTCGCGCGTAACGGACGCCGCGGCTCTGTCCGCCGCGCGAAAAAAATATAATATACCGCGGGACAAAAAATATCTGCTGAGCGTATGCACTCTGGAACCCAGAAAAAATTTAATATTCGCCGTGCGCGGTTTTATAGCTTTTATAAAAAAGTATAATATCGAAAACATGATTTTTGTTTTAGGCGGCGCGTCCTGGGAATCCTTTAAGGAAAAATTCAGCAGCGCGGTGGAAGATCTGGACAAATACCGGGACAGAATTATGCAGACCGGCTACGTTGACGACGCGGACATGAACGCCCTTTACTCAGGCGCTGAAATGTTTGTTTATCCGTCGCTATACGAAGGATTCGGAATGCCGATACTGGAAGCCATGCAAAGCGGCGTTCCAGTTATCTGTTCCAACACTTCGTCGATGCCGGAAGTCGCGGGGGACGCCGCTTTGCTGATAGACCCGAAAAACGACGGACAGCTTGTGAACGCTTTTGAAAAAATTTATTTTGACCCGCAGCTGCGCCAAAACCTTATCGACCAAGGCCTTGAAAGGGGCAAATTATTTTCCTGGGAAAAAACGGTTGACGGTATAATGGAAAAAGTAAATTCTCTGTTATTAAAATAAGAACAAACAGCGTGATAAAAATAAAAAATATTTTTGGAAAACGAGCGGCACGGAAGGCTTATTTTGATAAGCCGGTGCTTTATATAATATTCAACCGCCTTGATTACGTGAAAAAATCTTTGGCGGTTTTGAAAAGCGTGCGCCCGGCTAAGATGTATATCCTTGCCGACGGACCGCGCGAAAATAAGCGCGGAGAAGACAAGACCGTGGAACGCGTCCGGAAATACGTCTTGGATAATATAAATTGGGAATGCAAAATCCAGACGCGCTTTATGGAGAAAAACCTCGGCTGCGGGCAGAACATCGCGGGAGGGCTTGACTGGTTTTTCAAGTGTGAGCCCGAGGGAATTGTTTTGGAAGACGACGTCATTCCCGACCCGTCGTTTTTTCCGTGGGCGCTGGAAATGTTAGACAAATACCGAAGCGATAAACGCGTGTGGCATATAGGGGGATTTAGGCCGAACAACTGGGTTAAGGCGCCAGTTAATTCCGATTATTTTTTTACGAACAGAATGCATTGCTGGGGCTGGGCGTCATGGGCGGACAGATTTTTGCCGAACTTCCGCTTTGACATTTCAGATTACGACGTGAATAATTTAGACTGGCTGACTGAAGACAAAGGCATTTTAAACCGGTTTCACGCGCAGCTCTCAGGCGTCAAACAAAGTTCAAGCACCTGGGCGTGGCGCTGGTTTTTCGCGATAGCAAAAGGGCGCGGACTCTGCATATCGCCCGCGCGCAATTTATGCACGAACATCGGCATGTCCGGCGCGCATTATTCCTTTAATTTTTTGGATTGGAAAAGTCGCGACCCCGGACTGCTTTCACGACGCTGCTCGATAAACTGGCGGCACCTGCGCCACCCTGATAATGTGGAACTGGACAGGAACGCTGTCCGCGCGATTTGGGAACTGCCGTCCACGGGGAAACGTAAATCACACGGATTTTAATTTATATTTAAAAAGGACTCCATAATGGAAAATTTATACGGCGAAAAAGTCGTAATATCGCTTACCACATTCCCGGCGAGGATAAACGTCGTTCCGCGCGTAATCAAATCAATTCTGGCGCAAAGCGCGCGGCCGGACAAAGTTGTCCTGTATCTGACTGAGCCGGAATTTCCGGACAAAAATCTGCCGCAGGAATTGACGGATTTGGCTAAAAACCCCGTCTTTGAAATCCGCTGGGTTAAAGAAAATTTTAAACCTTATAATAAATTGTTTTACGCGCTTACGGATTTCCCGGACGACGTTATAATAACCGTTGACGACGACGTGAATTATCCCAAACACCTTGTACGTACTTTGCTGCGGACGCACAAAAAGTATCCGCGGGACATTTGCACGAACAGAATGAACCTGATTGATTTGGACCTGCCGCATGAGAAATGGGATTCCACGGAAAAAAGGAAATTTTTCAAGCGCAGGTTCCCGCGCGGGTATAACAACTTTTTCAACGGCGTGGGCGGCGTGCTGTATCCGCCGAAATCTTTGCCCGCGGAAACTTTGCGGGCTGATATTTTTACAAAACTTACGCCGAATAATGACGACATATGGTTTTGGGCGATGGCGGTCAGAAACGGAACAAAAATATCCGCCACAAGAGGCGGCTTTGGATACAGCATAGACAAAAATTTTATCGGCGAAGCGCAGAAATTCGGATTATGGGCGCGGATAAATTCGCGGCCGGACCGTCCTAACAACGCGGCGTTCAAAAAAGTCCTTGAAAAATATCCCGAGGTTGCGGCGGCCGTACGCGCCGGCGGTAAACCCGATAATATTCTGACGATAATTGACGAGGAAGGCGCGGGGCATGATTTTGAAATAACGGGAAGGAAAACCAAAGACCGGGAATACAAAAAACTTTCGCGCGGGTTCAGTCTGAAAATTCATCTCTCGGAAGGCGCGCGGCGCAGCCGCGTCATAATAGAGCTGCCTTTCCGCGGGAACCTGGACGTGAATTTCAGCAGAGGCGGGGCGGATAACGCCGTAATAATCAGGAAAAATGTGTGGATTATGGCGGGCGTCGTCGGACAGTACGACAGCGGGAACCGCCTTGAAATAGGCGAAAACCTGCAGTGTTTCGGCGAATTGAGTTTTCTTATGATAGGGAATAAAATCAAAATAGGCAAAGACTGCCTGTTTGCGTCCAAAATCAGTTTTTTGATGGACGGTCATTCTGTTCTTGACGCAAAAACGCGCGAATGTATAAATATTCCCGAAGGCGAGACCGTGGTGGAAGACCACGTTTGGCTCGGAAACGAAGTTATTTTATTAAAGAACGCGCATGTGCCGCGCAACTGCATTGTGCCCGCGCGCACGGTTGCAACCAAAAAATTTACCGAGCCCAACTGTCTTATCGCCGGCAATCCCGCTGAAGTTAAGAAGAAAGGAATTGACTGGGATTACAGGCCGCCGTTTAAATACCGGGAATGTCAAAACGGGACGGAAAAATAAAATTTTGTTCCGTTATTTTTTAGCGCGGCACATGTTGTGCGCGGTCAAAATGTCGGACGGATAAGTTATTTTTATATTTTTTTCGTCGCCGGGCACTACGGAAACGGACGCTAGTTTGAATCGCAGCACAAGGCCGCAGTCGTCGCTCGCGTTGTCTATATTTTTTTTAAGCGCAAGTTCATGCGCTTTTTTTATCGTCTCAAATCTGAAAGCCTGCGGCGTCTGGCAGCGCATAAGGCTTGCGCGGTCCGGCATACCGTCAACCGTCATGTTTTTATTAATTTCTATAATTGTATCCGGCGTAGGAACCGCTGTGGCAACCGCTTTATATTTTTTGAGCGCGTTTATGCAGTCGGTGATAATCCGCGCGGTGACAAACGGGCGCGCGGCGTCGTGGATTAAAACGTTTTCAGCGTTTTTTACGGCCGAAATTCCGGCGTAAGCGCTTTGCTGGCGCGTCGCTCCGCCCGGCACGACCGCGGCTACTTTTTTATATTTATTTTTGGAAATTATTTTTTTGCATTTATCCAGATAATCCGGCGCGCAGACTAAAATTATTTGGTCAATCTTGCCGTGCTTCTCAAACGCGTCAACGCTGCGCTCCAGAACGGAGCGTCCGGCGATAGCCGCAAACTGTTTCGGCGTTTTCAGCCCGCTTCTCAGGCCCGCGCCGGAAGCCAGAATAACCGCGCAGTTATTTTTTTTCATCAGCTTCCCTGAAAGCGGAAATCATGTTTTGCGCGGTTATAAAAAAACGGTAGAAAGGCGCGTTTTTTTGCATGCACTCGTCGTTGGACAGCTGCCTGGCGTACAGGTGTTTTTTAGAAACCGCGAAAAAAGTCGTGTAAAAAAGTTTTGCCGGCGGCAGCGTTTTGACTATGTACATGCGTGAGGAAATTTTGGCCGCCGCCTCAAGCATGGCATTAAGCGGGCCGTGCAAATTCTCTTTGTCCGGAAGCCCCAGCATGCCGCCAAGGCCGCTGGGGGAATTATTTTCAAAATACATGCTCGCGTCTTTTAACGTGGAGGCGGCTATAAAAATATTTTTGATGACGTTGTTCCCGTCGTACATGCAAAATTCTATGCCGGCTATTGAAATTTCCTGCTCCCCCAAAACCGGGAATTTGGCCTTGGGGTCCGCGACGGTCTCATGCAGCCAGAAATTCCGCATATTTATATAAGCCTGGTTCATATACTGCCCCCTTTTATATAATGATTATATGAAAAATACGCTGATAAATGTGCTCCAGGCCGGCGCGCAAAAACTGGCCGCCGCGCATATTGACGAAGCGCAGGCCAACGCCGAATTTCTGCTGGCCGCCGTCTTAAACCGCCCGCGCACATGGCTCAGTTTTAATTCCGCCGTACAAATGCGGGGCGAAGAGATTGAACGGTATGACAAGGCCGTTGCCCTGCGCATTACCGGCGTGCCGCTTGCGTATATTACGGGAACGCAGGATTTTTGCGGCCACACGTTTTTTGTTGACGAGGACGTTTTAATCCCGCGTCCGGAGACGGAAGAACTTGTAGAGCGTTCAATCAAACAATTAAAAACCCCGCGCCGCCTTCTTGACATGTGCACAGGCAGCGGCGCGATTGCCTGCGCGCTTGCCATGAAGTTCCGCGCCGCAGAAGTTATCGGCGTTGACAGCTCTCCCGCCGCGCTGCTCACCGCGCAAAAAAACGCGGACAAATTCAAGCTGTCCGTGCAGTTTATTTACGGCGATTTATTTGAAAATATTTTTGGAACTTTTGACGCCATAATTTCCAATCCTCCTTATGTCCCGTCGGCGGAAATTGACAATTTGAGCGCGGAGATTAAGCGCGAGCCCCGCGCCGCGCTTGACGGCGGGGCCGACGGGCTGGACATAATAACCCAAATCATTTTATACGCGCCGGATTTTTTGGAGCCCGGCGGGCTGCTCGCGCTTGAGTTCGGCATAAACCAGGAAGAAAAAATAAAACAAATTTTTGACAAAAATATTTGGGATAATATAAATGTGGAAAAAGATTTTGCCGGCGTGAACCGTTTTATTTTTGCGAGGAAACATGGATAGATTTATAATTAAAGGCCCGGTCAGATTACGCGGGGAAGTTGGGGTAAGCGGCTCCAAAAACGCGTCGCTGCCCATACTGATGGCCACGCTGCTCACCGACGGGCCGTGC
>JGI20166J26741_11808251_pt1 | contig 10125 bp, 5 predicted proteins | sample TergutCu122P5_FD_26741 | JGI IMG/M metagenome (IMG submission 26741) | reverse complement strand
CGGTGGGGTCGGGGCGGCGGGGTTGGAGGGCGAGGGTTTTGAAATGCGTCTGGAGGGCGGGGCCTTCGGGGGTTTGCGCGAGGTTGCGGGTTTCTTTCGGGTCGGTGGCGACGTTGTAGATTTCGAAGTCGTCCTGCTGGGTTTTGGTGTTGTAACGGAGGGCCATGAGGTCGCCTTGGCGGAGGGCTTGCATTTGGTTGCGGGTGCGGTTGCGGCGGGCTGGTTCAAACTCGGAATAGTTGGGGGTTTTGCTGCCGATGTGATACTCGGTGTAGAGATAATCGGCGGGGTCGGCGGCGCCGCGGGAGGCTGGGGTGGGGCGGGCGAGGAGGTTGCCGAGGAGGGAGCGTCCGTCGGCGTTGGCGGGCGGGGGGAGGCCGGCGAGTTCGGCGAAGGTGGGGAGCCAGTCATACATGATGCAGGGGGCGGCGATTTCGGTGGCGGCGGGGATGCGGCCGGGCCAGCGGGCGATGGCGGGGACGCGCAGGCCGCCTTCGAGGACGTCGCGTTTGACGCCGTCGAAGTGGGCGAAGGAGGCGAAGAATTGGGTGACGGTGTTTTTGCCGGAGCGCACGTCCTCGGGGCCGTTGTCGGAGGTGAAGATGACGATGGTGTTGTCGTCGATGTGGAGGTCTTTGAGGAGTTGGAGGAGGTCGGCGAGGGCGTCGTCGAGGCGGCGGACGGCGGTGGCGTAGCGTTTGGCGTTGTCGGGCCAGGGTTTTTTCGGGGAGCCGGGGGCGGTGTTGTCGGTGTAGGTGGCGTTGGCGTAGTCGGGGTGTGTCCAGGAGTCGATTTTGCCGGTGGCGGTGTTGATCATGCGGCCGGGTTTGCCGAGCCATTGGAGGCCGCCGTGGAGGCCGCCGCCGGGGGGGTAGGGTTGGGTGGGGAGTTCGAGGGCGATGTGGGGGGTGTCGTAGGCGAGGTAGAGGAAGAAGGGTTGGGGATTTTCGATTTTGGATTTTGGATTTTGGATTGGGCGCGGCTGCGCCGCGTCAGCAGACTTGGCAGTCTGCGCTACGTGGTCGATTATCCATTGCTTGGCGCGGGCGGTGAAGAGGTCGGCGGAATAGCATTTGTCGAGGGTGGCGGTGATGTTGGCGTGGTTTTCCCAGACGTAGATGGGGCCGCGGGTTTTGCCCTCGGTTTTGGCAAAGTGGGGGGCTTCTTTGTAGTAGTGGTCGTGGCCGTCGACGTGGCGGAGGAAGCCGAGGAAGAAGTCGAAGCCGCGGTTGAGTGGGAAGGCGGGCCAGTCGGTGCGGTCGAGGTCGGCGGCGGTTTCGGGTTTTTTGTTGAGGGATTTTTCGTCGCCGTGGAGGCCCCATTTGCCGATGGCGGCGGTGGCGTAGCCGGCTTGGCGCAGGACGGTGGCGAGGGTGTGGTTGTCGGCGATGGCTTTGTCGAACTGGGAGTCGCGGACGTTGGCGTGGCCTTGGGAGAGGCCGGTGAGGAGGGAGGAGCGGGAGGAGACGCAGACTGGGGCGGCGCAATAGTGGTGGGTGAGGCGTGCGCCTTGGGCGGCCATGCGGTCGAGGTTGGGGGTGAGTTCGCAGGGGGCGGCGGGGTCGGCGGCGTGGCGGGCGTTTTGAAAGAAGGCGCCGATGTCGCCGTAGCCGAGGTCGTCGCAGAGGATGAAGATGATGTTTGGCCGCGGGGGTGGCGCGTCCGAACAAAAGGCTGAAGGGCTGAGTGGTTGAAGTGCTGAAAGAGCCGTGGCGGCAGTGGCGGTGATTGCGAGTGCGGGTGTTTTCATGGTGGAATGGGAATGGGAAATAGGACGCTGGGTTTGCAGGATGGGCGGGACTGGCGGGCTAATCAAGACAGGTGTCGGGCGGATGCGGGGCGGGTGTCGGGCGGACGGGCGGGCGCAACCAACGCCTTGGCTTGCCAGTGGCTCGATTTCACTCAATTTCGACTCATAAAACCCAAAAAACCGTGCGCAACGCATCCACCAGCATTCCCAAACAACGCGAGGCCGGGGTCGTCTACACCAAGCCTTGGATGGTGAATTTTATCCTGGATTTGGCGGGTTACACACCCGACAAACGCCTCGCGGAACTGGTCGCCGTCGAGCCTTCGTCCGGTGATGGCGCTTTTCTCACGGCGATGATCCGCCGCCTCGTGGAATCGTGCAAACGCCACGCCACTCCGCTCGAAATCGCGCACGAGGCCATCCGCGCCTACGAAATCAATCCCGCGATAGCGCAACAAGCCCGCGACTTGGCTCGCACGGCCCTGCTCGAATCCGGCGTGGCGGCGGCCACGGCCGCATCACTCGCCCGCGCGTGGATTAGAAGCGAGGATTTTCTCGAAAGCTCGCTGGCTTTTCCCGTCGCCGATTTTGTCATCGGCAATCCGCCTTACGTCCGCCTCGAGGACATGCCGCCGGGCAAGGCGGCGTTTTACCGCTCCTTCAGCGCCATGCGCGGGCGGGCCGACCTCTATGTCGCGTTTTATCAAGCGGCCTTGATGCAACTGAGGCCGGACGGCGTGTGCGCCTTCATCTGCGCCGACCGCTGGCTCTTGAACGACTACGGCGCCGCGCTCCGCGAGTTTATCACCACGCAGGGCTACGCCGTGCGCTACATCGTCGAGGCCCATAACGTGAACGCATTCGAGTCGGAAGTCTCCGCGTATCCGGCGGTCACGATCATCACGCACGCGCCACAAGGCCCGGTCGTCGTCGCCAAGGCGCTGCCCGGCATCGAAAACGCCGACCGCGCATACGTGCTCGATCACTTGACCAGCGCAAAATCCAACACCGTTTTGCAAGCGGCACGTTTCGACACATGGTTCAGCGGCGACGAACCCTGGCCGTGCGCCTCGCCAGAATCGTTGGCGCTCCTGAAAAAACTGGAATCGGAATTCCCCCAACTCGAGGACGAGGCAACCGGCACGCGCATCGGCATCGGCGTGGCCACTGGCGCGGACAAAGTTTTTATCACACCCCCCGGCGAGCGCCCAAACATCGAGCCATCGCGCCTGCTACCGCTCGCACTCGGCGACGACCTTGTTGACGGGCGCGTCCAATGGTCGGGACATTACCTGCTCAACCCGTGGGACGAGCGCGGCCTGGTGAACCTGGCCGACTACCCGCATTTCGCCGCGCAACTCGCGCCGCACCGCGCGCAACTCTCCGCGCGTTACACCGCAAAGGACACTCCCAGGCGCTGGCACAAGACAATCGACCGCGTGAACCTCCCGCTGCTCGGACGCGAAAAACTCTACATCGCGGACATCCAGGACCGGCTGCTGCCCGCGCTCGACGAAGGCCGCACCTATCCGCATCACAATCTCTATTGGATAACATCCGCGCGCTGGGATTTGCGCGTGCTCGGGGCGCTGCTCATGTCGGCGGTGGGCGAGTTTTTTGTGCGCAGCTACGGCGTTCGCATGCGCGGCGGCTACTATCGTTTCCAAGCGCAATATCTGCGACGCATCCGGGTCCCCGCACCCGGACGGATTTCGCGCGCCCAAGCCGAAACGTTGCGCAAAGCCTTCGACACGCGGGACACCGGTCTCGCGACTAAACTGGCTCTTGAAATATACAACATAGTCACCGATGAAAGCCTGGCTGCGGCGCGGCACAATTATCGCGTCCCGATGCCGGAGTTTGGCCCTGCGAATTTTCTACGCGGCCTGAAAGCCCAGATACTCGCGCATTATCCCGGCGCGACGGTGAAACCCGGAACGCTCGCCGCGCTGATATAGAAATCCGAACACCTCCGAATTTCCCCACGAACCAACACATCATCATGAACATCACCAGGGCACAGTTCCTAAAACTAACCGGCGCCGCCCTCTCCGGCCTCGCCGCCACGCAATTCAACCCCGCGCGCATCTGGGGCGCCCCCGTCCCTTCCGCGCCTTCCGCGAAACCGGGACAGGCAACACGCAACCCCATCTCCATGCTCTACGGCTTCACGCACGCCGACTCCAAATTCGCACGCCCCGACAACACCGAAATGGACGACTGGTTCGCCAGCATGAAACGCTGGGGCGTCCAGCGCTGGACGACGTGGCTCAACGATCAGTATAACGGAAAAGTCGTGCCGTTCATCGCGGACGCGCTGCCCGGGTTCCGCGACTTCGTTGACCCCAAGGAGGAGGAAATCAAAGCCAGCCACCTCTTGCGCCAGGCGGCGCTCGCGGAAAAGAACGGCATCGAGTTCTGGCTGCTCATCGCGTTTCCCGTCATGCCCAATCTGGACCAGAACATCGTCCGCCGCGTGCTTCCCTCAATCTACCGCAACGGCCACATCGACATGGCCAGTCCGCAAATCGCCGGGATTCTGAAGTCCTACATACGCACCCTCAAGAAACGCATCCCCAACTTGAAGGGCGTGTGTTTTTCGCTGGGCGAGGGCAACGGCGTCATCTCGATACCCAAGGAAGACGTCGCGCACATGGGCGAGTGGATCGTGCCGCTGGTGCGCGCGCTCGACGAAGCCCGCCGCGAACTCGGCATCGGCGTCATCTTGAACGCGCACCAGTTCGGCCTCACCGTCGGCGTGCGCAGAAAAATCTACGCGATGACGGCGAAGTTCCCCGAGATTTTCGTGATGGAGGACGTCACCTGGCCCGAGGAGGACACGCTGCACCCGTTCATGGGCTACTTGCCGCCGGAGGACCGCGATTTGTTGTTCCGCTCGAATCCCGTCGCCGCGAAATTCCTGCTCGACACCGAATACCTCGGCCACGGCGTCTGGCCGAGCGTCTACCCGCGCTGGTGGAAACACAACATGCGCGCCGCCGTCGACGCCGGCGTGAAGGTGGCCATGGGCCGCGTGTTCACATGGGACGAGGGCCTGACCAACGTGAACTTCAACCGCCTCAACGCCCACATCTTCGCCGCGCTCTGCCGCGACCCGGGCGCCGACGAAAAACAACTGCTCGCGGACGCCGCGCGCGAATTCCTCGGCGAGGGCGCGGTGGCAAATCCCGATCTGGTCGATCTGCTCTGGGAGACCGAGCCTGTCATCAAGGATATTATCGGCGTCAACGGCGTCTCGCCATTGAACCATTCCCGTTTTCCCTCCGGCGACACAATCGCCAACAGGAAAGGCGCGATGAAGTCGGTCGCCGACATGTTTCAAAAACCCGGCACGATATTGTATCCGCCGCTGACGGATTCGCTCGACAACTCCAAGCAATGGCGCTGGCAGAACAAACTCACCGCCAAACCCGCCGCCGAGTATCTTGCCGCCAAGCAAGCCGCCGCGCAGTGGGCGGCGAACGCGCTCGCCCGCGCGAAGTCGAAACAAGTCACCGGCGCGCTCACGCCGGAGAAGCGCAAGTTTTTCATCGCCGGCTACGAAATGCTCGATCTCGTTGCCCGGTCGATGCACCTGTATGTGCAGGCGGCCGACCTCTATTCCCGCTGGCGCTACGACAAAACGGTCGATGACGCGACTGCGCGCGCCGAGTTCGAAAACCTCGCGGCTCGGCTCGACAAGCTGGCCGCCCTCCCCGCCGCGAACAACCTCAGCTATCGAAAAGACCTGAAGGCCTTCGCCGAATATATCCGCGGCAGGAAAACCGCCAAGACCTCCAAGGCCGCTTAAATTTTTCCCTTCACATTCCAAAGTCCGGCCTGTCTTCGCGAGGATTAAGGCAAAACCGCCCCTCCGAAAAAACGAAGATTGACGCGCCGCGCGGGCGCCGGAATAACCCTCGCGCATTCACGCCCATGAGCAAAATCGTAGACAAAAAACACTTTTCCGAAAACGTCGTCATGCTGGAAGTCGAGGCGCCTCTCATCGCCAAAACCCGCCGCGCCGGAAATTTTGTCATCGTCAAAGTCGGCGAAAACGGCGAGCGCATCCCGCTCACCATCGCCTCGGCGAACGCGGAAAAAGGCACCATCACCATCGTCACCCAGAAAATCGGCGTCTCCTCCGCCAAACTCTGCGCCTTGAACATCGGCGACACCATCACCGACCTCGTCGGACCGCTCGGCAAAGCCACGCACATTGAAAATTTCGGCACCGTCGTCTGCGCCGGCGGCGGCGTCGGCATCGCGCCGCTCCTACCAATCGTCGAGGCATTGAAAAACGCCGGCAACCGCGTCATCACCGTCCTCGCCGCCCGCAACAAGGACCTCATCATCCTTGAGGAGCAAATGCGCGCATTCTCCGACGAGGTAATCATTATGACCGACGACGGCTCCGCCGGCAAAAAAGGCCTCGTCACCAACGGAGTCGAGGACGTCATCAACCGCGAAAAAGTGAACCTCTGCGTGACCATCGGCCCGGCGATCATGATGAAATTCGTCGCCGCGCTCACGAAAAAACACAACCTCCCCACCGTCGCCTCGCTCAACACCATCATGGTTGACGGCACCGGCATGTGCGGCGCGTGCCGCATCACCGTCGGCGGCAAAACCCAGTTCGTCTGCGTCGACGGCCCCGAGTTCGACGCGCACCAGGTCGACTTCGACGAAATGATGCTCCGCCTCGGCGCCTACCGCGACCAGGAGCGCGCCCGCATGGAAGCCCACTGCAAAACGGGGGAGAAATGAAACATGGAGTTCAGTCGCATTTTTTTTCATCCCGGAGGGATGGCAGATTTTAACCGGTGGTTGAGCGAGGCTTGGCGAGCGACACCACCGGTGCGCATTTCTAAAAAACACCGCATCCTGAAGGGATGCCAGATGCGGGCACTTCGTTTTCTGGCACCCCTTCAGGGTGCTGTGTTTATACAATCGTATTCCGGTGGTGTCGCTCGCCAAGCCTCGCTCAACCACCGGCTAATTTCTATCATCCCTCCGGGATGAAAACCGCCACCCAATTTAGCGAATCACCATGGAAACCCAATCCACCACAAACACACGCGACGCCGCCTGGCGCGAGCAACTGCGCAAATCGATGAAACCGCGCGAGCGCACCGACCTGCCCCGCGTCCACATGAACGAACTCGACGCCGCCCACCGCAGCCGCACCCTCGTCGAGGAAGTCAACGCCGGCCTCACCCGCGAACAAGCCCTCGTCGAGGCGCGGCGCTGCCTCGATTGCGTCAACCCCACCTGCGTCGCCGGCTGCCCCGTCGGCATCGACATCCCCGGCTTTATTAAAAACATCGAGCGCGGCGAATTTCTTGAAGCCGCCAAAGTCCTCAAGCAAACCTCCGCGCTGCCCGCCGTCTGCGGCCGCGTCTGCCCGCAGGAAAAACAATGCGAGGCCGTGTGCATCCACGTGAAGGCGAAAAAAGACCCCGTCGCCATCGGCTACCTCGAACGCTTCGCCGCCGACTACGAGCGCGAAAGCGGCCGGATGTCCGTCCCCGCCTGCGCGCCCGCCAACGGAAAAAAAATCGCCGTCGTCGGCTCCGGCCCCGCCGGTCTCTCCTTCGCAAAAGACATGGCCGCGCTCGGCTACGACGTGACCGTCTTCGAGGCCCTGCACCAAATCGGCGGCGTGTTGAAATACGGCATCCCCGAATTCCGCCTGCCCAACAAAATCGTGGATGTCGAAATCCAGAACCTCGAAAAAATGGGCGTGAAATTCATCAAGAACTGCATCATCGGAAAAACGATCACCTTCGACGACCTGCGAGCGCAAGGCTGCCAGGGCATGTTCGTCGCCAGCGGCGCGGGCCTGCCGAATTTCATGAACATCAAAGGCGAAAACCTCATCGGCGTGATGTCCGCGAACGAATACCTCACCCGCGTGAACCTCATGAACGCCGCCAACCCCGCCTACGACACCCCGGTTCTCAGCGGCAAAAACGTCGCCGTCATCGGCGGCGGCAACACCGCGATGGACGCCGTGCGCACCGCCCGCCGCCTCGGCGCCGACCGCGCGATGATAGTCTACCGCCGCTCCGAGGAAGAAATGCCCGCCCGCATCGAGGAAATCAAACACGCCAAGGAGGAAGGCGTGGAATTCCTGACCCTGCACAACCCGCTCGAATACGCCGGCGACGAAAAAGGCCGCGTGCGCCGCATGTTGCTGCAAAAAATGCAACTCGGCGCCCCCGACGCCTCCGGCCGCCGCCGCCCCGAGCCAATCCCCGGCGCGACGGAATGGCTCGATGTCGACACGGTGATCGTGAGCGTCGGTGTCTCCCCGAACCCGCTAATCCCGCACTCCATCCCCGGCCTGGCCGTGACGAAAAAAGGCACCATCACCGTGAACGAGACCACCATGCAAAGCAGCATCCCGGCAATCTTCGCCGGCGGCGACATCGTGCGCGGCGGCGCGACAGTCATCCTCGCAATGGGCGACGGCCGCAAAGCCGCGAAGTCGATGGACGAATACCTGCGCGCGAAACCCGCGCCCGCGCCCGCGGCCTGAATGCCTGCGCAAAAACAACCGGCGTTCCGCCGCCGCGAACCCGCCATTGCGAACCCGCCATTGCCGCGTTGACGCGACGCCACAAGCCGCGCACTTTCGCGCCACATCCAGCAACATGCCAATCATCCCCCAACTCATCGACAGATTGCAGCGGCACCCGAAGCGCGTCGTGTTCGCCGAGGGCAACGACCCGCGCATCCTCCAGGCCGCGCGCCAGTGGGTCACGCGCCGCATGGGCGCGCCCATCCTCCTGGGCGACCGCGCGCTCATCAAAAACTCCGCCGCGCGCCTCGACATAAACCTCGAAGGCATCCGCCTCATCGACCCCGCGCACAGCGAGGACTTCGAGCCGTTCGCCGCGCAATTCGCCGCGTTGCGCAAGGGCCGGGACCTCACGCTCACGCTCGACGGCGCGCGCGCCGCCATGCGCGACACCAGCTATTTCGCCACCATGATGCTCGCCAACTCGCAAGCCGACTGCCTCGTGGGCGGCGCCACGCGCACGGCGTCCAGCGCGCTGCGCCCGCTCTTTCAAATCATCCCCAAGCAGGAGCACGCGCAAAACGTCGCCTCGCTCACGATAATCGATTTCGACGAGCAAAAAATCGGCTCCGGCGGCACGCTCTTTTTCGCGGACTGCGGCGTCATCCCCGACCCCACCGCCGAGCAACTCGCCGACATCGCCATCTCCACGGCGCAAATCGCCCGCCACCTCACCAACGAGACGCCGCGCGTCGCCATGCTCAGTTGGGCGACGAAAAGCGACTCGCAGCACCCCACGCTCCTGAAGGTGCGCGAAGCCACCGAACTGGCCCGCGCGCGTTCCGCCGCGATCGGCGTCGCCGTCGAAATCGAGGGCGAGATGCAAGCCGACGCCGCGCTCGACCCGTTTGCCGCGCAGCTCAAAAAAATCTCCAGCCCCGTCGCCGGCCGCGCCAATGTCCTGATTTTCCCCGATCTGGCCAGCGGCAACATCGCCTTCAAACTCGTGAACATCCTCGCCGGCTCGAACGCCTTCGGCCAAATCCTCACCGGCCTGGGCCGCCCCGCCGCCGAAATCAGCCGCGGCGCCACCGCGCACGACGTCTTCGGCGCCGCCGCGATTGTCGGCTGCCAGGCAATCAGCAGCAAGCTGCTGTATGGAAAGTAAACCCATGTCCGACACCAACCCATTCATCCAACCCGCGCTTCCGCTGCTCACGCGGCCCACGAACACGCAAACCAAACGCCTCTTCGTCGCCGCCACGCGCATGAACGACGGCAAAACCACCACCTGCCTCGGTCTCTTCGCCGCGCTTCAGGCGCAGTTTCCCCGCGTCGGCTTCATCAAACCCATCGGCCAGCGCTACATCAATGTCGACGGCCACCAGGTCGACGAGGACTCCTACCTGCTCGACGTCATCTACAAGGTGCGCGTGCCCATCGAAAGCATGAGCCCCGTGACAATCGACAGCACGCTCACGCGCCGCTACATCAAGGCGCCCGCCGCGATGCTCCCCGCGCTCGAGGACAAAATCTGCCGCGCCTTTGACCGCGTCTCGTGGGAAAAAGACTTCACGATTATCGAGGGCACCGGGCACGCCGGCGTCGGCTCCGTGTTCGACCTGTCCAACGCGCGCGTGGCGAAACTGCTCAACGCAAAAGTCATCCTCGTTTCCCCCGGCGGCATCGGGCGCCCCATCGACGAAATCGCGCTCAACAAGGCGCTCTTCGACGAGGCCGGCGTCGGGGTCGTCGGCGTGATTCTCAACAAAGTCGAGCCGGACAAAATCCCGCAGATAACCGAATACGCCGGCCTCGGCCTCGCGCGCCTCGGCGTGCCGCTGCTCGGCGT
>JGI20166J26741_11808140_pt1 | contig 10127 bp, 7 predicted proteins | sample TergutCu122P5_FD_26741 | JGI IMG/M metagenome (IMG submission 26741) | reverse complement strand
TCAGTAAGCTGTTCTGTTTGAAGGGCTCCTTGAACCTAAAGGAACGTCGAGGTAACTTTCTGAAGGTATTGCTGAAAGTTGTACGTTCAAAATGGTTCAGAAGAGTAGTCTTTCAGCAATATATTCCAAAGAAACATAAAAGATTTGGTATCAAAATGTATAAACTTTGCTCCTCTGTGGGCTACACTTATGATATGAGCATGTATTTAGGCAAGCAACTGCAGCATGCCACAGCTCAAATACAGCAATGCACTGGACAGTGCTGCAAGTTATTTAAAGAGTTGAGGGGCTGGGCCACAAAATTTTCATGGACAATAATTTCACCTCGTCTGCTGTGTTTGATGATCTGTTCCAATGAGAAATCAATGCGTGTGGAACAGTTCACCATGACAGGCATGGAATGCCACGAGATATTGGACCAAAATCTCAAAAAATGAAAAGGGTGACATAGTGACATGAGTCAGGGGAACCCTAAGGGCTGTTTGCTGGAAAGACAGGTGGGATGTGTACATTCTGACAAACATGCACGCTCCCCCTGTTGAAGGAAATTTCACCTAAGAATCTGGCCAGGCTATCAAACCTCGTGTTGTAGAAGACTACAATGCATGCATGGGGTTTGTGGACAAGTTAGACAGAATGGTCAACAGCTATGGAATTGCCCACAGAACATGAAAGTGGACCAAGAAACTGTTTTTTCACCTAACAGAAATGGCCATTCTAAACATATTCCTTATACACAAGTCATGTGGTGGCAAAATGGCGCACAAAAATTTCCGTGACATTCTCGTTCACGAATTGATTATCCATTTGCAAGAGGAAAATGTGACAGCTAGTGGCATTTCAAGGGGCAGACCAAGTCCAACTGTGTCCCAGCTCAGTCAACTGGAAGTAAAGCATTCACAGCATTGGCCTTCCAAAGGAAAACAGTGGCGATGTCCCATGTATTCGCTGCACAAGGAGACTTGGAGCACACTGTATTTCTGCTTGAAGTGTGACGTTGGTCTGTGCGTAGTGAACTGCTTCGAGAAATGGCATATGCATGTGAACTTGAGTCACTAGACGACACAAAGAGTAGCGTTGACTGTGATGGCATGAGGCAAATTATATTGTTGTACAGTGCAGACAGAAAACATTTGCCATGTAAATAAGTGTTGTATATTCGTATATACGTAACATCACACATGCCAGCAGTGTAAAGCATGAGGTAAGTACATAAAAAATTCACAGAACTGTCATAAAATATGTCATGCAAAATAACTTTTGAATCTATCATAAAGTTTTGTGAGTACGATTTATTGCTGAAACTCGACACTTCGTCTGTTAATGTAGAATTTTATTCTCTTTCAAACAGTTTTTATTTCATAATTTTATGTAATATAGAGCAGAAAATATATCTGTTTTTGTGGAGGCCTGCAATTTCAAGATTTAAATGCCCAAAAAATTCTGGCCACCAGGGAACTATTGGCTTTTAAAAGTCAGTACTTTGAAGGTTAATATAGGCAAAGAGGAGGATGTTAATATTAAATGTTGTTGGGCAATTTTAATTTTGGTTCATACTGGTTCAGTATAATAATCCATAATAAGATAGTCATTCAGTGTGTAACTATATGTACTTTGCTGTAGGGTTTTAAACAAAATTTAACCCAATTTTATGGGCACTTAAATGGCCTTCTGATATGCACACAACCTACATTTTTCTGTGTGCATGAAAGAATAGAGGCACAAAGGACTATTGTGTGTAGCTGTCTGAATCTGGTTAAATGGTACACATAGTCTGCCTCCCAGCCATTGTCAGTAATGGGTGAAAATAAAGTACCTGGGTTAATTGAAAACTTACAGGTAATAATTATTATACCTAGTAGGAAATGCAGTATCTGTCATGGCTCTCATCTAGCATGAGTTAATTTACCAAACAGTTTTTTTAGTATAAGACTTTCAGTGAGAACATTGTACAACCAAGCTACATAATCATGTTATAGGCTCTTCTGAAGCCTGTGAGTTACTGTCATACTTTCCCACTTTGCTCCTCTCTTTCTCTGGTGTCTCATGAATGCAGAATATCTGGTCACTTGTTGATTTGTTATGTTGGAATCTAAACTGATGATCTCCATGATTTTTGTTATGTACAGAATGAACCTTCCTTGAATAATATATGTTTTATCAATTGCTTGTGAACCATTTAAATATTTTGTTATAACATTGCATGGACTGCTAATTGGAAATAAGAGTGTGCAAGAGTGAAAGACTTTGACACTGCAGGAAACCTAACTATACAACATTCTTACATAACAACGTACATAAATATTATTGTACTGCTTGTGATGGAAGGACATACACATAGGCAGATTGATTATATTTCAATATGTGAAGGATAACATTCTTGTATAATTGTTGTCCACTTGGTGAGTGTAAAAGTTAAGGAGAATGTGTCAGTAAGTAAGCAAGTTTTATACTTATAATTTTAACTTTAAAAATCACAGTGATGTCAAAGTTGGTATCAGGTTATCATATGAAATAGGTTTGTGGCTTACAAAACTGATATGAAATGCTGTGCATCTAAATAGGGCTTGAAAAATGATGGGGGTATTGAAACTTCAGGCAGAGTGTGTACATCATTAAAAACACAATCAGTGATTGCATGATATGAGTTCCCATTTATTAGATTGAAGGAAGTGGGCTGAGTTACAAGGGTAGCAGATTTATTTACTTACATAGATGCCTTATTTATCAGTGCTTTCAGCAGCCAAGAATATATTGCATTACATGGTAGAATGATTAGTGAATAGTGAATTTGAAAGAATGTGAATGGAATCAGTTGTTTTCTAATTTGAGGAACTTTCGTGGTATATTGATGGAAGGGTTTAGGAAAGCCAGAAGAAATGTTAGGCAAGGTAGATACCTCAAGGGCGAGATTTTAATCCAGGACCTCTTGAATGTGAAGTGCAGTTGCGTACTTAACAGTGACTGCAGAACGTGAAACAATGAGAATTTAAGGCTTGAACCCAGTAGAACATCAGCAAAGAAACAGGAATGTCTGAAACCAGAGTTAATTAACTTGAAACAAACAGTGAAAAAATATGTTGGAGGTTTGATTATGCAAGTTGTACAAGATATTACATCATGTTGACTGGTATATAGATATGCCTGTCAACAGGCCTTGTGTCTCAGAAGACATGTATCTTCAGCAACACCCCTTTGAGAATGTGACATATTACATTAGAGACCTGTGTAAAAACATAAATTAATTTGAGGAGTGCCAAATTGGAATGAACTTCATAAAAAATGAGACCGTTAATCTTGCAGATTTCTAAAATGTTGTTTTGTAGGTCAAAAACTTACTGCAGTCAGCTAATGGTTATGTTGTTGACTGACATGCATACAACTGTGCATACAAATATGCAGTTTAGTATTTGTGAGACCGAAATTGCTAAAAAAACCCTGAAAAGGTGTAAATTCTGAGGTAGTGATCCTATTCCAACAGAATTAATACAAGCAAGAGGTAAAATTCTGAGATCCACAAACTTACTCTGTGTGAAAGTAATCTTCCCTGAATATTATTTGGGCAATGAAATCAAGGAGAGTGATGTGGGTGGAACATACATGATGCATGGGATAGCACAAGGTCCAAAAATCTAGGGACCTTTTCATAATTCTGAGCACCACATTGGTGATAAAAAGCAAATTCCACGCTGAGTATTTAAAAGTATGATGCACCACAGTACAAAATTCAATTTCCCAGGATGTATGCATCTTCTGGGGCAGAGAGAAAGGCATATATAATGTTAATTAGATAACCTGAAAGAAAGAGGCCATTTTGTGGACCTAGATTTAGATTTGAGGATAATATTAAAATTACTCTTAAAGACATAGGACATGAGGGTATGGATTCCATTCAGCTGGCTCGGAGTAGTGAAGTGGAAACTTTGGGTTCAATAAAAGCTGGGGAATATAAGCAGCTAAGGAACTATAATAATCTGATGGTTGGTTTGCTTTGTGATGTTATTGGAAGGATTGTTAGTGTATGTATCTGTAGATAATGCAACAAACTAACAGTAATATTTATCAGGGTATTTTTCTGTATAATTTGCTTCAGATAAATCTGCCATCATTTGTAATCTTTTCCACTCTTACATCTCTGTAGTTGTAATGTAGTCAGTCTGCTTCTAGTCACTGTGCTGTTAACGTCACTTAACTGTAATGTGCTTGAAGTTACCTTGTTTCATGCAAACATAAAAGCACCCCTCTGAAGAGCCACACTGTGAGAGTCGCTGCTCACAGTGCATCATTGCCAGCAACAAAGATGGGGGTTCCGCACAGTACATTTAACCTTCCAATGACCTGCATTTGCTCATGTAAATGCACATAAAATAGCACCCTGAAAAATGTATTTTATGTATTTAAACAACAAGGAGGTATACTACATTTTTAAGACGTGCTGCATGAATGTGTTTTGTTTTCCACAAAATTACATTTATTGCATAATTTTGTTTTCTGTTCAAGTAATACATTTTTCATAAACCACACACTACAATTTAAACAGCAGTCTGGTAAATCACTTTTATTAGCCGGCTAAATGCACAGTCTGGTAGTTTAAATGTTGAATTATGTAATGATTACAAAGACTGGAGAAGGCAAATACAGTGACACTGTCCACCCCCACACAGATATGCTTTACACACACACACACAGTGATCCTGGCTTTCATAGACACTTGAGGCATTTTAGTAATGCTCGTACAATCACAGTAGCTCATTTTCCTTATGTGCTCTTTCTTACTTTCTCTCCCACATATCATTGTACATTTATTTGGTGTGGGCTGTACTGACCTTGTGGTTGTTTCATGTACGTTTATACTATGTAGATCATACTCGTAACACACGTTTTCTGTTCTGTGTGCAGATACAATGCATGAAGCATACTCAGAGGCAATTGATGCTCCTAAAATCCCAAAGGTATCCTGGGAGGATGTAGGGGGACTATCAGATCTAAAAGAGGAGATAATACGAACCGTTACATTGCCACTGCAACATCCTGAACTACTGGCAGCTGGGCTAAGACGATCAGGTAAGCCATGACATTTCCATTCAGCTCTCAAACTTCTGAGAATTGTAGTCACTTGAACTTCAGGTTTGAATGGTTATTACAGCTTGAATGTATAATTCAGTACTTGCTGTATGGTCATTATGTCCCTATTGTTTTTTCAGGCATTCTTCTTTATGGACCACCTGGGACAGGCAAAACCCTTCTAGCAAAAGCTGTTGCCACTGAATGCAGCCTTAACTTTTTGTCTGTGAAGGGGCCTGAGTTGCTTAATATGTACGTGGGACAGAGTGAGGAGAATGTTAGAGAAGGTTAGAGCAATACTTGGAAAAGTTGCTGGTTAATGCTTGCTTCTTGAAACACTTCCTGTAATGTTTAAAATTCCAGTGTGAGGGATTTGCTGTGAAATGTATGACATGATGTAATTTGTTTTTATTTCAGGTACATTTGTTATATAAATATTTAAAATGTGAAACACTGTACATTGCTGTTCATAGGGTTTCTACTGTTTGGTAGAAATGTAACATGATAGGTTTGAACATTTTTAATTCATGAAATGCTCCATAAATATTTCAAGGTTGTTCTTGTTCTATAACTGTTAGGGAGTCAGGAATATGATCTCTAAACATGCACTCAGTTCAGGGTACTTTGGCCAGTAAGTCCATTAATGAATGTGTATGGGGAAGATTGTGTCCTTTTATGTTTCATTTCCACAGGTACTGCCAAGGTTTTGGTGAAATTTGTTATTGGAAAGTCTGTCCACAGTTGGTACTCCTACACCTTTGAATGCCTGTACCCACCTTGAAACTATTTGATATGCTATGACACTGTTACTCATTGCTTCAAATACCTGTACATGGCATTCCTATGAATTTATACCATGGAGAACTGGAAAACTGTTATTCGTACATAGAAACATTGCTCCACTTTACAGACTTCCATGTCAGAATGAGATTGCCAAGGCATTGATTTTGGCATGCAAAATGCATGTGCATTGCTGTACATCTAATGATAACATTTACAAGTTACATGCCACACGTTTTCAAGCGTCTTTAGTCCATTTTCCATGGTGCCATATTTTTGGCCAAAAAAGTAATGGCCGTGAAGTACGGAAAGCCCCATGTATAGGTCTCATTAACATCTGCTATTTCCATATAAAATGCTTGTGGTATTGTGAATATTTATCAGAATACATTAAAATGCAGTTAACATGCCACTTTGTTGCATCGTTTGGCTGGAGTTGGATATGAAGATTTTGTGATGCAGCATTTAAGCTTTCTTGGCAGTGCTGTTAAGGTTTTCATTTTATGGGATGTGATTGGTGTCTGATGTTTCAAGAAAGCATGGTGGTCTCATAATCAAGGGTTGAAATGCCCATGTTCTACATTTAGACCCTTGAGGATGAGGTCATCATGCTGTCTTGAAACACTGGACACCAATAACCCAATGACATGGTGCCACATCCATCAGGGCAGAGACCACCACCACTACATGATATGAAGATGATTTGAAATACCAGCATGTTATGGTGTGGTTTCTAGTGTTCAGCAGAGCTCGAGCTGCTGTTCCATGCATAATCTTCTTCGATGAGCTGGACTCTTTGGCACCAAACCGGGGTAGAAGCGGAGATTCAGGTGGGGTGATGGACAGGGTCATCTCACAGCTGTTGGCAGAACTGGATGGCCTTCAAAGATCCTCACAGTTATTTGTAATTGGTGCTACAAATAGGCCTGACCTTATTGACCCAGCACTGCTTAGACCTGGCAGGTGAGATCTGTCACCAGCAGCATTGATTCTTAAGAAGGAAATTCTGGTAGTCTGGGATGTAACATTTTGAAGTCAGTCCAAAAAGAAACTTGACTCTGATGTTGAAAGAACTGTGATCCTTCATAATGTCAGGATATACTGTTTTTTTTTTCTTCTTCTTTTCTCCTGGCTTTAGCCTCCTTGCTTGCGAGGTTTCATGATCACATACAACGACGCGCCACAGTCGGTAGGACTCCTCTGAATGAATGATCAGTCCATCGCAGAAGAGACATCTACCTGACAACACACAACACTCACAACAGACAAACATCCAAGCCCTGGGTGGGATTCGAACCCACGATCGCAGCAGGCAAGAGGCCGTAGACCTACGCCTTAGACCGCGCGGCCACTGGAACTGGCCAGGATTTACTGATTTGACAGAGATCTAGTAACAGTCACCCTTCACATGGCATTCAGTACACATCATACATCCTTTAGGGATCAAAGATAAATTGGATATTTGTATACAAAGAAAAACTTAAACATAGTAACATACAAATTTTTAACCATATTTATTAAAAATGTTGCTCATAAATATTATGTTTTATTGTTTTAATGTATTATGTTATTAAAAATATTATTTTGATCACAGTTTGTGAAACCCACATGGTTTTATATTAGCTGCAAGAATACTGTAATATAGTATGAATTACTTTCATAATCCGTTAAATTTTAGTAAGTCTTAAATCCTGATGTAGAGCTCCCTGAAGATGGCATTACACAAAAACATGGAGGAACAATATAAGACAGTATTTGTAGTTATCAGAGGTGCATTTGTTGGTGCCATGTATGTCATTCTGAATGCAGGCAATATGTAATGTCAGAATGCTTGTACAGATTGACATTGATAGTTGGAACTAACATATAGAGATCATTTGAAATGGTCATTGCAGCACAACAAACTATTTCTTGATATCTTTTGTACTTCTTGTTTTACGTCTGTTTGTAATGAGATAAATAAATTATGGCTAGTGTGTAGATCTCTGTCAGGTCTGCAAAACTTTTACACTTTAATTAAGTCCCTGTACATGGCCTTGTAACCATCAGCAGTAAATTTTGGATGTATTCATTATTCAATTTGTACGTGGTTACGCACTGTCATCACTGTTAAAAGTCAGTGAAGTTACTGCTTTAACAACCCCATAGAAATGTCTTCTTTCGCTTTTTTTTTTTAATTCATCCCATTGTGGTACATCAAATTAAAAACTGATAAACATATACCATCAATCACAATAAATTTTGTTAGTCCCATCAACACATGCTGCATGTTTCAGTCATAATGACCAGTTCACACAAAAATATTCCATGAAGGTGGTTGAGCTTGACCAAAACATGTAGGAGCAATTGATGTCATTGCTCATTTGTGTATGGTTGATGGTATCGACTTTAATATTGATGATCAGATATAAACTTTGCCATTAAGGTAGTTCATTCCAGTACATAACATTACAGTCTCTGTCTCTGAGATGGAGGTTTATGTCTTCCCATTTGTGCTTTGTGTCTCAGTAGGTTTATTCGTATGATATTTTTCAGCCAAAATTTCATAAACATTTTATTCCTCATGTGTAATACATGCCCTGACCATCTGATGTTTATAGATTTAAATACTAAGTTTGTGAAGTTTTGAAGCGTAATGTGTAGTTTTCTCCATTCCCTTGTTGCTTAAAAATTCAATAACTTTCCTTGTTGACTAAATATATAAAAAGAAGTTCTAGTACTGTTTTGTAACACGCATTTGCATGTGTGAATGTAGGTTATTTAAAGGTTAATGTTGCTTAGGTTCAAATTTTCCCACCTTGCTCCATGTGTTAATGTAGGGGATGACTTTTCGTAACCATGTAAATGCCACATGTAAGCGATAAAGCCTGCAGGAAAATGCACTACATGATATAGAGGAGATTATTGCAATGCAGGTTTGTGTATCTGTTTTACATGTAACATTGTTAGGAGCAGTATTTATTACATCTTAAGTTTTTGGATGTAGCTGCATGAAAAGGAAGCACTGTGGAACTTAGTAGGTAGCTTCTAAATACATTTAGAGCCTTTACTAATGCAATGTATTTTATTATAAAACCTGCAATATGTGATGGGTTATGAATCCATGAGAAGATTTTGTGGGTAATTGTTTCATGTAAGACAAATGTTTAATTACTGATCATTACATTCACTTGAATTCTTAGCATGTGGATGAATGTCATATCATATATTTTTACCACAGTTTGTTTATCAATACACTGAAAAGGTTTTTTTTTTGTCCTCCAGGTTTGACAAACTTCTCTATGTTGGGGTTGCTGAAGATAAGGAGTCGCAGCTGAGCATAATGATGGCCCTCACAAGAAGGTTTGTCACAGATCAGTATAACTCCAGCACAGCTGAATTCTATGCATTTAATGGAAATGTGATGTAATATTTTAGAGGCCATTGTAGTTTTTAGATTTTTCATGCAAAGTGCATGTAAGAAAATATGGTGTTGTAGTTTGTAAAGGGTTGTGGTAGTAGTATGAGGAGGAGGAAAAATATAACATTTCTTTGCTATTAAACAGTAATATAATGGTGACCCACAATGAGCTGTAAAATTATGATTTGACATCTCAGATCCTAGACCATAGAAACCAATAATGAGTCAAAATGTTTGGTTCAATCACAATCATAATACCACGCTCATTGCACTGTGAATACTTATGTAATTCACCATTACAAATGTTGCTGTAAGGTATGTGCATATACATACATTTGTATGTAAGGACAGTGTTCAGTCTACAGTAATGATTGATCCTTCAGTGCTGGGGTTTTTAAACCTCAGTCCATAGAACAATGCAGGAGCAGTATTTAAGGGTATATAAATTGTACTCAAACATGTTGCACATTGCCTGCATTTTGATCTGAAATAAGTTCCATATTTGTTGTTGCAACTTGGAACGCTATTGTCTGACAAACAGCAGATAAAAAATATGCAGCCTTGGTGGTGGTGTCGATAAAAAGGAAATCTGCAGATTTCTCAAAACCTATCTGAGGAAGTAACAACCAAACGTGGGGGTGGCTACTTGCTGGTTTCATGTGGAATGTGATTTGATACTGGGCGTCTGTACAGTACCCATAAGCATGAAAAATGCCAGTACTATGTATATTTCTTGTGCTTAGAATTTCTGAATTGTAATGCATAACAATTGGTCTCATTCACAATTTCTTGTACAGTTGTCCCTCATTGCTTGCACAGATTAGGTTCCAAGACCCAACAAAAAGCAATAATCTGGAAATAATTGACCAACCTCCCCCCCCCC
>JGI20166J26741_11808029_pt1 | contig 10127 bp, 6 predicted proteins | sample TergutCu122P5_FD_26741 | JGI IMG/M metagenome (IMG submission 26741) | reverse complement strand
GGCGTCGTTCACAAAAATATCACCGTACTCAGCCAGGGCCTTTGCCAGCTTATCCCGGTCTTTGGAATCCTTGGCGGTCTCTTCCTTGTGGAACCGGGTGTTCTCCAGCATGATCACCGTACCCGGCTTCTGGCTGTCGATAAAAGCCTTCTTGTTGTAACAGCCGTCTTCGCCCGCGAAAACCACTGGTATCTTGCCCAGTTTCTTCTGCAGATAAGAGGCCACCGGCGCCATCCGGTGCTTGCCCTGAATGTACTTTTTAAGATCAAAGGGCTTGCCGTCTTTCTCTGCCTTGGCCTTCGCCTTTTCCGCGTCCTTGTCGGGGTCCCCAAGGTGGCTCATCAGCGTAAGAGTCTTAGCCCCCTGGGCAATGATGTATTTGATAGTAGGAATCGCAGCCACGATCCGGGTATCGTCCTGAACTACCCCGTCTTTCATGGGTACATTGAAGTCCACCCGCATAATAACCCGCTTGTCTTTAAGATCAACGGTTTTAACTGTCTTAATCATAAGTTCCTCCAAAAAAAGGGGACTAGGGACTAGGGAACGGGGACTAGGGCTGTTGTTAGTAAGCTGTGCGTTTTACCAACCCGCAAAGCCTGCTCACTACGATCCCCAGTCCCCAGTCCCTATTCCCCAGTCCCTGTTATAAAATTACTTCTTCTTTCCGCCAGAGGCCTGGATCATGTAGCAGAGCAGGGAAACCAGACGGTTGGAATAGCCCCACTCGTTGTCGTACCAGGAAACCACTTTGAAGAAGCGTTTTTCGCCGGGCAGGTTGTTCTGCATTGTGGCCAGGCTGTCGTAAATGGAAGCCCTGGGATCGTGGATAAAGTCGGTAGAAACCAGTTCCTCGTCGCAATAGCCCAGAATGCCCTTCAGGTACCCCTTGGAGGCTTTCTTCATGAGACCGTCGATCTCGTCAATTGATGTGTCTTTGGCGGTGGTAAAGGTCAGGTCTACCACCGATACTGTGGGAGTGGGAATCCGGAAGCTCATGCCCGTGAGCTTGCCCTTGGTTTCGGGGAGTACTTCGCCCACTGCTTTGGCGGCGCCGGTGGTGGAGGGGATGATATTGATGGCCGCTGCCCGGCCTCCCCGCCAATCCTTCTTGGAAGGCCCGTCAACGGTTTTCTGGGTGGCGGTATAGGAGTGGATGGTGGTCATAAGACCCTTGTCAATGCCGATTTTCTCTTTCAGAAGCACGTAGACCAGCGGCGCAAGGCAGTTGGTGGTACAGCTCGCGTTGGAAACCACCTGGTCGGTGTTGGGATTGTACTTGTCGTTATTGACGCCCATGACGAAGGTGGGAATTTTGTGATCTTTTGCCTTGGCGGGCGCGGAAATAATGACTTTTTTGGCCCCCGCGTCCAGGTGGCCGAATGCCCGGTCGTCGGTGAAGAGCCCGGTGGATTCGATAACGTATTCAACCCCGAGTTTCCTCCAGGGAAGATCCTTGAGTTCCTTCGCGGCCATGACGCACTGGATCTTGTTGCCGTCAACAACAAGTACATCGTCTTCCGCCACGGAAGGGCTGCTCTTGGCAGTGGTGATCTTTGACTTCATTTTGCCCTGGGTTGAATCGTACTTGAGCTGATACGCAAAATACTTCGCATCGGTGGAAATATCCGTCACCGCCACCACATCGATTTCCTTGCCGAGCAGCTTCTGATCGACAATAGCCTGAAACACAAGGCGGCCGATCCGGCCAAACCCATTAATAGCAACTTTAGTCATAAAAACCCCCAATTGATTATAGAATATAAATACAGCCTAGCGAATTATGGAAAAAAAGTAAAGGGTGCGCCGCCAAACTCCAATTTGTCGGGCAGTCTGTCACACGATTCTCTGTATTAACCCGGCGAAGGGTGGAAAGCGCTGTAGTGAAAACTCGTGAAGAATCCGCTTCCGAAGCCCTTGCCCGGATAGGTACTTGTAACCAGACTTTTCCTGGTTTGTAAGCCAGAGCTACCAACTGGTTGTTTGCGCCGGGCAGCTTTTATCTCACCTTCAAAGGTTTTGATCTCCGTTTGGTCTTCTTCAGCGGGGAACTTCACTAAAAATGTTTTCACTACAGCGCTTTCCACCCTTCGCCGGGCATATGCGGCTATTGGTGTGACAGAAAACCCGCATTTGGCATTTTACCTATGAGAGGAGGCGTTTTGTGTAAGTAGTTCGTAGCGGGGTAGTTTTTAGTTCGTGGTTTGAGAGCGCAGCTGCCAAAGTACGATCTACTTACTACTTACTACTTACTGCTTACTACCTACTAAATCCCCGAACAGCGCAACGTATTGGCGGCGGGATTCTACCAGGGACTTGAGTTCCGAAAGCATTGACTTGTCAACCTGATCGGCGATGGGGTAAATGTAATGAACCGTCTCCTCGGTGTAGCGCTGAATAAACTCCATATTTACCACAAACCCAAGGGAGATCATGTTGGAAATACGATCCGCCACTTTAAGGATCTTGGCGCTGCGGGAAGCTGTTTCCAGAATCCTGGTGAGAAATTCGGGCTTTGTTTCTTCGGGGCTGCGGGTTACTTCCATTACGAGGTCGTAAACTGCTGGGCTTTCGTAATCTATCTGCAAAAGCAGGTTGCGGTTAAAATCGGGCACATCCTCAAAAAGGTCGTGCACTATTGATGCCTTAAGAAGCACCGAATCAATGTAGCCGTAGTCTATAAGGATGGCCATGGTATCGAGCTGATGCCTGAACATATTTCCGCCGCCTTCCCGGGTTTTGCCGATGAGGGCGGTGGCGAGCTGCATATAGGGAGCCATAAAGGTGCTCTTGAGGCGGAGCATTTCATCGGTGGTCATTAGCGCTCCATTTCCTTTAGCCAGAACTCTATCTTGGCGCTTCTCGCCTCAGATTCATCCAGCTTCCGCCTTTCCCCCTCCACCAGTTCCGGCGGGGCGTTCTTAAGGAAATTCTCATTGGCCAGTTTGCCTTTGAGCCCCTGGATGAATTTGCGGTCCCTCTCCAGCTCTTTGGCAAACTTCTGCTTGAGGATGTTCATATCTACAGCTTCGGCAATATACACAAAAGCTTCAAACCCGGCGCCGGCAAGACCTATGGATCCGGCAGGCCGGCCGGAAGCATCGCCCCCCAAAGCGGATGCTTCAGGACGCCTGGTCAGACGGGTCTCCAGTTCCCCAATGCCGGCCAAAAGTTTTACCAGCGGGGTATGTTCATTAACAAAGGGGAAGTAATCTTCATCCCAGAGCCGGACCAGTACCCTGATCTTTTTTTCGGGAGGCACCGTGCACTCGCTCCGCAGGGTACGGATCATGCGCACCAGGTCCTGTAAAAAAGTGAAATTCCTTTCATCCCCCGGGCTGTCCCGTTCGGGACTGAACACCGGGTAAGGGGCTGTAATAAGAAGATCCGCTTCCGGCCCGGCAGCGCTGCCTTTTCCCCGGCGGATCTCAGGCGGAAGCTTCCCGTAAATCTCCTCGGTAACAAAGGGGAGCAGCGGGTGGAGGAGCCTCAGCGATTCGGCGAGTACGCCGAGCAGCACCGTGGCTGCCCGGTCCTTTTCGCTGTCGCTGCCTTCCTTCATCGAATATTTTGTGAACTCCACATACCAGTCGCAGAAGTCGTTCCAAAAGTATTCGTAGGCAATTTGAGCAGCGTCGTTAAAGCGATAAGAGAGAAAAGCTTCTTCCATGGCCCGGGCTGTCCGGTTGAGCCGGGAGTAGATCCACCGGTCCGCCGGAAGCAGGCCCGGCTTTGCCGCGAGGGTGCGGCCTTCCAGGTTCATCAGTATATAGCGGCTGGCGTTCCATATTTTGTTGGCGAATTTGGAACCCAGCTTAAAGGACTCCTTATCCATGAGTATGTCCTGGCCCTGGGCGCAGAGGTAAGCCAGGGTAAACTTAAGGGCGTCCGCGCCGAACTCGTCGACTATCTCCAGGGGGTCGATGCCGTTACCCAGACTCTTGCTCATCTTCCGGCCCTGCTTGTCCCGGATAAGCTGGTGAATGTACACGTCCCGGAAGGGCGCCTTGCCGGTAAACTCCAGGCCTGCCATGATCATCCGGGCCACCCAGAAAAAGATGATATCGTAGGCGGTTACCAGGGCGCTGGTGGGGTAGTAAGTACGGAAATCGGCAGTGTCGCAGCGGCTGTTTTCCCAGCCCATAACGCTGAAGGGCCAGAGCCAGCTTGAGAACCAGGTGTCAAGCACGTCCGGGTCCTGGGCAATGTTTTTGGAACCGCAATGGGGACAGGCGGAGAGGTCGGTCCGGGAGACCGATGTCTTGCCGCAGTCCCTGCAGTACCAGGCGGGGATGCGGTGGCCCCACCAGAGCTGACGGCTGACACACCAGTCACGGATATTTTCAAGCCAGTGCTCGTAGGTGTTTTCCCACTTCTTCGGGTAGAAGATGATCTCCCCCCGCCGCCAGGAGGCCAGGGCCTTTTCCGCCAGGGGTTTCATCCGGACGAACCACTGCTCCGAAAGGTAGGGCTCTATCACCGTGTGGCAGCGGTAGCAGTGGCCCACGGCATGGGTAATATTTTCTTCGCCCACATAAAAGCCCTGGGCCGTAAGATCTTCCAGAACTTTCTCCCGGGCCGCCTTCAGGGTAAGGAAGCGGTATTTTTCGGGAACCGCCTCGTTGAGTCTGCCGTCAGGCGTAATGATGTTGATTACCTGGAGGGAGTGGCGCCGGGCAACTTCCCAGTCGTTGGGATCGTGGGCCGGGGTAACCTTGAGCGCCCCCGTACCAAAAGCTTTGTCCACGTAGCTGTCCGCCAGGAGGGGTATCTCCCGGCCTGTCAGGGGCAGGCGGAGCATCTTTCCAAGGCTTGCCGTGTAGCGTTCGTCTTCGGGGTTTACCGCCACCGCCGTATCGCCTAACATGGTCTCGGGCCTGGTGGTGGCAATTTCCACAAAGCCGCTCCCGTCGGTAAAGGGGTACCTGAGGTGGTACATCTTTCCCGTGCTGTCCTCGTGTTCCACTTCGTCGTCTGCCAGGGCGGTTCCGCAGCTGCAGCACCAGTTCACCAGGTAGTTGCCCTTGTACATTAAATCGCGCTCGTAAAGGGTGACAAAAACCTCACGGACCGCCCGGGAAAGCCCCTCGTCCATGGTGAACCGTTCCCGGTCCCAGTCCACGCTGGCCCCCATGCGGGACATCTGCCGGGATATGATCTTGTGGTGATCCTCTTTTACCTTCCAGGTTTCTTCCACAAACTTTTCCCGCCCCAGGTCCTGCCGCTTCAGCCCCCGGGCAAGGAGCATCTTCTCCACCACGTGCTGGGTGGCTATGCCGGCGTGATCCGATCCAGGAACCCAGAGCGCGGGCTCTCCTTTCATGCGGTGATAGCGCATAACAATATCGATAATTGAAGTTACCAGGCCGTGGCCCAGGTGAAGCATCCCGGTTACGTTCGGGGGAGGTATTACAATGACATACGGAGGCAGAGCCTCCCCTACCTTCGGTTCTATGACCTTCGGTTCTGCAGCCCGGGCGGTGGCAATTTCGGGCTTAAAGGCCCCTGCCTCTTTCCAAATTGTATAAATACGATCCTCAAAGGTTTTTGGATCATACGCCTTCTCCAGTTCAATCGCCTTCATGAACACCTCGAGTTAATATTATACAAATGGATGAAGGTGTGCAATGTGGTTTTTAGTAAGCAGTAAGCAGTAAGTAGTCAAGAGTCACCAAACCAAGCTCTACTGCTTACCGCTTACTGCTTACTACTTACTATAGCTTCTATCTCATCAACCAGCGTGTCGGGAGTGGAAGCACCGGCGCTTAAGCCGACGGTTTTATACGATCCTATTTCAGGGGGAATATGGGCGGCATTTTCTACGAGCCATGCGGGTTTTCCCAGCTCCTGTGCAAGCGAAAAAAGCCGCCTGGTATTGGCGGATTCCCGGCCCCCGGCGATGATCACCGCGTCAACCTTTGCGCAGAGTTCCCTCAGGGCTTCCTGCCGTTCCGCGGTACAGGCGCAGATAGTGTTCAGGATTTCAATGTCCGGGAAAAAGCGCTGTATCTTTTCGCCTATGGCCCTGTATTCGCCGGGGCTGATGGTTGTCTGCCCTATGAGGACGGTCCGCGCGTCCGGCTCCCGGCTGTAGAGTTCCGCCGCGGCCTTTTCCGCCTCTTGGCCGCTACCCACCACATGGCAAGGTGAAATTACACCCGCCGCCGAAGCAGCACTGACGAAACCCCGTATGCCGGCGATCTCCGCGTGGTGTTCCTCACCGGCGAGAAAGACAACGTATCCTTTTTCGGCAAAAGTGCGGGCCCTAAGCTGGCTTACCTTCACATGGGGACAGGTGGCGTCAAGGACGCGGAGGCCCGCATTGGCAAGGTCCTTTTCGACGGAAGGAGGAACTCCGTGCGCCCTGATAATTACGGTGGTATTTTGACTCGCAGAATCTGAAGCCAGTAGGGAAAAATCGCTGCCTTCTTCCAGAACCTTAACGCCCCGCGCTTCAAGGCTTTTCAGCACCCCGGGGTTGTGGATGAGGGGCCCCAGGGTATACACCTGCTTTCCCGGCAGCGAACCTTTGCCCTCTGCCGGTTCAGACCCGTCCCCGGGAGAGGACTCCCGCCAGGCCATTTCTACTGCCCGGCGGACACCCATACAAAAACCCAGGGTCCCCGCGCGGATTACCTTCACTATACCTTGGCCGCAGCGGCAACGAACTTTTTTTTCGCCCGTTTTTGGATTACCCAATCCCAGAAGTGCACATAACCGGATGCGATAAAGATGGTGGAATAAACCGCCGATGCCATACCGACCAGCAGGGCCAGGGCGAAGTTCTTCATGTCGCCCCTGGTAAAGATGTAAAGGGAAAGCACCGCCAGCATGGTGGTCAATGTGGTAATAATGGTCCTGCTCATGGTTTCGGTTATGGCCCGGTTCATTACATCCACCGAAGAATCATCGGGGTATATCTGCCTGGTTTCTTTCATCCGGTCAAAGACAACGATTTTATCGTTTATGGAATAACCCAGGATGGTCAGGATCGCCGCGATTGTTGTGGTGTTAAAGTCCATCCGGGTCCAGACAATAAAGGTAACCAGGATAATACCGTCATGGATCATGGCAATGACTATACCAATGGCAAATTTGACCTTGAACCGGAACGCCGAGTAGAGTCCGATGATGAGACAGGTCATGAGCATCAGGTACCCTGCCTGATCCGTGAGCTGTTTGGAGAACCGTGACCCGACATAGTTGGAGGATATTACCGCCACTTCTCCCTGGCCAAAGGTACTTTCCAGTGCGGTGACGATTTTAACAGCAGGAGTTCCTCCGGTGTTGTTGTTTGCCATATCCTTGTCTTCCATGCGGATCATGAAGCGCCGCTCCGCCGGGGTTCCCAGAATCTGAACCGATACGGTCCCCAACGAAACAAGACTGGCCCGGACATCTTCAATTGCAACAGGCGAAGCGTCGGGCGGAAGATAATGGAGCACAAACGGCACAGAGCCGAGCTGGGGATTACCCTGGGCGCTCTGTACCAGCCAGGAAGACTGTACGTTTGATTTGGCCGTTTCTTTCACGCCGATACCGTCCACCCCGCGAAGGCCCTTGACCATATCGGCCTGCGTAGGATAAGAGGCAAACGGAAAACTGTGGGTTACACTTTCCACCCCGGTACCGGTCATGATTACATCAAGAGAATTCCGCCCGAATGAAATAGTCGCGTTGCCGGGTCCCTTATAGGTCAGCTCAAAAGCGGTCGGGGCAAATTGAATCTCCTGCAAAAGCCCGGCCTGAAAATCAACGCCCAGGTTAAAGTTCATCTTTAAATATCCGCCAAGGCCGGCTATCGCCAAAACCACAGAAACAATAGTTGCGGGGATATAGTACTTGGAAAAAGGAATAATCCGTTTCATGTCTTACCTACTTTATAAACCAGCTGACAGAGAGCTTCTTGCTATGCAATACGTCGGTTCCGAAATCAAAAATGAGCCGGGACACAAAAAGGGCGGTGAATACGGACGAGAAAACCCCAATCGCCAGCGCCACGGCAAACCCCTTAATGGGCCCGGAGCCGAGCTGTGAAAGAAACAGGGCGCCCATAAAAGTGGTGATGTTGGAGTCCATAATGGCCCAGAAAGCTTTGCTGAATCCCGCTTCTACCGCTGCTTTGCGGGTTTTGCCGTTCCGGAGTTCTTCCCTCATCCGCTCGAAAATAAGCACGCTTGCATCAACCGCCAAACCGACGGTAAGGATGAAGCCGGCAATACTCGGCAGGGTAAGGGTAAAATTAAACGCCGAAAGGACGGCAAACATAATGTAGAAATTCAGCACCTGGGCAACCACTGCGTTAATTCCCGCGACTTTATAGTAAAGAATCATAAACACAAAAACCGCCAAAAGGCCGCCGATAAGGGCGTAGAACCCCTGGGTAATGGCATCCGCCCCCATGGTCGCGCCGATAGTCTGCTGGTTGATAACGTCCAGTTCCACCGGCAGAGCCGCGGTTCTCAGCATCAGGGCGATATTATTCGCTTCTTCCTGGCCGAACCCCTCAAGGGACACCGCATCCCGGATGGCGGATCTGATGGTAGCCTGGGACTTTACCCTGTTATCCAGCACAATCGCCATGGGCTTGCCCACGTTGGCAGAGGTAAGTTTATAGAAAATCTCTCCGCCTTCGGTATCGAGCTGGAACGTAACCGCAGGCCTGCCGTCCATGGTATTGCGGCTGACTTCGGCATTGCGGATATGGTTCCCGTCAAGGCCTACTTCTTTTTTTACAACCACGTACTCGGGATTACCCGCGGCATTGCGCCTCTGCTCGTCAAGGCCGTACTTGTCTTTTACAAAAACACCCCGCAGCACACCATCCGCCGGTACCAGCGAGGGGTCAAGCAATTCACCGGCAGCATTAAATGTAGTTGTAGGATGGGCATTGTAATACTTGTTGAATGTATCAGTGGCTTCCGGATCGACCATGTGAAAGGCCAGGCTTCCCCTGCCCATTATGATGGAGTTGATCCGTTCAGGATCCGCTGTTCCCGGAATTTCCACGTAGATCTGATCCGTGCCTTGCCGGCGGATCACCGGTTCGGTAAGACCGAATTGGTCAATACGGCTGTTCAGAACCTCAAGCGCCCGGGTTACTGCATCTTCCCGCTCCGCATCGGTAACCGGATGACCCAGTTTGGCGCTGAGCGCATCCATATTGGCCTGGAGCACAATGCTCAAGCCCCCGGAAAGATCCAGCCCAAGCTGAACCGCGCTTTTTTGAGCGTCTTTTAATGCAAAGATCTTATCCCGGTAATTGGATTCCAGCGCATCCAGGGCTTCCTGCCGGGAATTAAACGCGCCCAACACCGCCCGGGCATCCCATTTTGCGGGAGCAGACTGTTTGGCGATTTTATAGATATCTTTTGCCTTGGCTGTCAAAAAGGCCATATCCGCAGGCATATCCCCGCCTGAACGGGCCAGGGAAACAAGGGTTTCCAGATCCGACTGGGCTTTCTGGGATGCGTACGTTTTTATTTGTTCCCGGGACTGCAAAGCCATAGCCTGATCCTGCTTTGGTATCAAAAAATACCAGCGGATCGATGGAAGCAGGAAAACGAAACTCAGACCCAAAACCACCAGTATTATGATAAAACGGTAGCGTTTGCTCATACTTTTGCTCCAAAAATTCGAGTCATTTTCAGGACTCTGTCAGTCGTGAAAAACCTCATCTATGATTCTTTACTTCTCTTCGGTTTCAGAAGTTTCTCCGCTTTTTGCTTCGGGAGCCTCTATCTTCTTTTCTTCTTTTTCTTCTTTGGCCTGGCTTGAAACACTGGAAATAGCGCTCCGGCTGAGTTCCAGCTTGACATTGTCATCAACCTTCACAATAACCGTGCTTTCCTTGACGCTCTGGATCACGCCGTGGATACCGCCGATGGTAACAACCCGGTCGCCCTTCTTGAGGGCCGCGAGCATCTTCTGGGTATCTTTCTGCTTCTTATTCTGGGGCCGGAGGATCAGAAAGTAGAAAATTGCGATAATGGCCACCAGGGGAAGGAAACCCATCAGTGTCGAGCCTGGCGTTGATTCTCCCCCAGCCGGAGCCCCCCCCATGAGGAGTGCCATAGGCCCGTGTACCATTGAACCGAGGGACGATAATAATGAATTCATAAAAACCT
>JGI20166J26741_11807918_pt1 | contig 10128 bp, 7 predicted proteins | sample TergutCu122P5_FD_26741 | JGI IMG/M metagenome (IMG submission 26741) | reverse complement strand
GTGTACAGTGAACAATTTTAATACATTTTAACAAAAACAATAATTCGAATTTACGAACTATATCTTCTCCTATTTATACTAATGCATTTATGAACATCTAGGCTCTATTCGGACCTGAAGATGGTCTACGCGACTGAAACATGTAGTCCATTTTAATCTTACATCTAAGACTGTTGCTATCAGCAACGTATAATTGTTGTGTTGACGGCTGTATATATCTTTAATTTATTCAAACACAATGGTATGGAAAATATAAGATTTAATTATAAACTAAACCTATGTGTCATACTTCTTACTTAACTGCCCAACCACCTGGGCTATTCAGATAACCTTCCTGTAGATTTATAGAATGCTAAAACTCCACATTAAACACCTGGATCAGACAAAATGGTATTTCACTAAAACTAAACTAAGAAAAAAAACTGTCTTACAGCACACATGAGGAGAATAGAGGCCAGATGCACATCGGAAGGTTACATAAAAAAGACATGATGATACTCATCAAAGTAAGAGAAAATGAGTGCATATTACAGTAAGCTCACACAAAGATGTGGAGAACTCAATATATTCTTAATAAGATGTCTTATCATCCATACAAACCTGAATAAGCTCCTGCTTTGAGAGATCCCACTTTTTGATGCACATGTCCCGAGAGCCAGAGAAGAGTACATCACCTCGGATTGCCAGTGACTGAATTCCATCATAATGAGGTGGATTGAGGTTCATTTTAGGAGCATAAACGTTACTGCTTGTTGCACGATTCACCTCAAACACCTATCAAAACAACAATGTGATAATTTGATTTTAAACTTTCGCCATTTTGTGGATGTTGAATTCTTTCTTTTGGGTGATTCCCCGCCGTCTGAATTTTCTGTGCCAACATTTTGGAACACTCTGTCCATTCCATCTTTGTAGGTTGTTTCAATTACCCATGAAAATGGAACAGTGATCTGAAATGTCAGCCCAGAAATTCAGAAGCCTGGCAATCACCCAAAAGGAAGAATACAACAATGAGATAACAACAAGGTACAATTCTGTAGAACATTATACAACCTGGTGAGCTGCCCTAGTGCCTCTTTCTGCCTAGGTTGTTCACTAGTTTGCATAAAGCTCTACAGAATCCTGCCTTGAACAATATGCAATTTTCATCTTTCCAGTCATTCAACTGGACCATCTCTTAAGAGATTTTTTTAATAATAAGGAACATGGCTTTGGTACACATGCATTCAAACAATAAATAAACACATGTCCAGTTTGTGGATAGTTATATTTGGTTCTTTTCCATTCCATAAAACAACAAAAAGTACAGGACAACGATTATTACAACAATACATGAGATAAACAAAAAAACCTACCTTAATGTAATGGTCCTTGGAGCCTGTTATGACCACATCCTCGTCCTCCGACAATTTTCCAACAGCAAGACACATCACTGCTGCCTGGTGGCCTCCACTCAACTTAGCAGTTGACTCAAACCTGCATGAGTAAAAGTATGACCCTGATGACTAACTGAAAAGAAAATGAGTAAACGTGTTTCCCGCCCAACACAGCAGTGAACCTTGGATTCCATTTTAGGTGGCTTCATTGTACAATCATCTAACAATAATTAATATTATATAAACTATGCCCTAACAAAAATGGCAGTCCTTTCAATTACCAAAATTGTTCATTCCAACTAAAATGTACAAAAAAAAAAACCTTCAAACCTTAGTGTGACAGATTTTTCAAATTTGTGGGGTTAAAACATTTAAAACACACCTACGCAGTCCTACTTGTGTCTGTGCATTGCCTATAGAATGGGTCAATATCAGTGACCTCAAATGTCTGTCCTAGACTAAAAACTAACTTTAATCCATATGGTTTATTTCATGTTTCAGCTGTGGATCACAATTTATCAATAATGCTGGTGTTTCGTAGCAATGTAAGTAAAGCACTATGTTATAAAGCTCAGTTGCAAGGCAAACATTATTTTAAGAAAGAGGAATTGCAACACACAACTTACTGACATTGCTAAGCAACCATCCCAGTTCTTGACAACTACAAATACATTATTCATTAATGTCTTTATGGAGAAGGTTTATTGTTTCATGCTTGTAGCAAGTCTGACCTTCATACATGTCATGATATACATACAGAAGCAACTGATGCTCTATTTAAAGCTGCCTGAACTCAGGCTGTACATATAAATTTAGACCAGGCACTGCAGAAACAAGCGCATTTGCTGAAGGTATGAAGCAATGGTTTATGTCATGACAGAAGGAGTGAAGGGGTGAAGTTCAAAAATAAAGATTAAATTGGCACACTATAATAACACAGTGACTGGATTTTCTGGTTAGAAGACAGTGAACAGAATTTTCATATTAATTTGCCTATTAAAACTGTGGAATTTAAACATACATTGTAAATAACAGCTGCATTTTAGGTGTATCTGAATTTCTAAGGAGTGCCTATGAGAAGAGCTTCAGTCATCTGTTTGGTCTGTGGAAGACCTTGAGAAAAAATAAACCAAATTTGATTACATTTTATATTACAGAATTCAAAGAATTATTTAGCCATTTAAACTTTCACCAGATGATACAACGGTAAAGATCATCATACATAAGGGCATAAACCAAATGCATCAATTGTTTCATCTGAAGACTGCTATTAAGATGAAACAAAACCAAGTACTGACTAAATTTAGACTGCACTGAAATCAAGTTTGTCATTTTCTTCTGAGGTAGGGCTCTACTGCAACATGATTTTGAAGAATACATTAACCCTATAATGTTTGTCTCAGTGTGATGTATGGCCACGAATGCGTTTAAAGGTACTATAAGTTTAAAACTGCCCGTCGTGGTCAGTAGTTGGAACTTAAACCCCAGCCTCATTGATGGACTAAACACGTTATGTACACTTCATCTTCTCCTGCTACTTTGCCTACATATTTATTCCAGGAGGAGTAGGAGGGGGAGGGAAGACCAATGTGAATGCATAGCAGCTCACAGGGAAAGCACAGACAACATTATTTGTTCAAACATAAAAACTATTCATAGCTATGTTAGGTGTGTAACTATCAACTCACTTTCTAAGGTCCCAGACACGAACCCTATCACCAGCAGCTGAGTACAGAACAGTGCCATAGTGATTCAGTGCCACATCATTGAGCTGGAGCTCTCCTGCTGGGAGGGACTGAGAGATATTTGAGCTGCCAGACAATGTGATGCCAGATGAACTGTTGAACAACAGAAACTTCAAGTCTCTAGTACACAGATTTCCAACCCTTTCAGCTATGATATATACAGCAACAACAATGGATTTTTAATAACACACAAATGCACATTATGTATGACAAATAAATTAAACTTCAGAAATTTCTGTGACACATTAACATGTCATAACACACACAATGACACAATGGGAATGACTACTCTAGGGTTTATAAGGCTGAAGTTATTGGAAATTACATCAGTTTAAATCATTCAGAGGACATTGTTTGTTCAACACAATACCTCATGTAACATCCACTACTTTCATGTGATGATTTATAAACTGAAAGCTATAAAGAAGTATACCAAACTAACCACTTGAAATTTACATTTGTCTTTCAACTGTTTCTAAGGAAAAATATGTAAAAATATATATATATATATTTTATTTACACACAAAACTTTTCAGTATACAAACAGTTACTTCATGTAATAACACTACTGTTATAACAAACTGACTGTACTATAATTGAAACAGAATAACCTGAAGGGTCAACTGTTGCCCTAAACAGTGTAGTACTGTTTAACAGGTAATACCAAAAAGTGTACAAGTGAGTGTGTGTATTTTAATACTTGTGCATTTGTTGGCATTACCTATTAAAATGATCATTAATGCATGGATATGAATACTTTTATGTACAGTACTGGCTCTGAAAAGTTGAGCCTTATGTGAAAGCTTTGATAATATACTGTATTATATACAAAAGGAAAGACAAGTTTCGAGGATTAGGAACTTTCCCTGACACCACTATTTATGATGTGTACATGTGTAGATTTGTTGCAAAATACAGTATACAGTAATTACAAAACAATGAAAAGTATGTCACCCAACAGTGTAGAATTATAAGAATAACACTTTGATGACTACGATAACTGCATTCACTAAAGGTGATTGTGTGTTTACAGATTGAGCTCACCATAATATTCTAACTGTCTTGACAGGATCTTCTCGGAGATCCCAGACCCGTATGTATGCTGAGGAGACGGAGAAGCCAAGCCGAGATTCTTCACAATACTTCACTACAACCACATTATTTGGATGCCCAAACACAGACTGAATCTCGCAACCAGTCTGCAAGTCCCACACCTTCACACTGCGGTCTGGAAACAAGACAAGAAGAATTGGAAGTTAGTGCTTGAATCTTACAGGAATGATGCTGCTACTAACAATGTGACCCATTAAACATCTTGTATGTCTTACAAGGCCTCAATATTTGTACTATGGAATACTGTTATTTTTGTATCAATAACTGCTGAGCAGGATATTAAATTCAGGAAATGTAGATCAGAGATCTTTAAGATTTTATATGATATTTCTCACTAACGTATTCACTAACAATTTTAAATGCACTTTCACTACAATCTACCATTCAGTCATTGCAACAACCACAGTTTTGATTGGTTTCTGTTTGATCAGTGATAATGTGAGTTATTAGGCTATTACAGTAGTGTGACTGAGTTATCAGGGCAATTATTTTGAGGCGGCATGGTGATTTCACCTTCAAGGTATGAAATGTCCTCTGAAGATGAGACCATCACACTCTCTTAAAAGGCAGGCACCTATCAGCCAGTCATGTGGCGCCATACCCCAGAGGAACGGAGACCTGAATAATACCAATTATGTTTTTGCATCAAATGTGTCCTACAGACAGATCTTGTTGATATGTTGACTCTGTATCTTAAATATGGCTTCATTATCCTATTTTTACACATACATTTTTATATCTAGCACCTAAATTTTTCACTTCCTTTAGTCATGTAAACTACACCCAACATACTGACATAATAAATCATTCCATTACAACAAAGGTCTGCTTTCTAAGTACAGAGTCCTTTACAGTTATTATTATTATCATCACCATCACAACCACCACCACCACCATCATCATCATCATCATCATATTTGTTATTATCTTTACGTAGGGTATTTACAATCATATACCTGAAAGAAACCATGTTTCTAGGGCACGTAATGTTGGAGCTGTTCTGTATTTATAACTTGTGCTATATGTAACGTTATTTTGCATATTAAATATGTTTTGTAATTTTGCATTAGCACTTTCTGAAGTGCTTTCATGCTTTCCCAGTATTTTGCACAGGTATTGTTTGAATGACTTTGAAATGGATCCAGTTGCCCCTATTATTGTTGTTATCACTTTTGCTTTTACATTCCACATGTGCTAATTTCTATTGTGAGGTTGTTATATTTTAGAATCTTCTCAGTTTCCTTCTTAATCACATTTCTGTCTCCTGAAATTGCAACATCTTTTAACATACATGTTTCTTCTTCATTATCACGGATTATACCCTCTGGTTTATTGTTAGGACAGGTTCTGTTGATTTGCACTTCTTGATTCCATAATACTTTACCTTACCTTCAAGACTTGTTTTGAATAATTTTAGTACATGGTCATACTAGTGTCCATTGTCTAATTTTACCCCTATGTTTATTATTATTATTATTATTATTATTATAATATACTGTTGGGTGCAGTATTTCTGCTTTAAGGAGTTTTACTGAAGCATTGAGTGACTTTTTTTTAAATGTTACATATACCTACGAGTTTCACCTTGGAGATCTTGATTCGCTAGTAATCTGGACCACCCATCCCCCATATAGCCTGGAAGACTAAGGGACTATTGTATTGCATTACTAATGGGCCATCCAACTGGTTAGGTACTGACAGTGTTTCCTCTCAAAGAACCCCCCTCTATACCATGTATTTTCTAACTTGGAACTCATACTTAGTCATCAGTTATAAACAAGCCAGACTCAGTGAATATATTACATCCCAACATGTGATTTAAGATTATATACTTACTATAAATAAACTTGTATTAAGATTTTTGGAGGTGAACTAATGAGGTGAACATCCTGCAATTCAGTCATATGATAGAAAACAATTAACAATGTGGCATGCACAATAAGGGTTAATCACTTGAGATGCACTGTTGTTGGCTGTGAATAAGATCATTTGGGTTTAACATTTCAAATCTTGAAACTCAGATCATTGCTAGTGTGAGCTGTTGCTTTAGAATAAATGTGGTAGTTGTTTAACACAGACAGCTTAACGTCCTGAAAAGAGATGACAAAAATATTAACCCTTCAATGCACTGTCTGGACCTTTCATTCCTACATAATCTTGGCCTTGGTGCACTATATGGTCTCAAAAGCATTTAAGGGCACTTTACACTTAAAACCCCTTGGTACTGGGTGATAGTTGGAAATTTAAACCCCAGCGTCAATGAAGAATTAAATATAATGCATGTTTACATTAAAATATTGCTTTTTGATTAAGTGTTATGCAGAAAAAAAATTATAATGAGTAGAATTACATACTTTAAATAACAACAGTATTTTCAAACATTAATGTAAATATGTGCAAAGTGTCCAGAATATGTACCCTTTACAGTAAACTTTCAGGTTAGCTACTAAATTTCAGGACTCTTCAATAGTCTCCCACCTGTTTCAAAACACATGACTCACATCAGTTGAAGTTGAAATATTATTACATTAAACAAAGATACTTAATCTGTGTACACTGGAACTATTATAATATTACTAGCCCTGTATGGTACATGTACATTTTCATGTAAAGGTCCAATTAATTTTGGTTGATCATGAAAAGTGTGATACTCAGTCTAACTTTGAACTGCAACATGGCTTTCTAAATGCGGAGCAGAGACTGACAAAAAGATCCTTCCCAGACCATTCATTTGAACCAAGACAAGTCATCAAAACATGTTTAATGTTGGTCTAAACCATAGGCCTGTCTGGTTTGTTGGGTGAACATCAACACTAAATTGGAACAATTTTTGTCTGTGTGCATGAATGTGTGTATAACAGAGGATCTTACGAGGTTGATGCTTTTAGCATTCACATAAGCTTCATGTTTTTCTTTTAATTTCTCGTACCACAATGCCCAATATGTACCGTAACAGAGCTAAAAAAAATTATAGAACCATAAGACCTATGGCTTATTTTATCATGAAGACAACTATGTTTCTTTGTCTACATATGATTCAACCTTTATATTAAAGCCCAAAATTCATCACATACATACAGTTTGTACATTGTGGCATGTCATAATGACCTTCAGCTTTAATAACCATACTTTTCCTTCTGATTTTAAAAATAACTTTCTAATACTTCTGGTTACTTCAACAGACAGCAAAGACATGTGCTTACTAAATACATTTCTCAGTCCCTAACATATCAGTTCTACATTTCAGAGGTACAACTTCAATCTATTCTCAGATCTACTTATGGAAACTGACTCTGTATCCACTAAAGGCATACTGCAAGCTTTTCTGAATTACTGTGGTTAATATGCCAGTCTGACATCAGATATTAAAAGATGTATGTAAATACAACCATGTTTCAAATCCATTGGGTGACAAAATTATTTTAGTATGAAAACTGTAAGAGGTTGCATCGAGCAGCAACGTATCTGGCACAAATTCCAAACCCATCTTATATGAACCTCAATCAAAGCATCACCTAACCTCAGGTTATTTGTGGTTTCCTTTAGACTCTTGTAGAAAAATGCTAGAACAGTACAGTCGGTGATGTCTAACCCAACTCAACATTCATGAAAATTCTGTATCTCATTTGATGATAAACAGCTTCTGCAGTACTTACAAATTAGTATTTCAGGGTAATACTACTCTTAAATCTTAAATCAGTTGCTAATTTTTCACGATGGTGAATTTAATGTTAAAAAATTATGGGTTAAACGTGTGTGTGTGTGTGTGTGTGCACGCGCGTGTGCTTGAGAGAGAGAGAGGGAGAGAGAGAGAGAGAGAGAGAGAGGTGTCTTATTTAATAACACTGTCAATTGCCAAGATTATATACAGTGTTGACAGTCCATAAATGAACGTATGGAACATCTGTGGAATACAACTGGAAAGAAAAAACAAAAGCACTCATAGACATTCCTGTCCCATTACCATTCCGTCCACCATGAATTGCACATTACCTGACATGCAATCAAATCCTGACCTCATCAGTGAAAAACCAGTGACTGCCTAAACCATGGCACAGTATGTGTGTGTGTGTGTGTGTGTGCGCATGCGCACACACATAATCTAACTATCACAGAATCCCCTAACACTTTCTCAATTTCATTTTATTCACATGCATGGAAATTGCCCTCAACATTACCTCCATTTGTAAGAAACTCATCTCTGTATATTTTCTCTTCCTTTCCTCAGGTATTCAATTTCTCCAAATTTCCGGCTTCATATATACTTATAGTTTATATAACGACTTCATCAGTAGTACATACTATACAGGATCAAATGGTACTGAATAATATTGGAAAGAATAATGAAGGAAGCAGCTGTGGTACAATTCCCAGTTTCTGCTTGAAGGGCCTCAGGAAAAGAACATAAAAGTTACACTGTCAGTCTCTGGACTGAGACTGTGGGCCATGATCTACAAAATATGAAGCAGGAGTCCTGTCCAATGAACAAGGATGTCCACTCTTCTAGACTACAGGATGATCACTTTCACAGTTACTTACTACCTGTCTTGACATAACTGCATCTACTAGCATGCTGTCCTACCCAACTGTCATCTTGTCCTCATATTTTTTGTAACTAAAAAGGGAAGATTAGAAAAGTAACAAGAAGTTTTCCTTAACCAGGATAGAAACTACGGTTTTTACACCAACACTAGTTCATGGTATCATATCAGTTACAGAGATCAGAACATTGAAAGAGATACCAGTTTCACTTTTTGCTAAAGGTGTGACATTGTTGATTAATTATACACTTCTTTCATTGGACACTATCCAAGCATACTTAATATGCACCTGTTAAGTTCATATTAAGTATGGCTCATACAATGGACAATGCCTAATGAAACATGGGTAGAAGTAAATGGGGTATGGGCCCCTCTGGGCCTGATGCACCTAGGCCTTAAAACAGGCCCTCTGTGCCTCCAATATTGTACCAGGTTATAGGAGCCCTGTTCCTTTAACAAAGTTCCAGATGGCCCCCATACCCAGCACCCTAATATCCTCCGGGTTCAGAAAAAAAGAACCCAGATGTGCATGCCTGAGTGCCTCACACTCGCATAAAATGTGCGCCGACGTTTCCTCCACGGTGCCACGCTTCCTACAGGTGGGGTTACCATTGAGCCCCATTACATGTAGATGTCTTCTCAGGGTGTTATAAACATGGGTAAAAAACAGTAGTTTATTAAATACAACTGATCATAACTGTGTGAACTGGAAAGGATGGGAGACTTACTATAAATTTAAGTAGCCAAATAATTAGTTTTCTTATTATTATTATTTCCAAATCACACATTGGCAAGAGTTCAGTTCACTTAAAATGTATCTTAAGGTTAAAAAAAATAATGAGCTGAAATATAGTCTATCACCATAACCGATTATAAACACGAATCATAGTAAATAGTACACATAGGTACTATGCAAGAAGAAATAAAATACAACTTCTTTCTTAAAATTAAATGCATAACATAGATAAATTATTTCTGAAACCCATTTCAACCCATTATGTGACAGGAGCACTGACTTAGATGACAACATTCTAACTTGCACAGCTCCCAAAACCTATAAATAACACTAAGAAGCCTTAAAACTACAAATTCTGAGCTGTTCTTCAGATTCTTTCAATTTCTGCACTGTTATCCTCTGTCAGAGTCAATGGTCTATAGTCAAGAATTAATCGTATTTCAAATATATGTACAAAAAATACCAACATAACTGCATGAATCTCCTACACTAAATCATTACTACATCGATAATTTATATTCATATTGTAACAAGATGGCCTTTAACTTCACAACTACGATGTTTACTAACACTACAGGTACAATAATTCCAGTCCTAATCCAAAAACTCCGCCAGAA
>JGI20166J26741_11807807_pt1 | contig 10128 bp, 3 predicted proteins | sample TergutCu122P5_FD_26741 | JGI IMG/M metagenome (IMG submission 26741) | reverse complement strand
CTCCTGAAGATGAGTACTTGATACTCGAAACATGTAGAGGAGAATATTTGACGAATAAATAATATTAAGTGCATCACGTTGGTATTTTGTATGATCAACACCCACTAAGAAAACGGACTGACGTATCAGAAAATACTTACCCTGGAGAGGACAGTGTTTTCCTCCGTCCAGTCGGTGTCTACCCACAATACTACATAAACCGAAGACAGTATTACTGGTATAAAAATTGTCCATTCTATTTCAGAGAAACTATTTTTTTGGGGGGGGGGGTAGTTTGGCCATATATTCACGCACCGACATAACGAAGCAATAATCAGAACAATTATAAAACGGTTTCGTTTCACGAGTTTACGGTTCAGTACTTTGTTTGATGATTATAAAGGCTAATAAGCATCGGGCGTCAAATCGCAGTACCAAATTTCGCCGCGAGGTCCACAAGTTGGGAGAGGGATATGTAGTTTTAATTTTCACTTCGAAACCATACATCATAAATCCATAATTATAGATCTCAAATTTAAATCGAGAGCTATGTTACAGAAGGTAATCTGCAATGCTAGTTGCAAAATTCAAGCTTCTCTAGAATGATTATTCAATCGCAACATTAATTCCGTCTGTGTGCATGAAGCGAGTAGGCATTTAGCAGTTTGGATAGTATAAAATCCTGTGCCCTAAGCTGAAGTTTTTAAAAATCGCTTTATAGGCAACACGCAATTCGATCATTTTGAAATGTAGACCTTACGTGCACTTTGATGCTTTTTGTTGAGGGTGGGGTTCGCACACCATATACGCTTGCTGTCGGACCACATCAGTACTTTTCCACAAAGATGTGACACTCTGTTAATATGACATATTTTCAGGCGTCCTGTATTACTTATCAGGGCACAGACTGAATGTTCTGGAAAGGCCAGTGATTACTGTTTGGACTTAGAAAGTTGGCTAGGGCAGTAACGCATGCGCCTTGAACGCGGTAGGAGATTTCGAATCTTAGCCAGGACGTTTCCCATCCTGGCAGAGGTACCTCGCGGCTTTACTCAGTCCTACCAGCAAAATGCCAGAATACTAATCGTAAAATAAGTCACGAGTTGGACAAACCGAGGTTTTAATCCCAGCGGCGACAAGTAATTTGGTCTTTTCTCCGAAAGGGCCAGACGGCTCTGCGGACCAGCCAGACTCTCTTCAATGGAAACCAGGATTCTTTCCCGAGGGCGAAGGGGGAAGATAAAGCGGCCAGGTTGTAGAAACGATCATTCACCTCCACAAATTGCCGAGATTAAGAATAAGTGGAGCCATACCTCTGTTCCCTCTGTATGCCTCAGCGACGTGAAAAGGGACAACTTCACTTTTTACCGATGCTGCTTCCCTCCACATTATTTCCATTTCACCTTCCACTGACCATCTTAAAAATGGCTGCTTGTTATGTGGTCTAAACTACCGAGAGAGTCGTTACATACGCTACAGAAAAAAACAAACTCTTATTTCATTGATAGTTTCGGACTTCCAATAATGACTGTACCTCCATGAAAGATCTCGAAGAAATCCCCGCACAGTATCATAACTCACGGCTCCAACGGCCTTTATTTTTATTACTATTATTATATTGCTAGTTATTAGCAGTTCCTTACGTAGCATAAAGCGGTGGTACATTTGGTTGAGGGACTGCGCTACAAGCCCGAAGGTCGCGGTTTCGATTCCCGATGGTGTCATTGGAATTTTTCATTGTCATAATCATATGGCCGTGGGGTTGACTCAGACACTAACATAAATGAGTACCAGGAGTAGTTTCTGGAGGTAAAGGCGGCCGGTGCGTAGGGGTGACAACCTTACCACCTTCATGTGTAGATTGTCTTGAAATCTGGGAGCCTCAACCACCTGGAACCCTCAGAGCCTGTCCAGGCCTGTAATGGGATCGTTTTACCTTAAAATTTACGTAGTAGAAAAGAATGCCTTAATATGGAGAACATGTCCGTCTGCCTGCGACCTAGTTACACCAGTTAAACCCTCAATGAACATTCATAAAAATCGGTATAGCAGTTCTTTACAGCCAGATTTCGTGAAAATCGGCCACGTGGCATATTTTACTAAGGGCTCTAAATGAATTTCTAATCGTACTTCCCATATTTCTTTGCCGATTTGGCTCAAATTCGGCACAGAATATCTCGAAGTAATGTCGTTGAGTATCTGTGAATTTTGCACAGATAGGTGCAGTGAAGGTTACACTTGAGGGTCTAAATGAAATTTTGTCCCTATTTTAAACGTGTTTTCGTCTACTTTGGACAGAGTTCGGTACCGATGATATTCACGCAACGTCGCTGAACAAATATGACTGCCGTGAAAATCGGTACGGTGGAAGACAGATTAACGTAAGAGCGTAACTGGTATTTTGCCTCTACGGTCTACATTTTTCGACCCTCTAGGAAAAAATTCGGTACAAGTAATCTCTCGGTAATGCCATCCAGATGTTGTAGATTTCGTGTCCATTGGGGTAAATGAATTTCGATCTGCACTTTCTACATTCATTTTCCCACTTAGGTAAAATTCGTTCTAAGAAGTCTGAATATAATATCGCTAAATATTTGTGAGCTCCGTGAACTCATGCACAGAAGGCTGCAGTTTACTTACACTCGCAATAATCACACAACAGAAATTAAGGAATGCCTCTTTAAAATCCGTGTACGATATCACTTGCACTCATGTTGTTACTAAAATCATTCACTTTAAAAATGCCTTCTCAAGCCTTTTGAAATGTAGCAGTAGCTTATGAAGCACGGTGTCAGAAACTGACCAAGGTTCCCTGTCAGTCATGATGGGACGGGTGCTGGACTGTTGAGAGTAAAAAAAAAAGGAGGTAGGTGACTAGAAAACGCGGCGGAAGGCGAGAGAGTAGTTAGTCCATACACCTGTCCTCTCTGCCAGACAAATGCTAACAGCTGCGTCAAGAGCATCCACTTCGCAGGAAAACGCTGCGCGATACTGCACCACCAGCATACGGTACAGAGCAGTCATATCACCTACTCTATCCACGTACAGACAAATGTCTATCTGTGATTTATCTGACGACTCTCAGAACCGTCCAGAGCCCACCAACGAGAGTAGGCAGTATAGGAAGTCGAGGAACCGCGGTTTCATTACCAGTACAGACAAGGGATTCATTTATTTTGCCAAGCGTCCGGTCCGACTCTGAGTCCCACGCAGCCTTCTGTTCAATGGTTACAGAAGTAACCCACAATCGAAGGGTAAAGCGGTCAGGACGTGAAGCTAACCACTTACCTCAATCTAGTGCCAAGGTCAAGAATTAACGGAGGTATAATTCCACTCCTCTCTATGGCGAACTGTTGTAAACTTATTTACTTACTCCTCGGCCCTACAGCCCTCTGAGGGCCTTGGCCCTCTTAATTACGGACGCCCATTCTACCCTACCGACCGCCTTCTGTCGCCATATTTAAAATTTCATCTCCCGTTGATCCTTCTCCACATCTACCAGCCATTCCCATCTTGGTCTTCCCCTTCTTCTAATTCCCTCCGGTTTACTCTCAAATATTTTCTTAACTCTCCTTCCCTAATCCATTCTTGCTACATGCCCAATCCATTCCAGTCTCTTCTTTTTAATATCTATTACTACGTCTGAACTTATATAGCTCCATCAATTCCTGGTTAGTGCTTATTCTCCATACTCCTTACTCAGCCATTGGTCCCTGTATCCTTAATATTTTCCTCTCCAATGTACCCTGTCCTTTCATATCCATCTCAGCCATAGCCCGAGTTTCACTCCCAAACACCATAAGTGGTCTCATTACCGTTTTATATATCTTAATTTTAACTGCTTTGCTAATGGTTCTAGACTTAAACATTTGCCCTAGACTGTAGAAACGTCTATTACCTGCAGCAATCCTTGTTATTATTTCATCAATTATTCAATTTCTTGCATTTGTCAAGGTACCTAAAGACCTAAAATTCCGAACCCCTTCAAATATATATAGGTCCTTGATCAGATCTTGCTGTAAATTTATTACATTTTTGCTTATTTTCACGTACTTCGTTTTGTTTTCGTTAACCACCTCTTCTGAATATTAGCGCTATGCACTGTCTCATTCCTTTAAAAAATTGTTTCTTTCGGTCTGTCTCTATATCCCCTATCACCTTCTCCAGTACAATAATTAGCAGTGTTGTGCACAGTGCATCACATTGCCTCAAGCCTCTTCCTATGACGAATGCTTTAATCAATTGCCCTTTGATTTTCACTTTTCCGTTTTAAGTTGACTAATTTCTTTGTGAAAGCTGTGGTGAACACGGTTACATAATTTGCGGCTTCAAAAACACGCAAAATATTCTATAACCCTCTGCACGACAATTAGCTTTTCAAACGAAAAATTCCGATTCTTACATTACGCTATTTTGGGGGGAATTTTTTGCGAACCAAGATAAATCGGTCTAGTGATGAGGTTACGGACTGAACAACAGGGAAATCGGGGCAGGGGCAGAAATATTTTTCTGCAACGTGTCCAGCCGGTGCTGAAACCCGCTTTTCTTCCCATCCCAAGGGAACATCGGGATTCATTTCCAGCAGTAAAACGGTCAGGTCGTGAAGTTGACCATGCATATCCATCCAGCAGTGAGGTTAACGCATAGCGCTCAGCATCAACTCCTCAGTACTTAATAGCGGCGTGGTACTTAATTAAACACAGGAACTATGACGTCCTCTTGGAATGCGAATGCAGGACACTGATATCAGTCTTCTTTCTGAATTAATGAATTGCTGATGTCTCAATAATCGGAACCGTTTCTGCTTAAACCTGAATCTCTGTCCAGAACAAACTTTCAACCAAATGGCTTCAAACGTATTTGTGCCGTATGGCTTCTTAGGCGACGTGCATGCAAAAAAGCAAGTTACACAACAGAATTCTTGCATTCTTTACGGCATGGCAAGTCAACTGATTTAGCTACAGGCATGGATACGAAAATTGCATGTTGTCCTGGAACATCGCACGGTGCAATTACGCGCCAGTGCCTTCATTGAAATACTCATTTTCTGCCCACAAACTCATCCAGTGTAAAACTACAGGAACCTGAATAAATGTGTCTATAAATGCATCACCAATGAATGCCTGAAAAGAGTCGAACCCGATTATAACGACACCGGGTCACACGACACCTTGTCCATAATGTCAGATACCCTGTACTACCAATTAATTCCTCATTGTTAACCATCACATTATGTTCCTCGGTCAGAACCGCACTCTTTCTAAAGACGTTATAACTGAATTTAATGAACTACTAGTGTACTTTTGTTATTGTTTGACTAGTGCAGTCGATGCTGTTTTATTAGTGGAGTTGGCTTACTGACTATGCGGAATATATTAAGGGCAGCAAGTTCGATTCATAACAAGGACAGACATTTTCCACAAGGTCTAGACTAATTCTGGGGTCCACTCGGGTCCCTTTCCCACTGGAGGCTCAGTAAACGGCTACAAATGCGTCCGGGATGCAAAGATAACCACCTGCAACATCCAGTAACGAGAAAGGTCTTCTTATGCTGATACTTAGGCACAGAAATAATTCTAGCCTTACAATTTTCACCTTACTGTCGTTTCCCCATACTGCGAATGCAAATCAAGTTCCATGTCTGATGATTACTTCCTACCTTCCTTTGTCCTTTCGGTATACCAACATAGAAGAGTTTTAGAGTCCTTCATGTTACACGTCACACAGCTATCCTAATGTGCATTATGGCCACCACAGCACCTTCCAACAACACCAAGCACAAAAAAAAACCCTCTATATGTTTCGATCTAATTGGTCATCCTCAGGACAGATATACTCAAACCCAAACGTAAAAGTAACCACCGTACGTGGTATAAATTATTAAACTCACAAATTATGATCGTCTGCGCACTGCGTTTCATAATTTTTCAGTTATTTTCCAATTAATACTTTAAATGTTATGGTTATTAGAATCTGATAAAGGTATTGCACTTATAAAACTATTTTAAAAGGAAACGTCGCCTCTCCTGAACTTCATATGAAGCTTTCCAAGTCACTCAGGCAGAAAATCATAAGCCCTTACCAGTAAGTTTTCCTCGCTCTGTTATTTTCTAACCGAAGCGGTCTTATTAGCACTGTCCGCTAGAAAACTGTGCTGGTTTCGTCCATGATTTAAAGGATGGCAAGTACTCCTATTTTTTGGTAAATTAAGTCATGGCCATGCAACATATCAGATTACGTTCAATCTCTACTGGAGTCAACTGGCGCAGCAGATAAGAGAAGCAGGTGATGTGCACAACCAAGAAGCCATGGTTCGACTTTGTACAAGAGAAAGAGTTTCTCTTCTTCAGAAAGTCCAAACAGTTTGTGGGGTCGTTTCAGCCTCTATTCAATGGGTAACGGCGGCAGTTACCCTAGAGTGGAGAGGCTGGAGTTTGAAGCTGGCCACTCAGTTCCATCTAGAGGTAATGTTAAGAAGGAAGAGAGCTATTTCTCCACTCCCCCGTACGCCGCCATCATGGAGTGAACAAGTGTAAATTTACATTTCTTACTTCGATACGGACTGTGATATGACTCGTTACAGAAAGAAGTAAAGGATAAGAAAGGAATCGCTCATGACCTAATCTGAGATACTATCCCAGCATTATTCGGAAAGAAATGAGAAAAGTCTCGACAAGACATCCGATTGGTCAAGATATAAACCTGCCGGCTATGAGGCAGGCATACTAACAGTCGAGCTGCATTGTTCGGTGAATGAAATGGCTTTCAGAGCGGCACACCGTGACTCACGAATCGGTTGTGGACAGAGGAGTAAACTTTGTTCACGGTTCGGATACTGATCAACACTTCGATAAGTTTTGTGGCCATATGCATTAACCGGCACAAACAGGACAGAACGGTTGGTCTGTTAATCGAAAAGATGGTTAACCTGGAGAAAAAATAAATAAATAAATAATCGAAGAAAATGCAACACGGTTTGGAAATTCGCCACTGACATTTATTTAGTTTAATTTTTTCAATTAAAAATACACCGCAACATAATAGTCTTAGAACGGCAGTAAAAAAAATGTAAAGCTATTAAAATTTCTGTGTCATTAAATTACTCTTCGTTTAAAATAAAGGCTGTTATTACAGCTTTCCTTAATAAAGGGTATGCTATCAGTAGCTTAGACAAACATTTCATGAACTGCAAGACAGCTAACATTAGCGGTACCAGAACAAGTTGCCAAGGTTCATACGCGTTTCGAGCATTAGACAAACGTTTCTTGAGCTGGAAGACCGGTAACTTTAGAGGTACCAGAGCAAAGTACCACGGTTCCAGCTTTAGACAAACATTTCTTGAGCTGGAAGACCGGTAACCTTAGAGCTACCAGAGGAAATTGCCAGGGTTCTCACACGTTTCCAGCATTAGAAAAACGTTTCCTGAGCTGGAAGACTAGTAACCTTATGCGTACCAGAGCAAGTTGCCAGGGATCTCAAGCGTTTCCAGCATTCCCTCTGAACATTGTCATATGTGCGTGTTGTTCTTATTTGTATTGGTTTAGTCCAAGTTGGTACACGTGACAGATGTAAAGATTGTCATTATTCATCTATATTACAAAGGATTGCACAATTGTGTATATTCCCAATCTTTTTCTTATCATGGGGTACACACATCTGTCTCAGTTGCTGGAGATATCAAAAAGAGAACATTCGAGAAATATTTTCCTGCGGTATGTAACGTGTAATGACAGAACAATTACAGAACATTGAGTGGTAAAAAATGTGGCTGGAAGCGATCATGTCCTCCTTTAACAGGAGGGACTGTGAAGGAAGGCGAATATCTCAGCAAGGATAACCAGTCTCCGACTGGAGATAACACAGACGTCTTACAATGGTCTAAAGCCAAAATCGACTAATTTTTTCTACTGTCTTCATGACAACAATTCAGAGGGGGTACAATAAAACAAGCAAGGGTTAAAATCGGGATGGACCGCCAATAAGGATATCAGTTCGCAGCAGTGTTTAAAATGCCTAATTGTAAAACCCAACCTACAAACTTCTCCCCCCTCCCCAAACACACACACACACACATATACACAAATCAAGGAGACCATAAGTCAATCGCTTTTATAGCATTTCTAGGCGGTCACTGACTTCTGCTGTCAGACGACTATTTTGAATTACCTACAGACCTTAGACTTCTTATAGCCTTGCCCAGTGTTTCTAAAATCTAACATGACCGAACTTCACTAAAGAATTAAAATACAGTGAGACCCACTGGACATAAACACGCTTAAAAAGTAGTTTTTGATTTATTTATTATATTGTATCAAGTGTAGGGTATATATATATATATATATATATATATAGTCGAAATTAATGAGGCTATCATTACACATGGTGAATTTCGAGGCAATGTGTAGAGAGTTATAGTGGTACGTTTTGAGCACACGTTCATTAAATGAATCGGATAAGGAATACGGGAAACCTCAGATATGGGAGCCGGTGTTTTTAGCAAGATATGAAAAAGATATCTTCAGAATGAAATTTGGATACATGGGAATTGCAAATGTAAAGGAATGTGGCCAGGGTGAACCTTGGACTTCTTATGGCTGTACTCCGTGAATCCAGCTAACTCAGCGGAGCAGAGTCGTTCTTGAAAAGCCAGCAGTTCCCCACCTGGTCAATAAATTACCCACATACTATGGAACAAGGAAGTTCATCACCGCGTTCACAAAAGCCCGCCACCTGTCCCTATCCCAAGCCACATAAATTCAAGCCACGCCCATTATTTTTCTTAAAGATCGACTTTATTATTATCTTCCTATCTACGCCTAGGTTTTCCAAGTGGCCTCTTTCCCCCAGGTTTCTTCACTACAACACTCTATGACCTCTCCTCTCCCCCACACGTGTCACATACCCTACCCATTTCACTGTTTTTGATTGAATCACCCAAATATTAGGATAGGAGAAGAAAGTACCAACAGATGACACAAATATAGATGTTTATTCACAGAAGGTTAACTCAACATGTTTCGGGCATCATTATGTCCATCGTCAGGAGACAGACTGTATAAAACCGCGCCTGGTGTTAGCCTGGATGTGTTGACTGTGGATTGTGTGGAGTCAGGACACGAGCTGAGCGCTCTGTGTGAATGCAGATATTCGACTCGAATCGAATACCTGCATTCACACAGTGCGCTCAGCTCGTGTCCTGACTCCATAAAATCCGCAGCCAGCACATCCAGGCTAACACCAGACGCGGTTTTATACAGTTGGTCTCCCGACGATGGGCATAATGATGCCCGAAACATGTTGATTTAACCTATTGTAAATAAACATTTATACTTTTGTCATCTGTTGGTTCTTTCTTCTCCTACGTTAATGATGCACGGTCACAAGAACCTAAACACCCAAATATTATTTGGTCAGGAACACAGATCACGAAGCTCTCCGCTATTCAGTCTTCACAGACCCCTCTCACATCGTCACTCTAAGGCCCAAATACATTTCTTGTGGAGGTATAGTTCCAATCATTCTTAACCTTCAGCACATGGTGGGACATTAGCATCACATCCCGGACGATTTACCATACCACTGCTTGTATAGAAAGCTAGATTGCTCCCAAAACCGACATAGTCGCTGTGCCAGAGGAAAACACTCAGTTCCCGGTTGCAATCAAACCCCCTATCATCAGGTTGTCCAACCTACAGTCTTGTAGCTACACTGCCTGAGCTACACGCCTCTCCATGTTATCGCTACTGATTGACAGTGGCGCAGAGTCACTTCACATTTTCTTTTAACAAAAGAAAGGCCGTACATGGATGATACAGAGCAGCTTTGTTAGACCATAAGCAAGCGTGCCGGAAGGACTTAGGCAAGGTGACAAAGTGGAAGGAAGTCACTTTGAACATTTCCAGTATTCAAAACAGGTACGTACTGTGTCAGTACAGTTCACGTAGCATGTTTCCTCTAGTGTCAGGCGACTTATATATACAGAGTGTCCCGGGGGAATGTGCCAGACTTCAGGAGATTGTTCCTTAAGTTAAAGTACACCGATTTAACCCAAAACACCTATATCCGAAGTTGAACGGTTACGGAGATAATGGCGAGAGAATTTTGAAAGTATGACAGCTGTTACACACTTATTGATTACCAAATACATAT
>JGI20166J26741_11807695_pt1 | contig 10128 bp, 4 predicted proteins | sample TergutCu122P5_FD_26741 | JGI IMG/M metagenome (IMG submission 26741) | reverse complement strand
AACAAAGAGGCCAGTTCTTGCATGTTTTGTAGGCGCGGCGGCAAGTGCCTGTGACGGTGGTGTGCACTAAAATTAATTTGGGCTGGAAAGGGTTAAGGAGCTTGCTTTGACAGGTGCTTGAATGAGTTTGGCGACTGCTAAATCCGGCAGATGCCATTTAATTTCCCACCCGAGGAGAGAGTGGTATTGTGGATGCACACATGGTAGCGCTGTACAGTTTTTAATTTGCCTTGGTCTGTGCATTCTGGCCTATACTGGAGGCTGTTCATACAAGGAGACAGTGTACATATGGCAGTGATTACTGCAACAGACAAAAAAAAAACATAATTTGTCTGACATGGTATCCAATCCAAGGACAGAGTCCTACTCACAGTGTATAAATAACTTTTTTAATTGTTATCTCTAGGCATCGACAGAGTAAGAACATATATCTGGTGGTGTCCACCCCCCTCCTGAAAAATATGAGACAGAAAGGTCGCAGGAATAATCTCCAGCAGTGCACACATGCATGATTTGGGGAAATTAATTTCACTTTTAATAGATCGATTGGATTTGGAGTTCAGACATTGGTGTGGAGGGGGGAGAAAAATTTATTATCGGGGTAGCAGAGAAAACAGTTGGTGTTGACACAATATGGTAGAATAAAAGTAGCCCATATAGAGTATTCTGTATAGTGGCTAGGCTGTGGGCCAGATGATCCAGCTCTCAATTATGGGCAGAGCTAGGAGTTTTTCCCTGAAAAATCCAAACCACCCAGCCTTCTCTTAATTTGGTACTGGGGGCTCTTTTCCAAGTGAGGAGTGGCTGAAGCATGAGGTTGACCACTTTTTTCATCCAGATGCTAAATGCAATTAACCCACATTTACATGTTAAAGTGTGTACCATGGCCAGGGTTTTTTCATTTTAAATGTTTGTTTCTGGCCTCCTCATATCATTTTTAGAGCTACAAAATGTAAATGAGATATACGTTATCTACCCATTCACCCTTTTTTTAACTTGGTTGTCCCGACTTGCACAGTCTGGTAGGTGATCCTCTTTTGGGAAACAGGTGTGGTTCAATGAATCAAATATAGATTCAGTTATTTCTTTTTACTTCTTGTTTCATGTACTCGGTTTATTCTTGATATAAAATAGCACAGTCACTTGTACTCGCTCACTCACATTGCTCTTGTACGCGACTGACTTCCGAACTGGACGGCTAGCATCCATTGTCTATTGCTAACATTTTCTCATTTAAATCTCTCTGTACAACCCCTCCTACCTATCGCCTTCGGTTCCTGAACATATGTTGACGGACCGTCCATAACTGGCACCAGTAAACCTAATAAACAGCTATACTAAAATGATTGGCTACAGTTATTAACCCATTGGTGCCGTATTACACATATGCTGCATTGCATGGTGAGATGTTTAATTTGCCTCTTGACATGATCTATTTATCAGCCAGTTATGGCCATTCTTATACATCCTTTAGAGTTTTTTTTTCCTGCCCCTAGTTAACCTCAGCAGTGTTGGTTTTCTCCAACAGAGCAGGAAATGAAGTTGTTTATTCATTATGTTTCATTCACACCCTCTAGTTGCCCTCTTCTACCCTGATTGAGGTATAGCAACAGTTGTGTGACACAGTTTGTCAGGTGGCAGGCCTAGTTACTTGAGACATGCCGCTTGTTGGTTGCAGTGTGGTCCAATGTCAACATCAATTTAAAGCATGCTTATTGAATTTTAAACTTCTGTCTCTCTCTGTTCTTTCTTTCTCTCTGTCGCTCGTTTCCTCGCTAATTGATGTTCATTGATACTGAAATATGTTGGTCAGACCCAGCACCAAAATAAAACTTTGGGAAAGTGAATGAAGATTTATAGCTTCAGGAGATTTTCCAGGTGTACTTTGGTGTAGTGTTGGGATACTCCGGAAGGAATCATGGGGAAATGAAGTGCAACACATAGCCCTCAGTCCCACTAAAACTTCCAGGATCCACCACTCAGTCATAACAGCATTCACATCCTCACATATACATATGTTTTGTTCTTGGTAGATTGCTACATAATGCTTTCACAGGGTTATTTTGCCTACAGTAGCACAGAAGGAGATGAAGTATCAGTGACAGTTCCAGCCATGACATATCATTGCTTTCCTACTGGAGTCCATATATGATAGAGCAATTTGTGCAACAGAGATTACTATAGATTAGGGTTGTGTAAGACGGTGAATCCACACCATGCGGACCCACCTCTTACAATTGTAAAGGAAGTAGAGAATATTTCTGAAGCCGTGGTTGAAGAAAAGTTAAGATCTTAGCCATTAAAACCTCCTACAAGGCCTGGAAATTTTCTTTTTGCTAGAGTAGAAAATTTGTTTGCAAATGTTCCCTTCTACTTTCATGAATCATTGGAAATGATTATGCCCTGTCTTCAAGAAGAAGTCACAGTCATGATAGACTTGTTCAACACCTCAAACCACACCATTAACTGTGAGCATGTTTCTACAACGTTTGTTGTACACATAGTTTCAGACTGCTTTATAAAGAAGCAGTTGTAATACTGTCTCTGAAAGATGTTCATTCATGCCTTAGCATGATGACTATAGTCCTTTCCCATAGTTTTCACTTAATTCATACAGAGCAAAGTATGAACTTAAAAAATCTTCAACAAAATTGATTCACATTTTGAGGTGAGAGAAAATAAATAACCAATTTCACCAAATTGTAATGTGCATTAACTGACAGCATCTGTTATCTTAAACAATACAATAGCTGGATTACATTTATTTCACATGTATTGACTAAGAAAACAGTTAAATAGCTAAATGACAATGTAACTTCCATTGAAGATTGGGAATAGGAAAGGATTTAAAGAATGTTACACCATTAATTCTTTCCCGTCTTACATTTTTTTCAGCATGACACAGAGGCAAAACGTGCAAAGCGGGGTTCAGTACAATCAACACGTAAGTCAGCTTCCATCAACAGTGAATCATCTGTGAAGTCATCAGAGCCATCTGCAACTGCAGCAGTGGGGCCATCTGCAAATTCTGGTGTGCCCAGTTCTGTTACCCAGTCCTCTCCCAAGCAAGAACTTGTTAGTAGATCTGGACGAAAAATCAAACCGAAGAAATTTCTTGATGAAGAAACTTTTGAAGGAGGACCTGCTGGTGGCCCAGAAGTAAATGGTATGTGTTAGATATAAATGTTCAAAATACAAGTTGAGAAGAGTTGACAAAATACAAGCACTTCCAGTTACAAGAACAGAAGGTGGCAGATTGAGATCATGTTAGGCAGTGATGATGAGCTGAGTGCTGTCTGCTCAGTATCATTTGGTTTGGCAGATGTTGCCATGTCTCCCCCTCCAAGCTTTCTGACTACAGCTGCCAGTTTTTAAGCCAGGCTGTTGGAAATGCTGTGTCATAGGATTCTAGACTTTTGGAGTCCTGCTGTATAGTATTTTGAATTACAGGCAGGTCTTGTTTTACGCCAAGGTTATGTTCCTGAAAAAGTCGCACAAATCAAACGTGATATTCTCATTGAAAACAGTGTATTTCCTGGGGGTTAGGTGATTGAAAACCTCATCCTATGTAGTGTATGACTATACCACTGTTGAACATAAGGCCTGTAGAGTATATATCTACTGTATATACAGTATATATATATATATATATATATGTGTGTGTGTGTGTGTGTGTGTGTATGTGTGTGTGTATATATATATTTATTTATTTATTTCTGTATAGTATACATACATGTCTATACAGTATATTTATTTCTATTGCGATAAAAATGTAAGAGACTTGCATCCATAGTTGTCATATACATCATTCTGATAGTACTGGTAGTTTTGCCACACAAACACATTAGTTCTTAACTTAGCACTTTTTGTAATTCTGTTAACATTATCACACATTGTACGTACACTAATATGAGTGAATCTAATATTACAGGATATGCCAAAAATTCGTTCATTTTTTTTTTTTAAAGTTAGCTTATTACTACGTCTAATTTATCATCCATACTGATTGTCTTTCACCATTTTTTCACTTGGATAGCACCAGGTGATGTAGATTTATGTGTCTAATTCGTTTTGGTAACAAATGCCAATGCTGTTGAAGGGGGAACTAAATCAGCCACATGCCCGCATCACCAGCGTAATCAGTCCATACACATGACTGATGTCATGACAGTAATATCACTGTCTGCTAGCCTCTAACACAAAAGAAGTGCCTCCAGGGATCGTCTGTGCCATATTGCATGAAGCCGAAATTTATCACAAATTCGAAAAGTGGTGTACATTTTCAAGTCGCATTAAATTGAAATCACCCAAAATGAAATCATGCAAAAAGAAATCACATAAAAAGAGACCTGCCTGTATTCAGCTTTTCAGTAATCAGAGGGCTGTGAGACTTTGAATTACAGCTTGTGTGTATATCAATTGAACCACATTAGAGAGTACATAAAAACCTACATATCAAGCTGGAGTACTTCATGTGCTTTGAATTTGGTTCTGTATATTCAGATGTGCAGGATAAGAGACAGATTGGGGTCTTGCACTGTGTGTAAATATGTGTAAACATGTGCATGCACATTGTCCTTGAAGTGAAGTGCAAAATTGTGTACCCCCCAAAAAAAATAAGACAGTAGGAAAATTAAATATGAACTTGCATTTTTTGAAAGGAAGGCAGAATATTGTGAGTTGAATTATAACATGCATCTCTTGATTTGTGTTGTTTTTTGGAAGGTGGCTGTTGGTATTTCAGAGTAACATGCTGTGTGCCTTTGTAGAAGTGAGCCAAATTGACAGGGGGAATAGAAGTGGGTCATAGAAGATAAAGAGTGACCAGTCTGAGCCATGAATGGAGTAGAGTGCAGGGTCATCTGAGTCACGTGTTTTTCCCCTCAGTTTGTAACTCTGAGGCGGGGGGGGGATTCCTTTTTCACTGCTTTTGTATTTAATAAACCAACTGCTTTCCTAACTTGGCTTACCTCTACCCTCAAGATGGAGTCTGTATGCCCTTCCAAATTGTTGGTGCCTACATAGTTGTACACACAGAAAAAAGAGCTAAATTGCTTTCAATTTAGGTCGTAATAAGAATTTGTGAGTATATACAGTGAAATCTCCTTAAGATGGTTTATTAAGCAGGAAAACGTGTTAAAAGGGTAAGCCTGAAAATGCTAATATATTTTGCCATGTTGAGTAATGTGTGACATATTGACATAGAAATGGAAAGTAAGAATGTGATTTTCCTTAAAAGGAAATATTAAGTATCATCCAATGTGCTTTTAATATCCAGGTCTTCTTGAATTGAGAGTAGCCTACATTGTATGCTGGATATTTGATGTAGAAGCTGTGCTTATCATGTGTTCAGTAATTAATGTCACTACAGATGAGAACGGGACACACTCATAGGCAGTATGGAAAGAACAAGTACTTATTGTATTTACTTGAATGGAAGATGAGGTTATTCCTTAGCTTTGGTGCTTAAATATGTGGGGTTGTCTTAAAATTTATGTACAAAGCCCCAAAGCCGACCATGTCCATTCATCGCTTTGAACAGGACCATATGGTGCCAAACAAAGGCCTGCATTTCTACATATTCATGTGTAGGTGAGAGAGAACACAGTATGACTGAAGTTAAATAACAGTCTTTTTTTAGGGGGGGGCATTGTCTGCTGTCTAATTTTGAAAAGAAGCATATTTTGGAATGGCTGTATTTCCATCTTCCTGCAAAGAAGCACCTAAACTGGTAGACACCTTAGATTGAGCTATTCTTAGTCACTGGGCATAACAGAAACAGTAAACCTGTTAAGATATGCACCTGAGAACAGTTGTAGTCTACTGTTGTAAGAGGAAAATGGCTATTGAAAAATTAAAAATTAACTACAAGACTCAAAAATAAAACTTGGACCAATTCACAAATTAAAAACTGTAAAAATAGTTATTAGTTCAGACTGATCAGACAACAGACACACACAAAAATCCAGAATGCACATTTTGAAATTCTTAACACCACTAACACCATCTGTGGAGAAAATTGTGTATTTTCATGGGTTAAAGTAAGTTTATAAACAAAGAAATATAAATATATTATTTAGTCAGTGTGATTACAACAGCGTTGCGGCACATCTCATCAGAAATGATCATGAAGGGCTTTAGGAAGTTTATATCCAATGCAGTGTATGGGACTGATGATGATATGCTGTGGAATGGCAGTGAAGAGGTTGAGAATATTAGCAGTTAGTGTCAGGAAGATTCAGGAACTGACTGTGAAGATGGAAACACTGACACTTTTGTGAAGGTTGATAGAATCAGACATGCTTCGTGTATTAAGTGTGTGAAATTAATAGTGAAATATTTTATCTTACCAGATGATTTATTTTTGGGGGTTGTCCTAGATTTGGATACATACATTTTCCTTTGGCAGGTTGACATAGAGTCTTATTGCATTTGTGTAAATATGGTAAGTTTTACACACATAACACTTCAAATTATTTAAATTAAAGGAAAGGAGTTAGGCACGACATGCTTCATTAAACACCCATGAATATTCCTGTCGTAACTTACACACACATGCCATAACACATTATTCTGTGTAAAATGTGTATGTGGAAATGGTGGCATTTCAGCTGGAATGTGACATAATTTTCCACCACACATTTCCACAGACCAACATTGGGTTGCTGATCTTACCTTTGATTCATGGTGGCAGTGACCTTGGATATTAATCTTTACAAGGTGAGGGTATTATTTCTTCAGTGTATGTTTCTGGCAAATGAACACATGAGATATTGTTTATGATTTAATGCAAAAATGTACCAGATTAGTGAAAAATTGTTTCATTATGGACTTTTCGTCCTTCTTAGGTGGTGAATCCTTTTAAGCAGGAAACATATTGAAAGGACGCTGTACATGTTTATAATATATGAAAAATTTTGGCACTAAACTATTCTAACATCATGAGTGGGAGAACTTCTGAAGTGCAGTCATCTTAAGCGTGTTTCACTGTATATTTTTAAGTGGTAATCTTCACATGATTTTCCAAGACATTTTGTTGGAGAACATGATATTTATCTTTTGATTATTAGGTAGTCCAAAGACGGTGTCAACACCTAAGGCTTCCGCAGATGGAGAAGGAAAGCCGGGTTCACTTCGTGTTTCAAAAAGGTTGTCTGCAAAAGGCAGCACTGCAGCCTTGCAAAGTGAACTCTCTAGTCCAGCTGCAGCTGATGAACAACCCGAGGTTTGTAGATTCTATGCATGGTATAAATATACATACTTTCTGGTGTTATATTGAGTGTAGCAAGGTTGTTATCAACCTGTTAGTTATGAAATGCTCAGTTTGTGTTGAAAATTTCATACTAGACTTATTGTGCTTATTAAATAGATTTGTGTATCAAACAATTTTAAACCATGATTAGATGTAACATAATATAATGAGTAGGTTTATATCAGGAACACCATTATAGCAACAGAAATCTGCAGCAGCATCATTTTTTTAATATTACATGTATGGAAAACCATTGCGTAAAATCAGGATATTTTCTTGAATTTCTTCATTACAAGTGATTTGTAACTGTCGTGATGGTTTGCCTGCACCACGTACATATATTTGTGGTTTTGCTTCCCATTCCATTTATATTGGGTGGTCCATACAGGTACGTGTAACTGACCCTCTTTTACTGCTTTCTTTCTGAGGATTGGAAAGCATGTGTTCCATACTCTGATAACCAAGTATCTGATTGGGGAATTTACTGACCTTGAGGCATAAATGCTACACACCTGTGTGCTGAACTGTTCTAATGCATGATCATGAAATGTCCTCTAACTTCTCAAAATCTTACGCAGTTGTAGTAGGGAATGATTTTCAGAATTGAATTTAGTATGATATTTTTTGGTTTAATTTTGAGTTCCCTTGAAATCATAGTCAGTGTGAAATTCTCATCACTTAAGGTCACCTGAACTGGGTTGAGTCCAGTACCTTGTTTTATTGTGTGTGCTTAGTATGTGGGATTTGGGAACTTTTTTGTGTTAATGCTGCACGTAAAGTTGAAAAGTGTTCAGTCAACATCTGGCAAGAAATGGAACTGTTTCTTCATCATCATCAAATAGCTTGCAGAGTTTTAGGCATTGTGACCTGTTCTGGTTCCTTTAAGAGTTCAGAAGTCTTTTGAGGGGTTGTCTGTGGCTTCATTTCCCACATGGTTGATATTACATAATTAAGTGTGGTAGTCTCTCTCCAGTCACTGAACATGTTTCCATTTGGTTCTGTAATTCTGAATTTTCTTTACAACTGGGTTAATTTTCAGTTCTGATAAAATGTCTTCAGTTGTTTTGTAATCCTGCCGTGTGTATTTTGCTGTTATAAATTCCATTTCTTTTGACATCATGGATTTCTCCTGTTTTCTAATTGCCCAAGTTTCGCATCCATGTAATAAAGTAGGTAATTCCAAAGTGTTACATATTTTCAGTATAGTGTGTTTTTGGACTTGAGAATGTTTTAAAGTTCTGTTAATAATTCCCGTTATCTGGAGAAATTTTGATATTTTGACAGTAATGGTATGAAATACAGCAACCAAGGTAACTGGAAATGTTGATTTTTTCTATTATGTTATAATATTTAGTATGATTTTACTTCTCACTGGATCTCTTCTCTAAAAGCCATTGTTTTTGTTTTGCTGGTCGAAATTTTTAGTCTATATTAAATTGTCTCCAGCTTATGTATGCACATTTGTAGTTCATCGTCTGAATCTGCCACTGTAGCTTGGTTGTCTGCAAACAGAAGTGTCTTAATGTCTTTATTTCTTGAAATTGGAACTGTTAGCGAGTGTATGTGGAGTTTGAAGTGTTAAATCTCTGATGTGGCTTGTGTGTTAAAGATTGAAATTTAAATATAGTATGAATCATCTTCTTTAACTTGTTCACTATTAATAAGAAAAACAAAATACACTGAGCTGCTCTGTGTGATTGAAGACCAACGAGACAAAAGTACGCACAGTGCAGAGAATGAAGATTTGGAATATACGTCATTTGAGTGGTGTTGTGAGTGAGAAAGGACATTAGTATACTCTTAAGTCCTGGGCAAATTAGCTGTATTTAGAACCAGCCAGTAACATGACTTGTCTGTAAAAATTTGTTTGGCTTTCTGGTTTATTCATGCATGACAAGGCTGCAACAAATAGTGGGTGAGTTTTGTGCTCAAGGGTGCTAAGGTTGGTTGCGAGTATAAGAGTTTATGTATTAATGAGAATGTCCTAAATTCTGAAGTTTGGCAATACTTGAAGGCATAGCAAATGCTTTTTTTTTAAATTATTATTATCTTCATGTTGCCATGTTAACTGTTCCAGAAAGGGCATTGGTGCTTAGTTATGACACCAGTCATGTTGGAACATGCTGGATGTTTATTTTTTATTTATTTTAAGAGATTATGTTGATTTAAGTAGATGTATTGGGTTATTTTTGTGTACATATCTCACTAAAAGCACATGTAGTAATACAATAAAAATTTCTGTGTAGAACTTAACAAAGGCCCCTTACCTCTTGCATATATTTTGATTCCTACAGGTGTACTGTTGGTGTTATATTTAGGGAAATTCGTAGTTTGCAATAAAATGCAATTACCCTCATCGCTTAGCGTGTGAACCGATATGTACGAGGGTTGATTGAAAAGTTTTAAGACTGCTTCTATTTTTATTTCCCGGTATTAGACATGGCAACGTTGTACTAGGTTTTGTGAAAGTCATATATTGATGTGTCTGAACCTGCAGTTGGACAGCTGTGGTCTGCAGTATTTGGTCACAGTGAGTGGAAGCACCTAGTACGTTTTGTCATGGCAGATGAGAAAGACGTCTCTGTGAAAATACGGCAGAGGTGTGTGATTGAATGTTGTATTAAACTTGGGAAGAGCAGTAATGAAACACTTGAAATGTTACTGCAAGCATATGGTGGTGAAATACTTAGCTGTGCTGCAGTATTTCAGTGGTGGAGGCACTTCAAAGACGGTAACATGCGGTTGATCGACAAAGCACGTTCTGGCAGGCCATCCGCTGCGGTTACAGATGTCAGTATTGCCAAGGCTGCGGAGCTGTTGGAAAATGACCGAAGGCTAAAGTTACGCGAACTTTCGGCTTCACTGAACACCTCCTT
>JGI20166J26741_11807584_pt1 | contig 10129 bp, 4 predicted proteins | sample TergutCu122P5_FD_26741 | JGI IMG/M metagenome (IMG submission 26741) | reverse complement strand
TTGTTCTGCTATTTTACCACTTAACAGCTTCCTAAATCATATAGTGTTATTTAAATTGTATGTCAGGATGCAATAACAGTGTACAGTATGTGCCAGTTATCATGGTTTTATTACATGGCACTTCACTGCAGGAAATGTAGCAAAATAAATACAGTTGAATTTGGTTATAACATGATGAAAGGGGCTGAAGGTTTTGTTATTACAAACGAGTGTTGTTGTAGGTGAGGAGCATAATGTGACAATTAACAGTGAGGAGTTAATTGGTACCACAGAGTATCTGATTCTGGAGACAAGTCAACTGATGTTGTTATAACTGAGTTCGACTGTATTTTCTGTTACATTGACGTTTGATGAGATATTTCTGGTTTTGAAGTCTTGCAACTCTTTTTGAGTGAGGATAAAGTATGGTGGTTATTCTGTAAATATATATTCAGTGTAACAGGATATTTAAGTTTGTCTACCAATAGAGTTATAAGTACCAGTATATTTTTCTTCACGTCCAAAAGCTATGTTATAGACTCTGTAGCTGTCAGTGTGTTACACTGATGTGTTTGCAGCTGTACCTTATAAAATGTACCTCTCAGCTTCATCATGGCTGTTTACATGTAACAACTCTTAGTAACTGCTAAGTTACGTGAAATTTGATACTGGGGCATTTCACTCAACTTTGCACATACACAGTGTATGTAAGAATATACAGTCTTCCCGCCTTCATGTTTCGGTGGTCAACCGCCATCTTCAGGGAGCAGCACCTAAAACATGTCATTGAAAACCTAACACTGAAACATTTAGGAGGGAACATTGTACATTCATACATATACTTTGTAAGTGAAAATTGTTGGTTTTCATAGTAAGAGGCATATTATATTGCAATGAATGAACAGTATCAAAATATTTCTTGTATGGCACATTACACGTGAGGAATTCTCAAGCAATTTAAGCACTAGAGTGTCTAGAATGGTCCTAAATGCAGCAGGCTTAAGGTTACAGAGTGGTTATGAAAGTTACATAGTATCTCACATTTTAGTGAAATAACATCATTCAACACCCAACAGATTTATTTCACTCTTCCACACAAGATGCTGTTAAGAATTGTGAAAATGATTGGGACCAAAGGACCAAGGGAGAGAACTTAAACACTTCAGAAGGTCATGAGAGAGATTTGATGTTCTTATGGCAGTGAGTACTCAAGTTGCAGTATTTTTGGGTGACACTATGTATTTTGTGAGATGACAGGAAGTGAAATATATTTGGTATTAATATAAACTTGTACTCATTATTTGTCACAAGAAGCAGTATTGGTGGGAGAGGGTTTAAGGTTCTGGAAACTTGCAGAATCCATTTCCTGTATAAGGTAGTTCTTTAGCTCGACTTTCAGATTAAGGGACTTTGGTCACTCTACTGTATGGCAAATGACAGTACACCCATCTTATCAAGCAGGGGAGTTGTTCTGTTCCGTAGCCTGTTGTAGGTGACCTTCATGCTGTACCAGTAAGGAGGAGGAAGGATTACAGCATGTATTGAGAGCTCCTGTGCTGAACTTGCATCATTACCCCATTTACATGTTATAATATTCTTGTGAGGTGTGCTTTCGATTATCTGTGCTAATGACGAATGACAAAATCCTCAATACAAACAAAAATCACATACTTTTTACATAAGAAATACGTGTAAGCTGATCATGTATTATGTATACTATGTATAATAAATAAATTGTAGGTGTAATATTGTGTTTGTGGCTCAATGAGGTAGATGTTTGGAATTACTCATGTTTTGTAATTATCTGTGCACACCACCCTCACAATTACCTCAGCTAATCAGGAGTGCACTGTACTGTTATCACCCTTAACATTGTTACTGAGCACTGATGTCTGATAGAGAACAGTGCAGATGCAAAGTAATAATCAACGGCATGTTGGAAGTGGCATAGCAAAGGAGAAACATGTTTCATGCAAAATTATGGATGGAGGTGTAATCATTTCTCATAGTGAACATATTAGTTTGGGATTTAGTGTCCATTTGCCATACAGCATAAATTATCATATTAGCGGTTAAAATTATGAACTCAAGAAGCCTTGCACTCTAGAGCAATATCCCATGCAATGTGATGTGTGTTATTTTTTTACTTGCAGCTTGCAAATAATGTTTTGAAGTTTGTTCATCTGAACTGTGATGGTTTCATGTAGTCTCTTTACCTGTAACACAATGACTGCTATTGTGATTTTTTGTATCTTTCTGTATCAAGTCCAATGACAAGACTTCTGTGATGTAGATGAGTGTTGAAGTGTGCCAACGTCCCAGTGGTGACTGGCTTAATGTGAAAGGTCTGGTGACTGCTGTGGCAGTTAATATATTAATGTCTTGGTTCAGTTTTCATGTGTGTTTGAGTTTACATTGAATATTACGTGTGCACAAGATTTAAGGTTCTCGCAGCGGTGTTTCATATGATTCAGATCTTTTTGGACATGGTGCTTTGTTGCTGGGTTATTGTTTGCCAGTATTGTGAGTGACCATGGTGCCTTGTATTTCAAGGGACAAGGAGTCAAAGCAAGTTGTTCCTGGACTCCTTGACCCCTTAAGATGAAGACATTGTGGTACTTTGAAATGATGGGAACCAGTAATGCAGCAACATAGTGTCATATATCAGAAGACCAGAATCCTCCAATTTTAAGTGTGCATTATGTAGCCTTCCATATTGATTTCCATGTGCAGCAATGAGCATATATTTAATACTTAATACAGTGTCAAAAATCATAATTTTAGTTTCACTGCTATAATATTTCTTATTGTGTTTGCTGTAAATCAGAATAGTAACTATTTTCCATGTATACCCAATGATCATGTAATTTATTCAGGAAATAACTCTGGGCTCTGATGAAGACATGCATATTGTAACAAAAACAAAATAAGATGTCACAGACAGTAACAGTGAATGTATCAAGTTTTGTTGCACTGTGCAATGCTCTGATTCTGTCATTCCAGTGATTTCCTCTTGGCTGTGCTACATACCAACTTTCTGCTTTCCAGGTTGAGGGATAGGATATGGTGGCCTCATTCCATGGCCCCCAAGAAGTCCTGACTTGATACCATTCAGTGTTGTTCTGTGACTCTAAGGAAAGGACATTGTGTTGATGGTACAGAATTGTGTCAGAATTGGTAGTGGTGATGGCAATAATAGCACTTGAATTGCTGGGCAGGGTATAACTGAGCTCAAGTATGGTGTAGGCATTTGCAGGGCTGTGGAGTTCACATTGAGTTGTAATGATTCAAAAGCATCAGTCTGCACATATGCCATGTAGCTATTTCCATTTTAATTCACATTTAAAACATACTCTGTGCTGCATTGTATATTAGGCTTGATGTGTGATTTAGTTTTTCTATTTTCACATTTCGTTTTGTTTTGTTAGTATATATATATGTTTCAATTTTGCAGCTATGTAAAATGCAACAGTTTAATTAGCCTATGTCATATCTTTACAAAATGGTTGATATTTTGAGGATAAACACACTTGTGACATAATCTTTGTGAATCTGACCATTGTTGGAAGGCTGTACGCACTTCTTGTTCTTCCCCACTCTACTGTATGGACATGTGGCTTCCTGTGTTTGTAACCACACAATAAAAACGTCTTTGTCATGGGGACAATAAAACCAATATTAATTGTTACCATTTACAAACATTTAAAATCTAATGGCTTGTGTATATATAAGAACCACTCTGATATGCAATATACTTGTAAAGAATGAAGCAAGATTCAAAACAGGTTTTTTAGTGTTACCTCTTGTACCTACTGCACTGTAGGTGTAGAGGGTTATTGTTGCATTTGATCACACACAAAGACACACCACACTCGGTAGGACTCCCCTGGATGAGCGATCGGCCTGTACCTGCACGACACACAACAAGCACAGGAGAAACATCCGTGCCCCCGGCAGGATTCAAACCCACAATCCCAGCAAATGAGTGGCCGCAGACACGCCTTAGACTGCATGCCCACTTGAGTTGTGAAACTATTTTATTGATAAAATTTTTTATCACATTTGAAGTAATTTCCATAAGAGCCTCCCAGGCCTTGAACCATCCCCTTACATCATTTTTTAGGTCCTTTAAGTGAAACTGCCATTTTGTTATAGATGTTATTTGACTGAAAATTGGTCGCTTGAGCAAACATTTCAGTTTGGGAAAAGGAAGAAGTAACACTGGGCAAGATACGGTGGCTGTGTAGTGTTCAGGCACTGGTAGTTGTTTTCACCTAAAAACTGGTGGACCAAATCACTCTATGCACTGATGTATTTAAATGCTAAAAAAACATTTATGGCACTATAACACTGATACTTTTTCCTTCAAAATTTCTTTTTTGTAATGTTATAAACATTAATGCAGAATTATTACTTCGGTGCTTCGTTTTGTGGAACTTATTATCTTGGATGCAACACACATGAGCTACAAACTGTATAAGATTGGTTGCAATCGGTTAGTAATCAAGGGCACTTTACCTCAAGAGCAAAGTATTATTTGGCTGTAGCTTGGCTGTTGTAGGGGTTTTACTTTAAATCTGTATCTCAGATTCTACACACATTCGCTACAAGTGGTGTAAGATTGATTGCGATCGGCCAATAATTAAGGGCACTTTACTCAGAGAACAAAGTACCTTTCTGACTGTATCTCGGCTACCCTTCGAGGGAATGTTTGTAAATTCCAAACCTCGCACTCTCTGCGCATGCCGTATCAACAATGTAATTCGTGGATGTGCTGCAATAGTAGAGAAGTTACTAAAGTATAATTCCTTTGGTCTTATGCAAACAGCCCACCAATCTTGGAAGACGTGTAGCCAGCGCCGACAGTGACATGTAAATGGACATTCCCGTTTGTGCTTGTAATAGGAGCTGAGCTACTGCAGAATAATTCGTACATTCTTCAAGAAAATTGCCCGTAATACTTAGCCGATCTGCAAGAAACTTGGATGATATGTAGCGAATGTGTACGGAGACAAAGGTGTGGACTTTCGTGGATCTGCCTGTAATGGAAGCCGAGTTGTTGATTGTAACTTAACCACCTTTGTACTTTACATAAGTGCGAGTAATTCTCAGCCAATCTAAACCAAACTTGGATGACGCGTAGCACATCAGGACAGCGACAGAGATGTGAATTGATGTGGATATGTATGTAACAGGAGCAGAGTTACTGCAAGTAATTCCTTCATTCTTCATGTAAAGGACTTGTAATGTTTGGTCGATCTAAACCAAGCTTTGAGGATGTGAAAGAAATAAATACAGTGACCCAGATTTGGCTTTTGTGGATCTGCCTATAATAGCAGCCAAGGAACTGAGGAATTACTCCTTTGGTGTTTAAGTAAACTGCCCACAATTCATGGCCAATCTAAACCAAACTTGGAAGATGTGTTGCAAACCAGTACAAAGACCAAGCAATAAATTTTCGTTGGTCTCCATCTATTAGGAGCTAAGTTTCTGAAGAGTAACTACTGTGTTATACAAGTAAAGTGCCTGGAATTCTTGGCCGATCTAAATCTAGCTTTGTTCATGCGTGGAGAATAAGTACCATGAGGCAGAGGTGAAATTTTATTTATTTGCCTGTAATAGGAGCTGAGTTACTGCAGAAGAATTCTTATGCTTTTTTACGTATAGTGCACGTATTTGGTTGTTCTAACTAAACTGACATAATTTGTAGCAAATGAGTTTGTTTTCAGTTTTCTTGGTGCTGCCTGTAACAGGAGCTGAGTTACTGAAGAATAACTACTTTGGTCTTCACGTAAAATGCCTGTAATTCTTGGCCAATATCGTCCAAAGTTGGACGAGGTGTAACAAGTGAGTAGAGCATCCAGTACAGCACCAGACTGTTGTACACATGCCTATGTTAGAAGCCAAGTTACTGAGGAATAAATATTTTTGTCCCTATGGAAAGAGCCTGTAATTCTTGGACAACCAAAATCAGTCATGGAAGATATAGCAATGAAAACAATGACCAAGTTTTGGGATTACTGTGGCTCTGCCTGTAGTAGGAGCCGAGGTACTGAAGAATATATTGTCTGGTTTTTATGTAAAGTGCCTTTAATTCTTGGCTGATCTGAACCAAACTTGGATAATGTGTAGCGAATGAGTACAGTGACCCAGGTGTAGAATTTTGTGGCTCTGCCCTAATATCAGACGAGTTCCTCAAGAATAATTGCTTTGCTCTTTATAAAAACTGCCTGTAATTCTTGCCCAATGTAATCCAAACTTTGAAGACATATAGCAAATGAGAACAGTGACACAAATATGGACATTCAAGGATGTGCCTTTACTTGGAGCTTAGTTAATAAGAAATAACTACTTTGTTCTTTATGTAAAATGCCAGCATTTCTTGGCCAATCTCAAGCAAACTTCGAAGACACAAAGGATCAGCTGGCTGACCCAGGTTTGGATATTCCTAGGTCTGCCTGTAATGGGAGAAATACTGAATATGGTGCAGAAAGTAAGATGTGTTAATGACTGTTACAACAGTTACTCAAAAATCACACTTTTATGAGTTCCTTCTTGGGAACCCAAAAGCAAAGGATTCAGGAAGGCAAGCAGAATATGATGTGGTCCTCACGCTTTGCATTTTCCATTTGTTTTGTTGGTTCCTGCTTCCTCTGACAGACAGTGCTAGCAGTAGGCCAGTGACACACATTAATCTAATTTTTTTTGTTTATTTCAAATTGGTGTTCTGTACATACCGTTTTGAGTTTAATATTAACTTTGACTTCATTTTCCACTCTGATTTGATGCCATCGAGGCGTTCCCACGATTATTATTGTACATAATTTGTTACCTGTGCCAAAAAAACCTGATATTTGCATGTGCTGTGACAGCTGAACTGGCACAGGTTGCCCATAGTGTTAACAACAGGAACAGAACCAAGTGGGTAACTGCCTGCACACATTGTAACACAAGGATCCAACAAAATTCAGTTTCTGAAAAGTTGTGGTTACTTCTAGTACATGTGTGTTTTGGGAATGATGGATTATGGACAAAGTTCAGAAGCCAAACAGTACTAACAGAGTGATATATATTGCATTCAATACAATGCCTTATTTTCTGTATTTTGATGAGATTCTTTCCACCTCAACAGCCAATAAAAAAGCTTCTGTCTAGGACCTAAATGCATGTGGGACCATGTAGAAAAGTACAAAAATTCTAAAATCAGGTGAAAAATCAGTAAGATGGAGGAAGGAAATCCAATCACAGACTACAACAAGAACCCAAATAAAATAACAGATGTTTGTGGAACTGGAACAGGAGGAGAGGAAGTTAGGCTTTATTTACACTTGCAGTACATACATGGGATGAGCCAGTCATTTTGATAACAATTGCTAAAGAGTCAGGCTTTGCTCCATCCAGTGAAAGTATGTAAACATTTCTCAAAATGAAAACATACAAGTGTAATCTCAATATTACATTCTTATAATAAAAGCCAACAGGATGTACTATTTCTCAACTTTATTTTGGTAAAGAACTCTACATGTTTCGGACAGACTTACTGTCCATCATCAGGAGTATTAGTACTGTATTCACAGCAATTGGTATTTATCATACCAGTTATGTTAACTGTCTGCTAGCGACGTCAGGATCCTGACCTCGCTAGCAGACAGTTAACATAACTAGTATGACAAATACCAATTGCTGTGAATACAGTACTAATACTCCTGATGATGGACAGTAAGTCTGTCCAAAACATGTAGAGTTCTTTACCGAAATAAAGTTGAGAAATAATACATCCTGTTGGCTTTTATTATGAGAATATATCATGATGCCCAGTCCTCTGAATGTCAAACTCAATATCACAAATTGCTGTCATGTACATTTATAAAAACTGTAAAACTTTACTAGTTGTCAATTAGATGTATGACCTCATTTTGATTGTATTTTTATTAAAGTGAATATATTTTGCTGAAAAAGGTGGCCACATACCTCATTTAACAGAATATGAGATGATTCTGCAATAGCTACATACGGTGTGTTTTAACTTTGTGTATGAATATGATACAACATTCTATTTTGCACATACTGAATAAGGAAAAAATTTTACATCTTATATTCAGGTAAATACAGCACTTAACCAATTTTCTTATGCAAATGTACTGAACCTAGTTGAAAAGTGGGTGAATATTTGGCCACCACAGTCTAGAACAACCGTGACATTACAAATGCAAAAAACTCATGACAATTACAGCTATACAAACCATCCTGGAATAAAACATTTGGATCTAAGAGGAGGAAAATACAGATATGTATACAGAAGAATTCTTCAAGGCCAAGTATGTGTGAATCTCTATGGTGGTAGGCATAACAACAAATTAACTAATTAGCTAAGTGACTGACCAACTCCATGGAGCAGATTCCTTCTTGAGAAACTAAGAGGTCCTCAGCTAATCAAGAAATTCCTCACATTTTATGAAACCCAGAGGCTCATTACTGCATTTACAAGAGATGGCCATCTGTCCCTAATCCTGAGCCCCAGACTGCTACTGTAGGCCAGATAAGAAGAAGCTAAAGTTACAAAGAGCTGTACAAAATGTCATTTTGCTTACAGACTAGTGGTAAGTTTCAAATTGCACATACCAAATATTACTATTAATTAACTGTGATATTTATTCAACAGCCATATTGCTGCTCCAATTATAACAGTTTGTTGCTAAGGCATGTCAGATGAGTGCAGTGAAGATCCGCGTCATAAATAGTACTTTCACTGCACAGCTGGGAATCTGTTAAGAAATAAACCAATCATAAATACATGACATATTTGCTGTGTGGTGTACTGTCATTAGGGATCAGATACGTAGTAAGCAAGATGTACAGAAATAAAGAGGACCAAAATTCAAAACACCAGTATTTTTACTGCTACTGCTGTAATGTCTGTTGGAAATATAATGAAAGCATAGGAATAACTTTGGCTAATAACACTTGGAGAGGTGGGGGTGTGCCAAACCCGCCATGGGGTATTATGATGCCTCTATTATGTGTCCCATACAATGCAGGTCCTTCATTTATTTCTGTCTTTACACCAATCAAATAATTGTTAAGACATATTTCTGTTTTTTATTTCCCCCCCCCCCCCCAAATGCACCCCCCAAATTATGCCCATGATTGGAAGTACATATCTTCCTTTATTATGTAAATTAATATCAAATAACTGTACAGCTCTTTCACTTCATCATAACTTCCTCACGCACACACATACAAGTGCATTCTCTCAGGAAAAATTATTCCCTTCATAGTTCATCATTCACTCTCTTTCGTCTATTTGTTTGTTATCTTCCTCCTTTTCTCCTGCCTTTCTTCTTTCCCACCCCTTTTATTTGTCACCCTGTCAACATTCCTCTCCCCTTTTCTCCTTACTCCCACACCTTTACATGATAACATTTTACACAAGTACTGCTAAAATGCTGTTACGTTTATAGAACATGGGAAAGTATGTACGTAGTATGTGCATTACTGTATGATCAGCCAAGGCCTCCCATAGTCATGCCACCCAGTTCACAATGTCACTACCTCATCTGTAAGTGCAATATTGGATTGTATAGTGACGTGTAAGCCTCCCTTCTGGAAGTGTTTGAGAAAAATCGTAACTACTCCATCATACTGTGTAATCATTTCTAATGGCACTATCTGGATTATGTAAGGAAATGTTAACTGCTACATTCGGAGGGTCTGAGTATGAACTTTGACTGCTTTTACAATACAATTCTATGCTGGTTTAGAACCTGCACCAAGGAGCACCTGTAGAGCACATCGCCACTCACAAACACTGACCAAAGCTCCCTTTGTCTCCCACATACATCACCCTGTGACATCAGTGTCTAATTTTCCCCCACTCATACCAGTGCTGTGTATCACACCCAAAAACTCTTTAATACTAATCTCTCTTCCAACTGCTGGTCAAAAGGCACTCCCCTAATCTTAACCTTTATCTTACGGGGTTTATATTTGGTGTTCGTGTTCACCCTACTGAGTTTCCCTTTAAATCATTGTGCGTGTCTGACAATAAGAGTTTTGTATCTTGTGAACCGAGCGTGATGAAATAATGAAATAATCTGAATTTTTGCGAATAAATCGGAGATATTTCAGTTCAAAAATATTAAGTAGAAGT
>JGI20166J26741_11807473_pt1 | contig 10129 bp, 6 predicted proteins | sample TergutCu122P5_FD_26741 | JGI IMG/M metagenome (IMG submission 26741) | reverse complement strand
GGGGGGGGTGGTGCAGATTTGAAGTCAGTGGATCCAAATCTATGAAGGGCACCAAATACTTTTCAGGGAGCAAAAGAAAAAGCTAAAACTTGTAACCCACTTTTATAAGCAAAGATTTTTATTGTTGCCTACGTGGTTAATTGCAGCTGTTACTGCTTTAGTAAGAGGTCAGTATGTATTGCATTAAAATGATTAATGTTTTTGTTTTATTTAGTTTTCCCTAAATTGTTTAAATATGCCAAGAATGTGGGACTATTTGAATGGCGCTGCAAGGCAGAAGAAACGTCAGAAATAACATGAAGGTGTTAAGAAATTAACAAGAATTGACAGGATTGTTAAAACTAAATCAGTTATCAACAGTGCTGCAGGCAAGAGTAGAGCTTTGCAGATTCCTGAAGAAGTGCCAAGTGATAGCAGTGGAGATGACCGTGAGTCCGTTGATTTTTTGTTAAATAGCAGTAATAATAATGCAATCAAACTACCCTACAAACTTCTTCATTTCTTCATTTAGATTCCAGACTCATATGGGAAATGACTGAATTTCTCAATTAAAAGATTTTTCCCTTTAGTGGTATATAGAGTTTGTCGGTCTGCTGGATTTTCCTTGAGAATCAACAGGACATAGTAAAAACTGATGTTATAAAAGCAGAAGTTTTAGTTCCATTTAGTAGGAACAAGAATTGAAGGCACGTTAACTTTTCTGGAATTGAACACTGATGACTTTGCTCTTCACACAAATTAAATAAATTCTGCTCTGAACCTTGCTGGCTATATATGGATCATCTTATGAAAACAATAGACGTTTGGGCTTGAAATGCTACTTACTGACTTGCTGCATGCAACAAGAAGCTGGGGCTATTGATTGACATGAAAGGTCATCAGCTATTGCTGAAACCTGTGTGGTTTTTCAGGAATGGTGTTCTCATGAAATTTAGGTGGTTGTTTAGAATCCTAGATGATACAAAATCTTGACTGCTGGTGAAAAGTTGTTTGGTAAATGTAATTTTTGACACTTATACTGTTCCATGTTAGATTCAGGGAAAATATTACCTATTCTGAAGAGAAAAGGAAGCGGCAAATTCTTAGCATCAAAGAGTGGTGGATCAAGTATGACCTTTGTGTTAAACTTTTTCTGAAAACACCAAAAGGGGTTATTGTTTATCTTACTATTTAGAATGAGATATTAGAACTACTCCATTCAAGTACATATGTCAGTTTTATTCAATTGTACCATCATTATGGAGACAATTACATGAGTTCTGATGAAAATAATTTAGGTTTATATCAATTTAGGCTCTATACTACTGCCACCGAGTGACAATCCAATTGCAGTTAACAAATATATCATATTAAACACGTTCTATATTCAGATATTCTACAATTGTATGCATTTATTTGAATAAATATTCTTTGTTCATTTTACCGCTTTACAGTCACTAACACAAACTGACAAAAAAACATCCAATATCAGCACAACAAACAACAAACATAGGGTCATATGACTAATATAATTTCACCTACAACTTTAAGATGATGTAAAACAAATGTGTTTAAGACAACAAACTGTTTACAAAATTCAATACTACAGCATACATTCAAATGAAAACTTTTCACCAACTTGTGCAGTAGAGTCTAATCACAATCTGAATGGACTGGAAGCAACTACAGAACATTCAGTCAAAAAATTCATCTCTTTATCAGGTTTCAAAACATGTGTCCCCGTAATGGAGTATGGGTACAGCTCCACTTATTCTTAACCTTGGCTCTAGATAGAGGTAAATGGTCAACTTTGTTCCTCTTCCGTTTTGGTCCTGGAAATGAACATGGTACCTGCTAAATAGGAGCCTGTGTGGGCCCCGGAGCAGGTCTGAATGTTTTTGAGAAGAGATAAATCTCTTTTCCCTTCTGGGATTCGAACTCCAGATGTCCAGTCAGTAGCCTAGGCACTATACACACTATGTTATCCCTAAACACAGGGTATGGATGCTACTCACTACACCTACACCTTACATGCTTGGTAAGAATAATATGTTATACATGAATATAGAAATAAAATATTTTGTCACAAATGAAGGTAAATATGCCAGCTGAGACTGGGTGTGGTACTTATTTGTGGTCTTTCCGCAGGATCTGAAAGGAAATACGCGAGCTGTAAGACGTCTGCGGACAGCATGTGAGAGAGCCAAGCGCACCCTTTCCTCCAGTACTGAGGCAAGCCTCGAAATTGATGCTCTTCATGAAGGTATCGATTTCTATGCCAAGATTACAAGAGCACGCTTTGAGGAGTTGTGCATGGACCTCTTTAGATCCACACTAACGCCAGTGGAACGTGCATTGGCTGATGCAAAGCTGGACAAGGCACGCATCCATGATGTTGTGCTAGTGGGTGGCTCTATTCGAATCCCAAAAATTCAGAAGATGCTACAGGCAAGTTGGTTTATTTTGCTGTGTACTGACTGAATTAGTGTGGTAGCCAATGTAGCTAAGCTCTAAAAGCCAATATTACACATTAGAGACAGACCAAACAAAACTAAAGACAATATGTCATATTAACTTAATACAAATATAAAAGCAAATACTGTTGTACTTCTCGGATGAGCAACGGCCTTGATGGATATGTTGCATGTAACTTAATTTTTTAAGTTTCTTCATGCTTTCCAGAATTTGCTGGCAAGAGTATGTATGTTAAAGTTTTTGAGTGGTTTTCTGCAAAAGAATTTTTTTTTAATGACTACATTTTTCGCGCCATATGAATTATTTATAAATATATTACACAACTAACTTATTACACCATCACAAAATGTCTAATGAACATTTATATACAACGCTTATTTGCAGGATTTCTTCAGTGGTAAGGCACTTAATCTGTCCATCAACCCTGATGAGGCTGTGGCTTATGGTGCTGCAGTGCAAGCAGCCATCTTGAGTGGAGACACAAGCTCACAGATCCAGGATGTGCTGCTTGTTGATGTGGCACCTCTGTCCCTTGGCATTGAGACAGCTGGTGGTGTCATGACAAAGATTGTGGAGCGCAATTCACGTATCCCATGCAAACAGACCCAGACTTTTACCACATATTCCGACAATCAGCCAGCAGTTACCATACAGGTCTGTACAGCACAGACTTCTGGAGCTGTTTTGAAGAGCTAAGTTAAACATAGATTTAGGTATCTTCTGTAATATTCGCCTATTTCATTGTATGAACTTCATGCTATAAGTTTAAGAAAGTTACACAACTAAGCCTACATGCAAAAGGGACATATTGTGGCTATGCATGACGAGTCTGTAAGATGTGTGTGACATCTTTAAGCAAGATTGGAAATTTACTTCACCCCAACTTAAGTATCGCCAAAGAAAGAAACGTAAGTGAATTAAAATTGCACATGTTGTCCTTAAGTCCGTGAGACATTGGATGGATTATATCCTTCATCCACAGCTTACAGTGACTGAGCTAAATCACTAACATCCATAGTGCCAACTACATGGCTTTAGTCCTGCTTCTTAAATATTATCATTGTCAATATTTATAGTGATATTACTACAAACAAAACCTTGTTACTTCTTCTCTGTATTGCCAGATATAGGTGCACATACATCTAACCATCAGACATCCAGAAATAGGGCATGAGTAAGAGACCATGTAATTTTCCTGGATGGCCAGGAATAGACATTCTTCCACGGTAATAGAGACTTTTATTTCTCCATCCAGTTACTAGAGAGGATCTTAATAAAAAACATATAAATTGTTTTCGTATGATTCAATATGTCGCTGCAAAGTTGTGAGGTTTTGTAGACAACAAGAGGAATTTCCTTGATTTTGTAATTGAAATTTATATTGGCTTTAAAACTATACATTTAATGAAGCGACATGTATACTAGCTATGACTGTACTTTGTTCCCACTCTTTCTTGGCCCAGTGTATTTATCATCAGCTACTGCAATGTCAATGGTTGCTGAAAGTTTGTTTGTTTTCTTCATTTCAGAGCCCTGTTTCATCAACATGATTAACTTGACTAGAAATTAATGTTGTGTTAATGTAAAATCTGAACTTAACAGAACATAATTTCATACCCTTACTTGCAGGTATTTGAAGGTGAGCGAGCAATGACTCGGGATAACAATTTGCTGGGAACATTCAACTTAACTGGAATACCTCCAGCACCTCGAGGAGTTCCGAAAATAGAAGTTACCTTTGATTTGGACGCTAATGGTATTCTTAATGTTTCTGCCAAAGAAGGTAGTACAGGAAAGTCAGAAAGGATCACTATCCAGAATGACAAAGGAAGACTGTCCAAAGAGGAAATTGACAGAATGCTTGCTGAAGCAGAGCAGTACCGTGCAGAAGATGAAAAGCAGAAAGAGAAGGTGAATAAAGATAGGTCAAAGTATAATTTGCATTGATTCTGTAAGAAAGTTGGTGAACATGAAAATAAATGTAATATAAAATGTGAGTACATGAGTTGCTGTTTGTCATGATCAAAATTTATCAAAATCTATCACCTTGTTACTGATAAAGATTCAACTTCTTTTACTACTTGTTGGTAATTATTTATACATATGACATTATTTTTTCCAAGCTCTAAGAGATTATCCAGTATATAGAACAGTTATTTGACACTGTCAGGAAGACATGATGTTAAAATCTGGTACAAAAATCAAATATCCATATTAGTGAGTTAATTTTAGAGTTCCTATCATCAGACTTTTTTAACAGTTTTCTCAGTAAAGTGTTCAAAATTGTTCATACAGGCAAATATTACTGAACTACAAATTGGTCTCCTTTATGTACGTATAGACAGTCATATTTCTGCTTTTTTTTTTTTAGAGCATAATATGTTAATAGCATTATAGAACATGACAACATTTTATGTTCTTGCATACTTCCAGCAGCTTTTGACAGAATCTATGACCAGAGCAGTGAACACTATAAATAAAACAGGGGGATATTTTTGCTTTAGGCAAGTTTTGTGCCATACATGTGGCTCTGTCATAAGTTTGAAAAACCTATTTACTCTCTCCAGTCATATACTATTCAGATTGTTTGAAACTTGCTTCAGTAAAAGCTAATGTAAATGAATCCCTTCTCACAAAGACATGGCATATCATCAAGTTTCAGATGGAGAAAAAGGTCACAAGATGAGCATGATAATTAAAAATTACTTGAGAATCAGTTTCAGACAACTGACAAAGGCTGTTGCTCCAGATTGGAGTTGGTCCAACTTGTCACCATTCTAGGTTACAAAAGAATTCATGCTATTCATAGAGCAGAGCCCTTGGAGTCATTTTTTGTGTAGGTAGTAAACAAAACAGGACTTCTGGCCGGCAATGAAGAGAATATTTTATAATACAACACATCCGCAGGACTGGTGATTCTATATTGCTGTGGGAAATGTGTATACCCCATGGAAATTATATAATGTGAAAGATAGCTTTTAGGAGGGATTAAAATGTGTTTGGATCTATGATTCATATATTTGTATGTTTTGTGTAGCCAGTGATAAATGCTAGAGAATTACACCAGAGATGATTCTGACTTTTTATTTTCACCCAGGTAACAGCAAGAAATCAGCTTGAGAGTTACACATTTGGGGTGAAACAGGCAGCTGAAGAGGCAGCAGCAGGCAAGTTGACAGAAGATGAGAAGAAAATGGTACTGGAGAAATGCAAGGCAGTGTTGAACTGGCTGGACTGCAACACTCTTGCTGAGAAGGATGAGTATGAAGACAAGCTGAAGGGACTTCAGCGTGAGGTAGGTCCCATAATGGTGAAACTACACCAGGGCTCTGGTGGTAGTGGTGCTGGCAGCAAAGGACCAACTGTTGAAGAGGTTGACTAAACTTACATAATGCTGGAGGTATAATTGAATAAACTCCTTCAATCTGAAAACAATTAATGTTGTACTCATGCTGTCTGCTGTGCATCCAATGATTTTGCTGCTTGCTTTTACTCGTTCATCATTACTGTTGGCAATAGTCTGTGCTTGAAGCAGATAGCAGCACTTGTTATTTTTGTAGTTTTTTAAGCAATGCTCAAATTTCAGAGTTCGTACTTTATTGATGGCAAATTTTACTTTATTTCTTTGATTTACTTTTCCACATAACCATTATTAAGTGTATGGAGGTTAAAACAAATCTTAAAATAAACCTAAATTTTAAATATTCAAGTTTATAAAGCAGGCCATACATTGTTTAAAGGTGGCATCCCATCATTACTTTCAGAGGCTGAGAAAATCATGAATATTTCAAAATGGCCAATTATGGTGCTTGATTTGAGTGCCCCCTGAATGATTGTCATTATAAACTGTACAGTAAACTATATTTTTGTGCTGCTAATTTGAAACAAATACACTGCATGCATTATACTTTTTTGTTGCAGTTAACTATTAACTACTAAGTATAAAGACATGCCTCTTTACTAAAGGAAAGCAGTCACTACTCTTGCTGAAGTAGACAGTTTGTGGAAATTAATCTTAAAATGTTGTTTAAATTTATTTTAATAATCTGATTGCAGGCATCATGTTGCATAGCACCGCAGGCAGAGTGAGCACAGACTTAGTTTTAGTTTTGTAAATTTATATGTAATTGATTCTTTTAAATGTTATACATTTATAATTGCATTGCAAGCTTAGTTTAGCATTATATTTGGGTAGTTTGAAGTTGCTACCTTTACATCTTGAGATGTGAATTATCTTAGTCAGTGTCATTTGTGCCAATGGATAAACATTTTATTCAATCATGTTCATTCAGGTTAGGTATGTTATCAGCACCTCTGAGAGTCGTGTCACTTGAATTGAAACCCACAACATGTTATAATCTTTACAAATATGCAAGGGGACAAACAAATATATTTTAATGGAAGCAAGGCGCTGATATTTACAAAATCTTTACAAAGACATACACAATTGTTATTACAAAGCTTGTAAGAATCAGCTGTGTGATTATATGTTATTACAAGAATGATAGAACTCATGAGTTCTAACACACTACATATATTTTATTCATTTACAAAAAAAAATATGCTTCTAAAACAGCATATTTTGCGGTGCTCTATAAGTGTGGTTGGTTTTTCTCTAATAAGAGGGGCAAGGAAAATGCGTGGGCAGTGTATAGTTTAATAAATGAGCAAACAAGAATGGCATGATTTAAAATTGGCATTGAAATGTGGGCTTAGGTTATGGAGGAAGGGAAGAAAGAAGAAGCTGACAATTGTATGATGAATCCAGGAAAGTGTTCTGCACACAGTGTTTGCATATTATGTAAAGAATGCAGGAGACACAAATATAAGAATAGGATAATGGTAGGTAGGGTGATACCATCAATAACACAACTAGAATTATCTAATAGATGGATTTATTAGAAATTTCTAATAAATTTCGAACAAATCCATCTATTAGATAATTCTAGTTGTGTTATTCATGGTATCACCCTACCTACCATTAATTTACTACACAAAGGGGATGGCAAACCTTAAAACAAGAATAGGAAATTATTATTCATGGGGTTATAGAAACTAAAGGAGAGCCGCAAACACCACAAGGTACTTGAAAGACTCTTACAGGTATTCCCACATATCACAATAAAAATCACAAATGAACATTTTGAATGTCAATAAATGAATAAAATATATGTTTGACAAAAACCAGAGAAGAATAACGGATTAAAAAATAACTAATCATAAATATGTAGAGTGTTGTGCATTTAAAGGCAGTGAGGATATAGCCAAAATAATATTTAAAAAAAGTAAGTTTTCCTACTAAGTAAAATCTGGAATAAAATGTGTGATGAGAATCAGGGATGTGGAAGGAGAAGTCATAAAACAAACAGTAAAGTTGGAGAATATTGTGTACGTGGAATTCTTCACATGGTAAAGAGAGGTATATGGCAACAGAATATTAAAACATGTAAACAAGAATATGAAAGAGCCAACGAACACAGTTAGAGAGACAAAATCTTTGTGGGCGAAACTAAAATACATAAAAAATTTTCCAATGAAATTTAAAAATAAAAAACATGTAAGTATGTGCATCTAAGAATTGTTACTAGAAAGTACCATATGTTCAAAGATACATGTGACCACAGTAAAATTTGGAAGACATGAAGTGTTTTATGTGGAATAGTGGTACATTATTAATTCAGTTACATAGTACACAGTCTGTAATGAGTACACTGAAGATAAGATGCAGCAGTTGTACTTTAATAGGGAGAAAGAAGCATTTGTAATAACTACAGAAGAACATGTTTGTTAAACTCTGTGTAAGAAGTATTGTTAAGTAGCTATAAGATGAAATAAAATTATAAAAGTAATTTTTATCAATACAGTAAAATGGTTCTTTTAGAAGAAGGCTATGGTTGCTAGTTCAATAATTTTTGCTGATTAAGATATTCACTTCATTTGTAGTTGGCTGGAATAAAACTTTATCATGAATTCCTCCTTCAGAAGTTCAGAAATAAAAAATGAATAATAATTGACGGTGTCTCAGCGCTTTTTATGTCAATTTCTGTAGTTACACTCTAACATAAACAGCAAAATTGCCATAGATAGATTTTGTATCAATAATGATGTAAAGAATATTTAAGATTATGGAAACAAATTGTGTTACAATTCTGGAAGAATGGAACAATGGAGTTTTAATAACAATCTACAGATAAGATAGGTCAGTGTAAGGGCATATTTATTAAATCAAAATTAATGGAAACAGATGTAACAATGCCTATTCCTAGAGCTTATGATGAGCACAAATGCTCTTATTTTAATATGAAAATTGTGTGTTTTTAAAAACTCTCAATTTTGTGCAGGAGAAAGTTTCACTGAATAGCCCCAGTCCGTGAATTTAATTTCTGTTTGTCACAATCTTTATGTGAAGATTATGAAACTAAGTTAAAATCTTAACTTTCATGAAAGATTCTTAGAATGTGGTTTGATATTATTTGTTCAGAAATATGTAAAGTATGTAAAGTGGACAGCAAAAGAAATTAATATATTTACTGTTGGTATGAAATTTTCTACGGTATGACTGAAAAGCTGACAACGCCATGAACAAGGTGTGAAGATAAAATAAATAGTGATAAAATTTTTAACTACATATACAGGTGTAGCAGTGAATGTACTCCTATGAAAAATGAAAACAAATAACATTTTCAATTGAAATTTATGTACGGTATTTTTTTTACACCAAACTGAATTATAATTTTGGTTTCCATTGTCACTTATAAGAGAAGTTTGTATTTAATATTTTATACTTCTGTAGTCTTATTTTCCTCATAATTTCACATCATAAATGCACTGACTTAGCAACAACAACTCTCCTTTTACTGCAGTAACAGTAACAACAAAACTATTGTGTAGTACTGTATGTCACTTGTAACTCAATTTCAATTCCTAATAAAGATTGCCAACAGACAGAACATTGCATCCCTCCCAAACATTTGTGAAAACTGTCAATTCCTTATACCAGTTTTGTGATGGAAATTCTATATTCTTTGTTGTTTGAAGCATATTTGTTTGACATGATATTCCAAGAGATGGTCTGCTATTATTTTCAGATGATTTGTTCTTGTTACTGTTGCGATTGCTGCTGCTACTGTTGCTGCTACTGCTGCAATTCTAAGATCAGTAGTTGGCAGATGAACCTAGAATTCCAAAGGGTTCAGTTTACATGTGTGACTCAAATTATTTATACAGAAGTGCCATGAAATAATATTCACCTATTCTTCACACATGGCTGTATACATCATATATGTAGTTTACTAAAAAGTAAATCACTTATTTTGAAGTTACATGAAGACTGAAATGTCAGAATTAATTAAATACTCAAGTTTTTTAGTATTTTTTTTTAATTTTCTTTATATATATACACGAGGTGCGACAATTTCAATCCCGGAATATTCGCAGCGTGTCGCTGGGGTGTTGAGCCAGGCAAACTCGTGGCATACGGTTGGCGGAAAAGTAAGTGACAAGAATCTGGGGCAGCGGATAAACATTAAGTTTTGTGTGAAGATTGATAAAAGTGCTAGTGAAACGTTAGCCCTATTAACAGTGGCTTATGGTGAATACGCTATGAAGAAATCGAGTGTTTTTGAATGGCACAGGCGGTTCAAGGAAGGGCGAGAAGATGTGCAAGACGACCCAA
>JGI20166J26741_11807362_pt1 | contig 10129 bp, 7 predicted proteins | sample TergutCu122P5_FD_26741 | JGI IMG/M metagenome (IMG submission 26741) | reverse complement strand
TACAAATGTCTCAGCCAACTACATGTTTCGGCCTCTTCTAGTTAGGCCATCTTCAGGTTGGATACCTTAGTCAGAGGAAATGTACAATAGTGCAATACAATTTTCTTTACATGTTAGTCTACTTAGTTCTAAGATACACAATGGGGATGACACTCCTAAAGATTGAGAATGTCGAAATGAGCTAGCATTTTAAAAGACAGCAGAAAGGAGAAATAAGGACTATGATGAATTACTGAAAGAAAACTTGCACTTGGAGCAAACATTGTGAGAATTCATCAGTCATGCCGGCAGGGTTGCATGACAGAAATGAATGTTTGAAAGGAGCTCCTGCAAACTAAGGCATGCAGAAATTTCAAATAAACGGGAAGACACATACAGGTATCAGCCTTTGGTGAAGTGTACAAATTTTCGTACTCCCAAGTACTGAGTCCGTTCTGTCTGCATTTTCTCTGTCTGTGCCACCCATTCTGTGTAGAGATTGCAAAACACTGTATTTCTAATTGTAGATCGATTTCACTGTATACAGGCATTTCAGTTTTATGGTCATGTATCCTAAAAACTGTTTGGCACAAGTATGTTTTAGACCAACAGGTAAACTGGAGTATGATACATTTTAATTTGTAGTATAGTTGAGTCAAATCAAGCAGTGAAACTTGCATGAATCACTACTTTAATGAGGAGTTTATATTGCCAATGGAACTGTTTGCACAGACTTGCCATTTTGGCCGAACATATACCATTTGAACCCAAAGAATTATGCAAAGCCCTGAGTGGAGTTACAGAATTAACAGCATGTAACATATAAAACTGAAGACATATTAGAATGCACTTCTAGTGTCATTAAGTCTACTTTTGAACAAGGCTAACACAAAGAAATGTTGACACAGTGCAAACACAAGTATGTAACTCAAAAGAAATTGTGTGAATGAGTTCAGCCACACAAAGAACTTTTACAGACTTATATATATAGATTTGTAGGTTGGCTGGGCTTAGCTGTGCCTATTGAAGATGCTACTTTGTGGACTTTGTGATAAATACAGGGCGCAGGGATATGGTGTTTGGCTGATGGTGATATTGGTAGACTTTTTGAAATAAAGTATGCTTTGACTGCTTTGATAACCAACATTTTGATTTTCAGAAACGTGCTAAAGGTCATGTTTTGTTGGAGCTGGTGTATCAGCATCTTGAACTCATTGAGAAGGACTACTTTGGCCTTCAGTTCTCTGACAATGGAATGCCTCCCACCACAGAAAACTCTGATGTTATGGTAAGACATCGTTTCAGAAAACATCATCTCTTATGTTAGCTTCCTGTACCAGCTGCACATATGTGATCTTCTGTGAACACAAACTATAGTAATGCATCACAATCACTTGTCAGTAAGAATGAAACTGTAAAATCAGTCTGGTTTGACACCTTGTCTGGCTTCTGGGTACAGCGATAGGCCAAAAGAGGTTCTCCATGGAAATGATGTGTTTCCCTTTCACAAGTTCGTCTCATCCTTTTGTCATTTAACCTTTTCCCTGAGTATGACAGAACAGGTGGTATGGGTATAGTGTTCTGAATTCTGTCAGTTGTAGCTCTTGGGTGAGACAGAACTGTTTGTCGCAGCCTGGCAGTAATGTACTACTGCATACTGATTTTTATCATGTATAGTTCATAGCTCTGACATAGAAGTCTGTTATGGTTCAACAATAATATAGTGGGTATAATGTAGCACTGAGTACTAACCTTTGTTATTTATTTGTACCTTCTGGATATTGCAGAAAGTCTCTCACAGTCCAGCAATAATATAATGGGTATACTGTACTACTGCATTCTTATTTCTGCCACATATGGCTTCTGTGTATGACAGAACGGTCGATCATAGTCTGACAGTATCATGATAGGAATGATGTACCATTGTATACGTACTTCTGCCACATACAGCTCCTGGGTGTAACAAACTGAACAGCTTGAATTTGTAGCATTGAGAGAGTTTGAGCTGGAGTTTTGTTATCAGTTTGTTAATATGTGTAGCATAATGGCTGCCATCTCTCCAACATGTCTGTGTACTGTGTGCACATGTGGCTGGGGATTTTCATAAGTTGTGGTAGGCAGTATGAAGGGTAAACATGATTTTAGAAGCATTAAATAACAAAGCCATTGCTAATGTCAAGATGACTTGATACCTAATGGTTTATGGTGAAAGTGATGGTGACTTGAAGCATCAGTGTGGGTACAACTGTCATAGTGACAATGAAGTGTAGCCTGTGTGTTGTATTTGTTCCTAAAGGTGCAGTGTGACCAAATTACAGTTTTGTCTCTAGTTCACATATTCTCTAATATTTCATCAGATTCTGTTGTCACATGCTTGTTTTTAAAATGTGTGAAATTTTAGAATGACACCTTTATTTCCATTGCAATAAAAAAACATTGTCATGCAGCGTTAATATATATTTTTATTGCAGCGGTGGGTCGACCCATCTAAGCCAGTGAAGAAGCAGATTCGAGGTAAGAATAGTATTTTGACTGTACTTCCTACGGTTCATTAATATTTCACATTGTTGTGTTTCGTATTATCTCACTCTGTAAGTCATCATCATCATCTTCCTCCATGGATTAGGTCGCTTGACCTGTTCCGGCATCGATGTGTTGCCATCATTTCCTGGGGCGTCCACGATCTCTTCTTCCTCTAGGTTTGTAGTTGAGGGCGTGTTTCGGAAGTCTGGTGTTGTCCATTCTTTCAAGATGGTTGAACCAGTTTTGTTTGTATTTGGATTTCACGTCTTGTATTCCAGAAATCTCTAGTTCTTGTCTTATGACTTCGCTTCACTCTGTAAGTGTTGATTATTTCAGTCACATTCAAATTTCTTCCCTCTGAACACTATGTTTCTATCGAATGATTGGTGTAGAAGTAAGATTTTTTACTTGTGTAGACACATGCCTGGTTTCAGACTCAACTCATTTATCATATGTCCTAAGTGATGTTTTTTGGGACCCCTCAGTGTAGTGCCATGATCAGGCCACGTCCATTTCTGTCCGCATCCTTCCAAATTCATCATTCATGACATATCCTACCACTCAGGGTTACATAGACTGAATATTGACCATCTTAGTATAATGCAAGTAGAAAACTTTGTGTTTTTTGTTCTGTTTGTACATTTTTTGTCTGTTAACCATTTTTCTTCTGTAATTGTATCTTTATGTCCATACCGTTGGAAAAAATTCACATACCTTGCACAACTGAGGACCTGGTGGTGTCAAGGACTGAACTCTAATTTGGCGTGTTCTGAGTATAATCCTGTTTCACATGTGTGTGAGAACTTTGCTACTTAGAGATTGAAACCTTCACCTCTGCCAGCACTGAAACCGCAGCAATGTGAAGAATAGCATTTGTGCACTGCAAGTAGTTAAGGATGTTTTCACTTATTATTCTGATAGTTACCTTAATGTAAGGGTTACAATCTGCTGTGCAGTTGGCTTCACCTCAAAAATGGGTTCTGTGCCTTTGGTTATGATATGATGTGATGTTTGTTTACTGCAGTTGGTTTCCACCCGGTGCCAGTGGTTGGTAAACTTGTACAAAAATAGTAAAGAGACAGCTATATACAAAAGGAGAAACAGTACACAAAACAATACAACACAGAATACACAAAATAGAAAACAAACATAAAAAAATATTAAAAAAACTTGGGTCGAGTAATTATACAATAACAAAGAGAAGCAAATCATAATGAGACAGCATATTGCACAGAACCTACATATAGCTACGTAACTATAAATCAGTGATAATACACACATTTCACCAAAAGTCTTCACTTCACTTCACTACACTGCATTCCCCATTTTTCACTTCCCTCCACTTTTGGATGTTCTGTCACCACGCAGAGACCAGAAGGTTTGAACATCATACCTGAAGGCACTACAGACCAACCAAGCAACCCACCCTACATGTCTCTTGCACATTCTCCCTACCCCTCGCCATCCCCAAGTCCATCATTGTCAGTTTCATAAGCATTTCCAGCAGTGAAAAAATGAATTCGTTTTCATATCACCGTTGTCTACAGCTGTACTCATTTTCCATGTGTATCATATTTTGGGTGTGTAATCTGTGTGATTAAAAATGGTTAAAACTGTGGGGATTTCTGCTTTTGCAAAATTGTAGAGTGCCAGAATCAACTACTTAAACATGTTGAAAGAAAATATGTGTTTACTGGCAGTTATTTTTTTTCTGTTAGAGAAGTAAATGCCAATGAAATCATAGACAGGATGAAACTGAAGTGAATTGAATGCTGCAGGTGCCCCCTTAACATGCCCCTGAGCACGGTAGATTTATCACATAGGAAACTCGTATTTACAGAGACATGCCGTGACAGGTTTTGTGGTTAGGGACATGTTAAAGAGGGGGTCCCTATACAAATTCTTAAAAGGTCAGCTGAGGCACATAAAATAACGGTTGTGTTAAGGTACCAGACCAGAATTTTTTTATACTTTGTTGACTGTGCATCTCATTACAAATTCTTGCTAATAACCAACCTTACGCACTTTTTCATGTATTTATTTATTTCATCTCTCTACATGTTTTGAGCATCATAGTGCTCATCATCAGGAGATCGAATTGTATTAATACATCGTCTGGTATGATTAGTCTGTGTAAGTGACTGCTTGGTATGCCAGTCAGGTATACCAAGCAGTCACTTAACAGATAATCATACCAGACGATGTATTAATACAATTCGATCTCCTGTTGATGAGCACTGTGATGCTCAAAACATATAGAGAGATGATATAAATAAATACATGAAAAAGTGTGTCAGGTTGGTTATTAGCAAGAATTTGTACCAGAACAGGTTGAATTGAAGTTACTTGGTTTATTTTCAGGTGGTCATTTCTATTTTCGAGTGAAGTTCTATGTGTCTGATCCAAGTAAGCTTCAGGAGGAGTATACTCGATATCATTTCTACCTGCAGATCCGTAGAGACATCTTGCAACGCCGCTTGCTGTTGCCCCCCAGTACGGCTTGCCTTCTTGCAAGCTACATCGTGCAGTGTACGTAGCAATCTTTCATGTTTGTGTTTCTGGATAATAGGAACTTTTACTGTGAGTGTCAGAATGCACTTGTAGTTTTATGCACTTACTGCTTACTACGGCCGGGGCGTGACATTGACCACCCACCCCCATCTAGCGCCGAGGTTAAAGAAAGAGTAGAGCTATACCTCTACTCCACCTCGGGGCCTTCATGGTCTGTTATAGGGTGAACTTTACCTTTTACTGCTTGCTAGGAAAGTATGTACATCATTCTGTCTGTCCACATGCATGTTTCGTGTGATTTAGTGATATTACATGAGCTTTTGGTCCAGTTTAAACCACAGTGGAAAGTATTTTTATGCATGGGGTAAGACCCTGCTGTGTCTTGATGGGGTGTGCAATTGAGGAACGCTGGATGTTCATCTGTTAGAATAGAGAGCTGTGGTGCTCACCATTATTTGTTGATTGCATGAATTAAGGAGAGCACAGAAGAGTGATAAGAAGCGATAGATCTCGGGAAGCTACACAGTGTATAAAAGTACAGTATCAGGTTAAAATTTCTAACACATATGCAGCTTTGGAACACTTGGGTGTCAGTGTGGACAGCAGTAGAACTGGGGCTGTGTTAGACAGAGCATCAAAACTACAGTCAGAGGAAGTACATATTATGAGTTAAAGCAGCATAAATTTTGGTTTGACACTTAGTATTCCAAAGTGATTAGATTAGAGGTAGCACGCTGAATTACAATGGTTACAGGATGCAAGCCACATTAATGCAGATAATCTGAGCAGTGTAATGTGAAATTAATAGGTAATTCTGACAAAAATGGGAACAGCTGAAAGACAGTTCAGGGCCTTGAATCAGACAGTAAGAACAAGTGTGCGGTCTGTGTTCTGGGAATTTACACAGCATAGATTGGTGGTTTGTTACCAGCATTTGGGGGCAACTTGTCGGTCCCTTCAAGGATGAATCAGCCCAAGAACCACTTGACCTTTGAAGGTGGGGCCGATAGTGTGTCCAGAAATGTTAGTAACGAAACTACCAATCTATGCTGCGTAACATTTCAGAAGAGCAAAGTCTCATTTACACCACAGCAGAAGCCTGAAATCATGCAGAGGGCGAGAGTACGAGAGACTTGTTTAGTGTCATGAGTGAGTTTATTTTTCAACATTTGGCCTTTTAAAATCCAGCTTTCTTACTCTCAGCAAGCACACGTTTCAGTTTTAGCATTCAGGTCTTCAGAGATGTGATACTGTGTCCTTGGGTCGTTTGTTCTCACCATTTCAGGGGATTGTGGGGCCTTCATCTTCAAGGGTGCAGCAATCCAGGGCAGTGGGACTGCTTGGCCCTTCAAGATATAGGCACCATGATCCTTACAAATGTCAGGAACCACTCACGCAGTGACAGAGCATCACATCCAAGAAGACGTTAGTCTTCCACCACACCACTGTAAGAACCTTAGATATCCCACTGTTCAAATTAAGTGCCCATTTCAGCATATATGTATATTGTGTGTTTTATTTCATGCTTTTTTAAAGCTAAATATTTTGAAGTAAAAAGTGCACTGTTCAGACTGAATCCATCAACCTGCACATGAAGCGTTGAAACAATCGACCTATTATTATGCTTGCTAATTTACGATTAATTCTTAGTTTGTTTATATTCACTTTATATTTTAGTTCTTGGAGGTATTCATCAGAGAATATACTCTGCATGCTACATGCACTAAATATGAGGTATGTTGTGTATGCAAAGGATGTTCTGTACGTTAAGTTAAACTGCCCCCACAACACTGCATGTGATACTGTGAACAGATTTTCTTGCCCTACACACACACACACACACAGGCACGTACTTAGCCTTGTGCGCTGCTTTTCGACATAATCAGTATCCCTATTATGACTGTTCCAGTGGACAGCTGCTTCAGCAACTCTCTTAGCAAAGAAATCCACACAAAGTGCATGGATGCAGCTGATCACTACCGCAGTAAAAGACTTTTTGAGAGGCTGAAAAATTAGAAATCTGAAGGTACTGGTCTGTATCGTGTGGTGAATACCACAGTACTTCCCATCTGTACCACTCAGACCACTGGGTTGTGTGGGGTGTTGCCTCATCATGGTGGATGATGGCACCAAGTTTGAGACATCCTGACTTCTTTCTTCAAACAGCTTCTCTTAGTCTCTCCAGCACGTTGCAGCAGCATTGATCATCTGACCTCTGGTGATGAAGCTGAGCCTCTGAAAATTTCATTTGCTGTGAGCATGATTAATTGGCTGCATGCACTTTATGCAGATTTCTGCAGTAAGAGCTTTGATGCACTAGTTCCACACTGGGAAAGATGCCTGAAGATAGGCATTGGTTATGTTGAAAAGTAGTGTGCATGTCTTATTATGTGTGTTTTTGTGTGTGTGTGTATGTGCGTGTGTGTGTGTGTGCGTGTGTGTGTGAGAGAGAGAGAGAGAGAAATGTGTTCATGATATTACATGCAGGGTCTCAGTGGCAGAGTGGCACTTTGTACTTGACCTGTGGAACATCTGTCATGGAATTTTGTTTCTTCATGTAGTTTCATTTTTTGTTTCATTTGTGAACAGCTGGATTATCTGTCAGTGGTCAGATGAATGATTTGGGTTTATATTCTTGCTTAGAATATGAAGAGGGAGGGGAGGTAAACCTACAGAGTCATTTCTGGAATCTGTTAGTGCAGTATCAGCTCAAAGGCAATTTCTGTCTTTCTAGTAGATGCTGAAGAAAATTCTGTCCCCTGCTCTTCATTTTTTTTTTTTAATTCGTAAGCAGGAATCGTTAGAAAAGAATTGCAGTTACAAGGATTTTCCGTTGTTTATGAATTGTAAAGTTTTTTGCTTTTTTTGAAACATTTTTGTACATTATATTTTTATATTTGTTTTCATCCTTCACCCAGCAATTCATTGTCATTCTGTCAGCACTAAAGTATGTGTGGCAGGGCACTGCACGGGTTTTATTCACACAGATGGCTACAGAGTGATAACTTGAACTATGACACAGAACACATGCTACTAGAACCTGACACACTATTATCCGAAGACATACATTTCTCCTCACATTGATGCTGGCAGAGACAAAGATGACGTTACTGACACTGACACAGTGCAATGACAGGACATGGTCTTGACCTTCTGCATCAGTACTCCACAGGTTTGCAGAGGTCCCAGTTGGCTACAACCAAATGAAGCCCCCCCATATGACTAAAGAGTACTCTGCTTAGTGTTTTTGTGCTCTTCTGCCATGAAATTATGAACTGTTTGTGAAGGTACAAACATACTGTCACCAGTGTCTGGATACATTGGATGAGGGACAGTCCCTGTTTTCTGACATGACTATACAAGAAGTGTACTTGTTCTTATCCTTTTTGTTTGGGGGGGGGCAAATGTGTATGATTTGTCACCATTTGAATGTGGGTTTTACAGGAGGGTTTATGAAACAAGTAGAGACATTTTTGATGGGTCTTTAGTACATACCAGTGTCATTTTGATGCTTTGAGAGACGAGAAAATTAAGAACGGTTGTTTGAAGAAGTCTGTGAAAAATACGTGGCTCTCAAGAAGCATCAGGTATTAGTGAACAAAATTACTGATCAGAGGTAGACAGTTCCATAGGGCCAAACCTTGGACGCCCCTTTAATACTACAGAAGCATTTCCGACATGTTATGAATAAGGGTTGTTTTTATAAAAACAGAAAATCTAGAAAAGTCATGCCGCAAAGGGCCAAGTAGGTCTCATCTGTAAGTTAAGGAACACATATGACAGGACTCATGTTTCCCCTTTGGCTGTTAAAGGTTAAGACAGGTTACTGACCTGGAGCTGACTTGGTGAAGGATGAGAAGGGTGATGGTCTTCTTGCAGATTCCCACAATATTTTGAATATGTGGAAGAATTACTTCTTTCAGCTGTTGATTGAACAGGGGGTTAACCCTTTGGAGCTGAATGATAGCTTTAAATAAAGTGTGGTGCAGTGTTGAGAAGTTCAAGTGACATCTTAGCCTTCAGGAGACAGAGTTAAATGCCAATTGTATCTGGTGATCGGGGTCTGGGGTAGCGTAGTGGTTAAGGCACTGCGCTACTAGTCCGACGGTCCCCGGATTGATTCCTGGTGGTTTCAATGGGGATTTTTTCCATGGTACCCCCGACAGAACCATGTGTCCTGAGGTCAACTCAGCCTCTGAAAGTGAGTACCAGGGATTTCTCCTGGGGTAGAGGTGGCCAGTGCATTTGGCTGACGACCTACCACCCTTGTAGTGCTGAAACGTGAAGAAAATCCGGGGCCTTAATCTACCCGGAACCCCTTGGGGCCACCTCGGCCTGTCGCGGGACACCTTTACTTTACTGTACCTGGTGATGACTGGGGTTTTCTGGTGTTTTAGCATGGAGATTTAAATTGCCATATGTTACAGAACCCAGCATATGATCACTCCGGATGATAATGGTTAAGCCATTGCCAGGAATGTGCCGGTTGTGGGATGTCTTGTGCAGTGTTGTGTGATATATACACCTCTGTTGCTGGTGTGACGTGCTCACACAAGTGAAAAGGAATTTTGTTAAGTTGGTATGCTCCCTCCATGCTCCCCTAATCACTCTTGGGCCCTAGAAATATGTTTCCTAACACGAAGTCATGACAGAGTTTTTTTGCGGGCTCTGCTCACTCGTGTTGGTTCTTGGCATGTTTCTTATTGTTTGTTCCGCAGTGCAGTGTCAGGAGAATATGAACAAATGGCTTTGGAATGCAGTCACCCTCTACCATGAATGTTCAGTGGTATATCCAAATTTGTATTGCTGAGATGAAAGAAACAAAGAAAACTGGGTGAAAGCAAAAATTAAGGTTTGTAGCCATAATGCAGCTCCTGGAGGTACCTTGAAATGGTCCATGGGCATTCTGAGAGGGTTACTGTGGGAGTGCAATGCAGCACACCACCCTGAATGCCTCTAAACTTCTGGGTCCACCACAGAGTTGTGAGAACTGCAAACAGCATTCACAGCCTCCCTCATATACAGGGTGTCCCAGGAGGAATGTGCCAGACTTCGGGAGGGTGTTCCTTATGTTAAAGTGTACCGATATAACCCAAAACACCTATGTCCAAAGTTG
>JGI20166J26741_11807251_pt1 | contig 10130 bp, 9 predicted proteins | sample TergutCu122P5_FD_26741 | JGI IMG/M metagenome (IMG submission 26741) | reverse complement strand
ACGATGCGCCACGGATGCGCGATCTGATAATCATAGAATTTCCGGAACCAGGACAATTCTCCGCCGTCGCTACGCTTGTCGGCGGACGAAAGACGAGAAACGAAGGACGAAAGACGAGAACGCCGTTCCGGTTTCGTTTTTCGTTTTTCGTCTTTCGTTTTTCGAAGTATTTTCGCGATCATCATCGGGGTCAAGGTGAACGAGAACATGGACGAGAGCAGAACCAGATACACGACCGACAGGCCGAACTGTTTCATGAATTGGCCCGCGATGCCGCCCATGAACGCCAATGGCAAAAACACGACGACGTGCGTCGCGATCGTCGCGAATATTCGAACCGTGACCTTTTTGGTGCCCAATTCCGCGGCCTCTGCGGGGCTATGCCCCTGATCGATCAGGATCAGCGCCGATTCGATCAAAACGATCGCGTCCATGATCAGCGTGCCCAGCGCGGTCGCCATGGCCAGCAATGTCATCGCATTGATCGTGAATCCCGACATCTGCATGAAAAAGAATCCGGAAACAAAGCTGACCGGGATCACGACGCCGGCGATCACGGTGGTGCGCCAATTGCGCGTAAAGAAATACAGCGTCAAAACCGTCAGCGCCAACCCCAGCACGATCCCGTAAATCGTATCGTTGGTTTCATGCAATACGGCGGTCGATGAATCGGACACAATTTCCATCCGCGGCATAGCCGCGGATGAGAGTTCAGAGTTCAGAGTGCAGTTTGCAGTTGCGGCGTCCGCACTTTGCGCGGAGTTATCTGATTTACTATTATCTGAACTCTGAACTCTGCACTCTGAACTCTTAAAATATTCCCGCATCAGGGTTTGCAGCCGCGGCAGGTTTTTACGAATCTCATTCGAGATGCGAATCGCGTTTCCGTCGGACGCCTTGATGACGGAGACCATCACGACATCGGCGCCGTTGTATCGCGCGCCCGTTTCCGCATCGCGGGCGGAATCGCGCACCGTCGCGATATCGCTTAATTTGAAATTCTCGCCCTCGGCCGTTGTGATGCGTAATCCGGCGATATCCGGCACATGCGCGAATTCGCCGACAAAGCGGACGATGTTCGAATCGGGCCCGGATTCGATTTTGCCGCCCGGAATGTTCAAATTGCTGGTCACGATCGTGCCGACCACGTCGTTCACGCCGATGCCGCGGGCCGCCATCAGATCGGGGTTCAGGGCGATTCGCACGGCGCGTTCGCGGCCGCCGAAAACATTGACGGAGGCCACGCCGGGCAATGCGGTGATCTGTTGGCTTAACACGTCGTCCACGAATTGCGCCAAGGCGCGCGGGCCGGCGCCCGACAGCACGATGTCGACGACCGGTTCCTGCAACACGTTCAGTTTTTCGATCACCGGCGCCTTCATGTTGGATGGGAAATCGTTGGCCAATGCGTCGATTTTCGCCTTTACCTCGTTCGCCTTGTCATTCACGTTCACGCCGATGTTGAATTCCGCCATGACCATTGCGCCCGATTCGAAAATCTGCGACGTGATTTTTTTCAGACCGGAAACCTGGGAAATAGCGTCTTCGGATTTTTTGACAATCTGGGATTCCATTTCATCCGGCGACGCGCCGGGATAGACGAACGTCGCGGTCACCATCGGCAAATCGATGTCCGGCCGCGATTCGATGTTCATTTTCGGAAACGAAACGATCCCCAGAACCACCCAAAACAAAACGAACATGATCGTGGTGACGGGATGTTTTATAAAGAATTTTATCATTAGATTTCTCCAGCTATTTTTATGGACGATGGATGAAGGACGATAGCAGATGGAATCACTTCGTCCATCGTCCATCCTCCTTCGTCCATTTATTTTTCGGCGTTGGATTGGATTTTTGTCCCCTCATCAACCCTTGTCAAAACGACCACATCCCCGTCGTTCAATCCCGATACGACGGAACGTTCCGCGTCCGTTGCGATAATCGATACCGGACGCGATGTCGCGACGCCGCCGATGTCCAGCATGACGCTGTTGCACTCTGCCCCGGCCGAATCGCACGTCGAGGTCATGGCGGCATTCGGGACAAAAATGCCCGTATAGTCGATGTTGATGAACATGTCGCCGTCCGGGCTGCTGGTTTTCACGGCATACAGTCCCGTATCCAAATCGATGACGCGCGATACGGAAATGACGTGGCCGCCCGCGCTTAACCGTTGGCCGATTTTGAATTTTCCGATGCGCGCAAGGGATACGGACGCTTTGCCGTTTTTCACCGACACCGGTTCGGCCAGCGTATCCGTTTTGGCCGCGACCGTCATCACCTCGACCGGCGTGCCGTGTTCCGCTTCGGCGCGGGCGATGTTGAACACGACGCGCGCGTTTTCCGAACGGATCCGTTCGATTCTGTACGCGACGATCGCAACGACCGCGATAATGACGCCCCAAATCAGTAATTTTCTTTTCATAGTTATTGTCCTTGGGCTGTGGCGTTCAGCTTTTTAATAGATTCACGCGCCATCACGATATTGAATTTGGAATTCAGCACCGCCATATCCATTTGGGCCAACGCCGATTGCACGTCGGCCAGCTCGACCGCGGATGCCTGACCCGCGGCGAACCGGTCGTTCGAAATCTGGGCGGCGCGGGCCGCCAAATCGCGCGCGGTTTTCAAGTTCCCAAAATTATTGCGCAGATGATCGTATTTCAACACGGCGTTCGTGTATTCGTTCGATTTCATCTTTTTGGACTTGTCCAGATCCAGGCGCGCCGATTCGGCGTTCATCGCCGCCGTCGTCGCGTTCGCGCGGGAGAGCCCCCCGTCGAATATCGGCACGGACAGCGATAATCCCCAATACGCCGACTGATTTTTTGTCCCGTTCCACAACTTATAATCGTTGTTCATCGCGATGTAATTGTACGATGCCGTCGCGGCCAGTGTCGGATACCATCCCGCATGCGCCGCATGACGCTGTGCGTCGTACATCTCTGCCTGACGGCTTAGCATATCCCATTCAGGATTAGATTCCAGTTTTTTCGGCGCGTTCAGACCGCCAAAGCCGTCCGGGAAGTTATCGGTCAGCGTGACCGATTCGTTTTCATCGATGCCCGCCATGACTTTCAACAGGCGGTACGCCGAATCGCGATTGAATTCGGCATCGGACAATGCTATTTCGTTCGACGCGACATCGGCGGAAATTTTGACCAGATTGGATTTGTTCGGACGACCGACCGATTCCAATTTCGCGCGCGCGGCGTATGAATCGTCCAGGTTGCGTTTCGCGATCGCGACCATCCCGTCCGTCATTTTGGCCGTCCAATAAATCTGGGCCGCCGCGTATGCCACTTCGCGGCCGGCGATGTCTTTGCCGGATTCGGCCATTTTGATCGCGGTGCGCGCGGCGTCGGCCGCATTGCCGATTTTGCCGAACGTATAGATCGGCTGATTGATCGTGGCGCCGACCATGCCGATGTTGTCCGGAAATTCGACAAACGCCGGCAATGCGCCCGTCGGAACGCCGGACATCGCGGCCATTCCCGCGACCGACGGCGGCACCTCGAATCCGAACGGCTTGTTGGGGTTTTCCACATTGATCAGGTTCATGTACGTGGCATTGCCCGAAATATGGAACCACCGGTTCGCATTGACGGAATCCAGGCCGGCCCGCGCCTTTTTGACGTTCATGTCCGCCTTTTGCAGGTCCTGGCTTTCCCGCCGAATCAATTCGACGGTTTTATTCAACGACAAATCCATCGCGAATGCGGGCGACATAAAAAGTGCCGCCGCCAAAAAATAGAGTGGAAATTTTTTCAACTTATCCGTCCTTAATTATTATTGTATGAGGATTTGAGTTTATTCAGCACATCGTTCAGCGTCTGTAATCCGGACGTCAGACGCGCCTCGTCCGCGGCATCCAATCGCGCGAACAATTTCGTGATGCGTTTCCGAAAATCGGCCATCGCCCGGTCCGCGATGCGGTTTCCCGCGGGCGACAACGCATACCACGTGTTGCGGCGGTCGTCATCGTCCACCTGGCGCGATACCAATCCGTCCGACTCCAATCCTTTCAGCACCAGGCATAAATTGCTTGATGGAATGTCGTTGCGTTTGGCGATGTCTTTCAGTTTGGCCCGGCCGGTCATGCGCAGGCGCACGATCGTCGCGAATTGTTGTTTCGTGTATCCCGACCAATTCGGGTTGCCCCGCACCCGGCCGTTCAGCCAGTCCAGTATTTTCAAATTATCTTCGATCAAATCGACGTAAACCCTGCGCGCCATAATGAACCCGTCCATATTATTATATTTAATAATGATTATAAAATCGAAAGATTATATTTTACATAAAAAAATTATGCAAGGAAAAAATTCAAAATAATTTACATAGAACGGACGGCCGCGCGAAAACCACGCCCCGGCGCACAATACCGAACTATCGCCCGCCGCTTTTTCTGGCAAGTATATTGTAATGCGCGGGGCCGCGCACCGTTTTCTTGCCGTTATCGAAAAGCCAAAAGACAAGCTCTTTGTTGATGATTTCAAACCCGCGCAGCAATTCGTTCAACATTTTGTCGTTTGCGAAAAAGTGGGTGGTTCCGCTGTCCATGCCGACGTTTTCCGGCATCCGCTTTGTATTTTTATCGACCGTTATCGCGCCGTCGACCGTAAACCCGCGCGATTCCCGCGCGTCAAGGGTCATATAAGCTTCGCCGCCCTGTTTCAACACACGCGATATTTCATCCAGATTTTTCCGAACCCCGTCGGAATCGGTCAGGGTAACGATATGGGACGCCATCGCACAGTCGAACTTTGCATCCGGATAGGGCAGCATCTGCGTATCGCCCGCTTTAAATTCGACGGCGACGTTTTCGGATTGCGCCCAATTTTCCGCATACTTAACCGCATCCGCGTTCGCATCGATCGCGCTGACCCTGAATCCGGCCGCGGCCGCCGGAATCGCATGGCGGCCGATAAAGCACCCCAGATCCAGGAAATCCGCGAATCCGGCCAATCCCCATCGATAGGACAAGTAATAGAAAATCTTATCCGGCGTGCGCCAATGGTCGATCTCGGCCTGGGTGGCGTTCTTTAATTTCCATTCGGATAATATCATTTTGAATTCTTTGTTAATAGTGCTTATGGCAAATATAGCAAAGGCATCGGGGTTGTCAACGCGTTTTTCTTGTATTTAAAGTCCCCGTCTAATCATCGTTGTGCCGTCACCACTTTCACGATATTTTCGACCGCGTGATTCGGGACATGCGCCGCGGCTGCCATTTTTTTCAGACGCGCGGGATTTTCGAACAATTCGGCAACGGTTGCCGCCGCCCATTTTGCGGTGAATTCCGGTTGCGGCACATTGAATCCGCCGCCCGATTTGGCGAATGCCGCGGCGTTCGCCGCCTGATCCGGATTGATGCCCAATGGCACCAGAATCGCCGGTTTTCCGATGGTTTGCAATTCCACGACCGTGCTGGCCCCCGAACGGCCGATGACCAGATCCGCCGCCCGCATTTCGCCGGCCATGTCGCGGATGAAATGCAGCACGTTCGCGCGCACGCCCATTTTCACATACGCCCGATTTAGTTTTTCGACATTTTCCGACCGCGTTTGGTGCACGACGAACAGTTTCTTTTTCATGGATGATGGCAGAAGGATGATGGATGATGGAACGACTTCGTCTAAAATGGTCGCCCCCAGGCTGCCCCCCGTGACAAGCAAACGAAAATCAGAACCGGACTTGGTGGGGCGACTTTGTCCCAAAGTCGCCTGTGGGTCGGTTTGGGACAAACCGACCCCACCGGACATCCCGAAATCCGTGAATTCTTTCCGAACGGGTAGTCCGGTATAAACGATCTTCAATTCTTTTTGCGTCGGCGGTTTTCCCGCAAACTTTGGAAGCGTTTTTCGTTTTTCGTCTTTCGTTTTTCGCTCTTCAATTCCCGCGACGACGGGAAAGCTGGTCATCAAAGTATCGACCCAGCGCAGCGTGAATTTCTGGGCCCGGCCGATGGCGGCGTTTTGTTCGTGCGAAAACGTCGGAATTTTCCAAACGCGGGCGGCCAAAACGGCCGGCACCGACGAATAGCCGCCGAACCCGACGACCCGATCCGGCCGAAAGATCATGAATCGCAGGATCAAGGCGACGGCCGACACGCCGATTTCGAACAGCGACGCGACCTGTCTGATTTTCGATTTCGCGCCGACGCCGGACGCCCAAACGAATGCCATGCGCGGTTGGTAGGGCGCGCAGGCCCTGCGCGCCGAATCATGATCGGCGGCCAAGGGCCTGGCCGCCCTACCCAACTCTTTTTTCACCATGTCCCACGCGCGGCCGTCGGACGAAATCGTGATGCGATGTCCCATCGCCGCCAATTCGGACGCCACCGCCATCGCCGGAAAGACATGCCCGCCCGTTCCGCCCGTCGCAATCCAGATCTTCATCTTGGCCCCCTTTATTTATCGTTCATAATCATTATATCACAAAGAAAGTAACATTCAATTTAAAGTACTTGACAAATAATATAAAAAGATTATAATCAAGGCAAAAGCATAAGGGATCAATCATGAACTTTTTTCAAAAAATAAAATACAACATCAAACGCGGACTGGACAAAGCATACCGGTGGACCGGGGTTTACGAGGATGAGGAAGCGGTCGAAAAGTCCATTATCGACGCCGCGGATACGGTGTTGGCCATGGGATCGGAAATCAAGAACCTGTTGGGAGAACCGATGATAACCGAAACACCCCCCCCCGCTAAAAAAGATGAATTCAAACCGTCGGAAGTGCGGCGTTCTTTGCGCGCGCTGTCCAAAAAAATGGTCAGAATGGCCGCGATGAAAAAATATGCCGCGCATGGCAAATGGCTGGCCAAAGCCGGGACGGAAATCGACGGCTATATCGCGGATTTAGCCGGAAAACCAAAAGGCTTCGAATGCTATAACGCCGTCAAATTCATCCATCTGAATTCAAAAAAAATAAACGCGATCACAGAAAAACTGACCGAAATGCAGCGCGGCAAACAAGACCGGACATTGCAAAAAGTGAACAAAGTTTTCCAAAAACCAGCGCCGGCCCGGAAAGAACAGCCCGTCGCAGAGATTGAAAAATACGCGGAAAAGATTATGCATTCGCTGCCGCACATCAATATCGCGATCAATGATCTGCTAGCCGCGATACCGAATGTTTCCGCCGCGATAAAGGCCGCAAGCAAAAACGGCGGCGGATTCGGCCGCGGATTGATAGCGGACAATCTTATAACGAACGACGCAAAATATTTGGATTACGCCGCAGCCATACAAAAGGACAATCTGCGGAAAGATATCGACGCCATGCGCGAATACGTTGGCCCGTTCAATTTTGTCCGCAGCGTCGCCTTTGTTCGGAATGTGTCGAAATCTTTGGACGGCATCATGCAAACCGCCAAAGATATCAAAGACAAGACGCTGTCCCGGGCCGACTTTGTTTCCCGCAGGCATTCGAAATCATGCCGGGCGTTCCGCGCCAGCCTGACCGCGCAATTCTGCAATACGTACCAGGGGCTGGAAAGCCAGCTTCTGTACACGGAAAAAAGTCTGAATGCGCTGAATGAATACGCACAGCAGTCCGTTCATAACCAAAGCAAGTATAAGGCAGAAATTGAAAAGGCAAATGCGGAAAAGGAACTGTTACTCGCTGCGCTGAATGATAAATACGGATACGGCCTTACGGCTTAACGCGCGTGACGGCGGTGTTTGTTTGTAAATTTTACAATGCCAATCGTGGCGCCATCCGATCCGATTCTTTTGTTTTCATATATCCGTTGAAAACCTTTTTCATCAATGTCGACATCGGGTAATCGGCCAGATCGCCCGGCCGGACGAATTGGCCGTCCAATGGAATCCGTTCCGCGGTCATCGTCTGAATTTTCAATTTTAATTTGAAATGCGTAAAAGTATGCGTCACCGTCGCGCCCGTGTCCGTCGCCCCGGGTTCCAACGAAATCAAAGATTTCGTTGGGTGGGCACCGGTTTTAAACATCGGCGCGTCGTTGTCGATCCATGGAAATTCGTACAATCCGGACAACAGTCCGGTGCCCGGCCTTTTCCGAATAAAAATCGCGCCGCGCCGATTCGTGATCACATAGACCCGGCCGGTCTTTGACGGTTGCGCCGGTCGTGACAATGACGGAATGTCCGCCGCATCGCCCGCCGCGCGGGCCAGACACTGTTTCTGCCATGGGCAATCCCCGCATGCCGGATTTTTGGGGGTACAGACCGTCGCGCCCAAATCCATAATCGCCGACGCATAATCCGCCGCATGATCGCGATGGGTAATCGCGACCGCGCGCGCGCGAATTTCATCCATGATTTCCGCCGCCGGTTCGGTCAGATGATACAGCCGGCATATGACGCGAATCACATTGCCGTCGACCACCGTTTCCGGTTGGTTGAACGCCAGTGCCAGAAAACTGGCCGCCGTATAGGGCCCGATGCCCGGCAATTTCAGAACGTCCACGCGGGCGGTTGGAAAATGGCCGCCATATTCCGTCATAATCATTTTGGCGGCGGCATGCAATGACCGCGCACGCGAATAGTATCCCAATCCCTGCCAATACAAATAAACATCATCCGCCGTCGCATCGGCCAATGACGCGACCGTCGGAAATCGTTCCATAAAGCGATGAAAATAAGGAATGACCGTTTTCACGCCCGTTTGTTGCAACATAAATTCCGAAACCAGAATCACATACGGATCCGAATGCGCACCACCTTTTACCCGCCACGGCAAATCCCGCCCATGTTCGGCGTACCATTTCAATAATAATGCGGATAGATCTGTGTTTTGCATTGGATGGCGATTAAATTTGCGATTTACATACGGCCCATAATTCTGGGAATTCGTGCGTTCCCATTGCCTGCAACTGAAAATGTCCGTGCTTTTCAAATTTGTGAACATTAATTCCCGGAAACAATTCAATCATTTTTTCCGCGGATTCAACGATTCCGGGAGTTGGATCATCCGTTGAGTAAAACATATCAACACGATCAAACCGTTCCATCAAATCCATAGGAATCTGATCGTCGAAATAACCATCCACGGGCAATGTATTATTCGGATTCAAATGAGGCGCAAGTATCACAAGATGCTTCGCGCGTACTTCTGGGTGCTCGTAAAGCCATCTAAATATAAATGTCGACCCCATAGACCAAACAATCAAACGCGTATCACTATCAACCGTAAATTGAGAAAAAACTTCTGCATCGTCTGCGTATTTTTTATCCGGAAACCAACTGTGCGGAAACAAGACATTTTGACAGTTTACATCGGCCAGATTAAATTGTTGTTGTAACCAGCCAAGCCAATGCCATGCAGAAACCGGTAATTCATGTTCCGCCGCAAATTCTTTGGATTTATTAATTCCGTGTAAAATAATTGCTTTTTTCATACATCAACCTAAAAGTTTGACAACCGTTAAAAATGGTTGGAAATCTTACGCGATTTTCAAACCAAAAGTTTCCCTAATTTTACCAATTTGGCAAAAAGAATCAAAACATTTTTACAAACTTTTATTTAATATCTTTTCAATATCGGTTATAACCTGATCGAAATCCGTATACAGGATGCCCGTCATGCCGACGTTTTCCGCACCCGCGACGTTTTTGGCGGCGTCATCTATAAACAGGCATTCCGACGCGGCCACGCCCAATCTTTCGGCCGCCAATTTGTAAATTTCCGGATCCGGCTTGATCAGATGAACGTCGCATGAGAGGACGAAGTCATCAAAATATTTGTCGCGCCAATCCGACCCGTACCGAACCGTATCGTACACGATCGGCCCCAACCCGGCATTGCTTAACAACCCGATTTTATATTTCTTTTTCAATTCCAAAACCTTGTTCATCAGCGCGTCGTTCACATACAAATCTTCGCCGATTTTATCCAACTGTTGTTTGACGGTCGCGACATCCGCATGAACCGCGCGGGCCAACGCTTCGTACCGTTCGGCGATCGTGCCGCGCCCCAGATCGAATTCGTCCATAAACAGCCGCTTGATCTCGGCCTTATACTCCGGATAAATTTCCATAAAGTCCGCTATGACCCCGCCGCCCAAAACCCCGACAAAATCGAACATGATTGCTTTGATCATATGGTTGATTCCTTATTTTTAATTGATTGATTGATTGATTG
>JGI20166J26741_11807029_pt1 | contig 10130 bp, 7 predicted proteins | sample TergutCu122P5_FD_26741 | JGI IMG/M metagenome (IMG submission 26741) | reverse complement strand
CCTCCCCACGGTCAGTTTTCCTTATAGCTGCGTATCAACAAGACACTAGGACTCTATAGAGAGTGACGGTACCATATGCTGCTCACATACAACTGTTCCTTTGCTTTGTTATGTACATTGCTTATGTGTATGCACTAGATATACATTTATTTTTATATATGTATGTATGTACGCACGTTTGTATATTTATATGTATGTAAGTTTGTATATTATTATGTTAGTGTGTATTGTACGTATGTATGTAAGTATATATGTGTGTATGTATGTACGTACGTGTGTACGTACGTATGTATCGTAGGTATGTACGTTCGTTTGTATGTATGTATATATGCATGTATGTATGTATGTAGTTCCTATGCACTTTGTATGTATGTATGTATGTATGTGTGTGTGTACGTATGTATGAACATATGTATGTCCGTACGTACGTGTGTATGTATGTATGTATGTATGTATGTATGTAGGTATGCATGCGTGTATTCTTGCATGCATGTATGCATGCATACATGCTTGTATGTATGTATACCTGTATGTATGTTTTATGCATGTATTCATGTATGTATGCATATATGTTTATTTTCTGTTTGTATGCAGGTATGTGTGCTTTTTCTTTTTATGTATGTAAGTATGTGTGTGTATGCTTGTGTGTACGTATGTATGTATTATGTGTGTACGTATATCTCGATTCTCATGTCCACCTCTGCATATTATCTTCCTTCTCTAACACCAATTTTTGTGTATCTCAGTCCTTTCCCCACTCGACACTCATATACTCGTTCGTGTTCGTTCACACATGTACAATAGATGCAGTTTTGTTGATTATAAATAAGCTAATTGTGTAAACATTTCCCGCACGTGCATTGTAAAAAATCATATAAATATAATTATGTGCACATATACGTGTGTGTACGTATTTTCATTAAATATATGTGGAGGAGTTTGACCTTTATATGTTATACGTGACTGCTAAGTGCAAGGAATAATTTTATCCGGCAGGCTGTTATGTTGCATGGTAATTGGTCACTTGGTCCCTTGGTCCATTACACAACACTTCGTGCTCGTGTGGCCTTCCTTAGTCTGCGATTTCAACACTTTAGTGTCAGCTGCATGAAAGCTGTGACACATTAAATGCTGCTAGCTTTGCGTTGAGTGTTTTATACGGATCTCAGAACAGCGACAATTGCTTTATACATCATGAACTGATTGGTTTTTGTAACCTTGGTGGAAGGTGTTTACTGCGCGGTAGGACTGATATATTATATAAAGCCGATTACTTTTAATCTTTAAAAGGTTAAGAAAGATTGCAACTGTAGGGCGTGCAGTGCTGTCTGGAGTGTAAGACACAGAGTTTGCAAGAAATGGCATGTTTGCTTGTGGCATAAATATTTCAGGAATCGTCGGTAAAAGTGGGAAGTTACATAAAAGGGCAATCCAAAGAAGGTTTCGAAAAAGATCAGAAGCTTATTTGTTCAGTCAAGAACAGTCAACCAAACTTGTGTGTAGAAATATTGGAGAGGCTACGTGAGGCTGTGGGCAGGAAAACGAATGAACGTGGGGCCAGCACTTTGTTCCTCCAGCGTGACAATGTTATACTTCGCTGGGCATTGTCTGTGAGTTCATTGCGACACAGTATGGTGCTGGACTTGAACCAAAACCCCTCACCCCTTAGTCACCTGATTTTAGCACTCAGTTACTGGTGGCTCTTTCAAAATTAGGTCCACACTGAAGTGACCAAAGTTTTTAGACATGGAAGACGGCCAACAAAATGCGATGTCAATGCTGAAAATTATTTCTAAACGACGGTTCCATAAATGTTTCCAACAGTGGCGACATTGTTGGGCAAGTGTACGGCTGAAAAGAGGTGACTGCTTTGATGGAAACGTCCCTTATTGATATATTTGTAAGAGGGAATATTTGCAGTGAAATCATTCCGGGAACTTTTTAGCCACACCTGACATGATGTACAAAGCTGTAGGTTTACCTGTTCATTGTGCTATAACATCACTTGCTGAAGTTCCTTCGAGAAGCCATAGAAATTCAGAATGTTCGATGTGCTTTTAAAACGTAGACTTTAAGCTGTAATTTACTTGGTCCTTGCTGCTGACTCAGTGGTTACAGCAGTTTACCGTGTATTAATGCTCGAAAAAAATAAAGTCTGTCCTCACAATTAAACACTCCAAATTCCGCGCTCATTAACATAAATTGAATTTTTGGACTGTTCTTGCGTCGTTTTAACTCGTTACGAACGACATTGTTCCGGCTGGCATCAATTTGTCATTCCATTTCGTAATTCTTAGATCTTAAGAAGGATGAAGTTGCTTTGTTTCTTTGGAAATTAAGAATTGCAGCAACATTAAACATTATTTCTACAGTACTTTTGAAAATTTCAGGTTACTGCAACTGTGACGTAAGACACTTTCATGTGTCGTCGTATTATACAGGGTGACCAAGAATATTTTTGTCGTCTTATGCCATTTATTTTTCAGTGTAAATTACTAATGTTAATAATTAATATTAATATTATTAATAATTTCTACATTATCTACATCTTACTGAACGACAAGAAATGTTTTAACCATAGTGTAACCATAAGCTTTAAAAGAAGTACGCTTTACCTTTCACATACAATCAGCGTCAACGACGAAGCTGCTACAAACCAAGGTACCTATCAATAACAGCTTAGCAGCAACATTTTTTTCTTTAAATACTGGCATTGTGTTCTCCCTGAAGATGGTACGTATGTACCGAAACATGTTGGAGAAGCTTATTTAATGTTTTAATGCATGTACCTTGCAGCTTTATTTTCGTATTTTACAACCAACTAATGCACACAAGCATCAGCAACAGGGGATTGTACGAGTATATGCAGCCTCAAAAGCATACTGCTTGCACAAGATATTGTAACGTCGCTCAGACTATATTTTATCACTCAGCGACGAACAAATAAAAATTTAATCTAATAATTTTATGGAATTGTAATTTTAACAGTTTAAGTTTTTAAAGAACTTATGTAACTTAGCGAAGTACAGGTATTACAACTCGCTGAGGATGACACAGAGGTGTCGAAACATGTAGGAGTGAACATTATATAAAGAGAAAATATTGTAATATATATATATATATATATATATTTGTGCATTTGTTGGTTGTAGTAAAAACAAGCTCATTTAATGTTTGTACCAATCAAGAATGTGCATTTTGTTGGTAAATAAATGGTGTAGCTGACAAAATTCACGGGCTGGACAGATTAATAACGTTATCATATTTATCGTGTTTTCGAATTTTTAACCCTAAGACCGCAAATAGGTGATGCCTGCATCAGTAACAAAGACGGTAGCATATCATTCTTGTCAGTCTGCTTTTATTTGCCGTGTTATAAATATCTGACGTAGCCCAACAAAGTCTAGGACGCTGAAAAACGAAAGTGCATCGTAGTGATATTATCCTAAAACATCCGGTATATGAGTGACAAATTTTAGTTGAAACATTGCGTTTAAACTTTTAGGTTTCTAAATTTGACCCCAGTGTTCTCTCTGGACAAACGGGATTTGTCGAAATTTGGTTCCAAAGGATACATATGCTTATTTATTTGACGTTTGTTTAACGACATTCTCAGTATTTCAGGCTATGTGGTGTCGATGGTAGGATGACTGCTGACCAATTATAAGGGATTTGGAATTAGGCAGTAGTGTCGTCCCGTCATTTGAAGTGATTGATGTAATTCACACAAAATCGCAGGCAGGATGGCGTCATAGATTCGAACCGGACACCTCCGGCATACAAGTGCGGAGTGTCACTACAAAACAGCCTGAACGTGTATTTCACAAATGCGAATATTGTATTCTATTTGTTATACTATTCAAAAATTTCTTAGTCATGTTAGGTGTCCTTTAGGAAGTAAAAGAAAGGGCCCTTCTATGGGGACCAAGTCTGTCTGTCCGTATGTGACGTAGAATCAGCGACAGAACCGCTTTGCCGAATCTTCATTAAAGTCGGTACTGTAGTCTTCATGAAAATCGTATGAAGCAAACATTACTGCCTTGAATATCGATGTAATGGCTTTCATAATTTATTTAAGGGCGTACATAAAATTTCGTCCGCATTTTATAGGGTGTTTCTTCTGATTCGGATAAGCCCATGCTCATAAAAGTTATTACCTGATTATCAGTTGCTTCAAATCGGCGTAGTGAAAGCCATATTTTTTGCAGGCGTGTAAACTATATTGGTTCTCTCTGCCTTTATTGTGCGTTTGTTCGTAAAATTCGGTGTAAGATGTCAACATATAATGTTGTTGAATATATGTGAGTTTCGTGAAAATTGGCCCAAGGAAGGCCATTCTTTTCTTAGAGGCGTCAGGGAATCTGCCTTGCCGACTGTGCCATAAAACCGCGTGACATCTTATGGCTGCAGAACGCGATGTAAGTCTGAGCACTGCGCCACGGAGTGCGGCTCTGGCAGCCTTCTTTTACTGCACTAGACTCCCCATAATGTGGTGTTTTAAAGCTCGTATGACCCCAGCATCATCAGTTTTATGATACGGGGCTACGTGACCCTACTGCTGACATCCATGAGTGATAATGCCCTCCCACTTACCACCACGGATACGCTTGTCAGGTGCTGTTGAGAATAAGTTACCCACTGGAAAAGAAAACAGACTGAAATCTGCTGTTTATCTTCTGACAAGCATGAATACATGAAGTGTCTTGCCTATTTTTCTTGTGGCATTTTCGTGTTGCAGAAATGAACATTTGACGAACTACTATTGTAAGCGGACTCAGCAAATTTGTTGCGGTTAGGATTTAAAATGTCTGTGCTTTGAAGTAGGGAAAAAGTGAAAAATGTCCCAATCTTTACGTTTGTGCTTCAGGGTCTAATCGACAAATCAGACGGGATTATTTTGAATCTATTTCACCTTCTGGAAGAAACCAGACAAGAGATGTACATATAATGTAACACAGAGGCGCGTTCGCCTTACCATTGTTGCCGTGGAAAAGCAGTCAGTACTACACATTCTGATAGTGTATCTGTAGCCTTACTTATCCAGCATGCAAAGCGCGTGCACCATATTGAATTGCCATCTGTGACCTGTTCGGCTGTACCATATATTTCCACATTATCTCATAAAAGGCACGATTTCCGAAAAAAAATATATATATAGAAAATGAAATGTGTTTTGATTTGCTGTACAAATTTCTTATTAGCTAACTTACGCCTATGCGAGCTGCATTGTCTACTAACGATATAAACGAAAGTTCTGTACATCTTATGTATCTATTATATCCCTGACGATGGCCCAGAAGGGGCCGAAACATGTAGGAGAATATATTAGTATGTGTGGGAATGTAGCAAAAGTGTTTGTAAGTGCATTTTGTTGGACTGAACAATATATTGTACGTATACATTAAAATATATAAGCCTGCATTGAGGGTGCTCGGATAGCTCAGTTGGTATATTGACCTGGCTACGGGCTAAACAAGTAGGAATTTTAGTTTGATTACCAGCAGGGCTAAGAGATCTACTTTTGTCGGAGGGAGTTCTAGACCCACTTTGGGGCCCACCCAACCTCTTACTCAACCGGGGTTCTTTCCTTCGGAGAGCAAGCGGCCGGGTCGTGGAGTTAAGTACTGACCTACATCTAGTGTCGAGGTTAAGAAGAAGTGGGCCCATATCTCCACTCCTCCATCATCCCTCATGTCTTGCACACGGATAACTTTAACTGTCTTTCTTATTGCGAGAAAATTGTTTTCTATCATCCTTGACGCAAGTAGACGAACATGTTGGAGTTCTGTGAAAGTATCTGCTGGGATTCGACGCCGTGTACTTTGGTAGATATACACCAGCGATGGTGAGGAGCATGCTTCCTGTATCAACCATATTCAGGGTAGAATTGTTCCGCTATCCGTGTCTTTTACACCGAATATCCACGTTTAATTGAAGCTTTGCTACCAATCTGCATGGCGTTGAATTGCAGCAGACGCAATGTCTATACTCGCCACTGTGGTAACTTGCGATGTGGCAATAAAGTCCTTCTGAGGGCAGACAGCAACAGCGGACATCCGCTAACTTTGCTGACATAAAACCCATTGATTTTTTCAAGTGCAAATGGTTGCGGTTATCGATAACATTATTAAAGTTGGAACATAGAATCTAATAAGAAAATAATTTCGGCATAAGGGAATTGCTGTGACAACGCATGACGTCAGTAACTGAAATATCCTGGAAAGAGAAAGGCGTACATTCGTGCGTGATAGAATGACAGGTTGCTAAGTGACCCTGCTGTATTGATAAAGGTCATAGACTTTCCTGCCAAAGTTAAGATTATAATACCGACTTAAGCATATTTCGTGCTGATATTTATTGCTGCCAGCTTTTGCTCGTACTCGTCACTTCGCACATAACGACAGAAAAACCAGCGTCAGCCTTTTATGTTAGCCTGTAAGGAAACTACTCAAACACATTCCGTCCGTCGAGGGTTAGACGTACCGGAAACTAATACGAAAACTACCCAAATACATTCCGTCCGTCGAGGATTAGACGTTCCGGAAACTAATATGATATAATTGTTAACTGCAATTGGGTGGACACTCGGTGGCAGTGGTACAGTACACATTTACACACAAACAATGCACAGAACAACACAATGAAACAGAATGCCCAGAACAGTACATACACAACAAAAAGAATACATAAACATAATAATAAGAATACATAGTTTACAAAATTAAACAGAAGCGTAAATACATACAACCATATATACAATAATACAAAATAGAACCAAAATAATATGAAAAAATGTGATAAACGAAGGAGCCATATATGAGTAAGCAGCAAACTTCGTATGATCTATATTTTTATATGTTTTGAGGCGTGTCATCCCCGTTGTGTTGTCAAATAACAAGAAAAGCTAAATGGTATATATGTATATCGTAAACCACAACCATATTCTTGGTGGTATGTTTAATAATACTAAGGCACAACTACATGTTTCGGCCATCAATGTTGGCCATCTTCAGGTTGTACATGAGAATTTATCAATAGGCTATACCAACGTGTGTGGGGAGTTTATAGGTTGTGGGATGGGGTAGGTGAGAAATCTCGTTTGTGTCGGAGGAAGGGGCGTGGTTTGTTGGTTGTTTATGGATCATGTTAAAGTAACAACCATGTTTACTTACAGCTATGTCTAGAAGTGGGTTACATATTGATATGTACAATGGTACTCGTATATTGGTAACTATATTAACTATGGACTAAGTCTAGATTACTATGATATTGAATACACTTCTTCTTCTTCTTCTTCTTCTTCTTCTTCTTCTTCTTCTTCTTCTTCTTCTTCTTCTTCTTCTTCTTCTAGGCGCTGAACTTTCTTTAACGGTTGAAAGGTTTAGCCTTCTCAACGACATCTTTCCATTTCCCTCGATCCTGGACGCAGGCTATCAAGTTTTTAATCTTCATTTGGCAAATATCCTGTTTGAGATATTGTATACACAGTTTTACATATTTTGTTCTTATTGTTCATCTACTATCTCTTCTGCAAGTCTTTATCCTATGTGCTGAATACTATGTACACTGTCCTTTATCTGCAATCCACTTATTAAAAAAAACTATGTACAGTGCCCTCGAATGGGGGGCTGGATGCTGTCAACTCTGATGTAGGTGAAAGTGGTCTCAAAGATCATCTGTATAGTCTAGGTAGACGGGTAGGAGGCCTGCTGGGGGTAGGACTCGACCTGTGAAATGTTATAGGGCAAAATATAAAGGCCCGTGTCGTTTGAGCAACATGCGCGGTTCTAGTAGTAAAATATAACAGTACGTGTACTCACGAATTATGTATTCTACGCGGATGGCAATATTTATGCGGTGATGTCCCCTTGTGATCGCCGGTACCAACAGGGTAGGAAGAGCTGTGACGGACAGAACTTAAGATAGTATTCCGAACTACCAACACCTTAGGTAACCTGCTCACCCACAGACACCAGGTCCACGATAAATTCTCCTTATCGGGGGTTTATAAACTAATCTGTCCTGATTGCAATAAGACGTATGTCGGACAGACTGGCAGACGGTTCTCCACCCGATACAAAGAGTATAAGACAGCCTTTTACAACAAAAGCAACACATCCTGTTTCGCAAAGCACCTTATTGAAGAATCTCACTCATTTGGCCCCATGAACAATATCATGCAAATAGTACACTGCCACAGGAAAGGAGACCACTTAAACATAATTGAAAGATTCCACATCCATACAGAGTTTACAGCAAATAACCACCTAAACGACACCCAGACTATATTCCCAAATGCAATCTTCCACACCCTCACAAAAACCCAACAGCCATAAACCTTTCTATCCCCCCCCCCCCCCCCCCTGAAACGCGGCAGCAAAGAGACCCGAATACTCCAACACATGGCTCCACTTCTGCACCAAACAAACCCAGTATCACGTTCCCGCACTACAGTGGACACACGCACTGCATAAGCTCACACACACCACATGAAGAACGGTGACACATCGCAATGTTTTTCCCACACGTATGACGAGTCAGATTTGAATAGTGTTATAATAGCGTTATAACTTTTCAGCACACGCTACGCCAATATAAATAGTGCTAATGAGAACAGTGTTACAATAGTGATAAACCGTTCGGCACACGCTACGTCTACATAAATAGGGCTAGTGAGAATAATAATAGTGCCAGCAATCATATCACGAAAACACGAAAACAGGACCACAAGGACTATATCCTCACGGCTCTTCCTAACCTGTTGGTACCGGCGATCACAAGGGGACAACATCACCGCATAAATATTGCCATCCGCATAGAATACATAATTCGTGAGTACACGTGCTGTTATATTTTACTACTACTACATGTTGCTCAAAAGAACAGCCCTATAACATTTCACAGGTCGAGTCCTTCCCCCAGCTGACCTCTTACCCGTCTACCTAGACTATACAGATGATCTTTGAGACCTCTACCACCTACATAAGAGTTGACAGCATCCAGGCACCCATTCAAGGGCACTATACATATTTTGTTCAGTTCCTTTTAATAAGTGGATTTCAGATAAAGGACAGTGTACATAGTATTCAGCACATAGGATAGAGACTTAAAGAAGAGATAATAGATGAATAATAAGAACCAAATATGTAAAACTGTGTATACAGTATTATAGTACTCTAGACTTAGTCCATAGTTAATGTAGTTACCAATATACGAGTACCATTTTACATATCAATATGTAACCCACTTCTAGACATAGCTGTAAGTAGACATGGTTGTTACTTTAACATGATCCATAAACAATCAACAGACCACGCCCCTTTCTCCGACACAAACGAGATCTCGCGCCTACCCCCTCCCACAACCTATAAACCTTCCACACACGTTGGTATAGCTTATTGATAAATTCTCATGTACAACCTGAAGATGGCCAATATTGATGGCCGAAACATGTAGTTGTGCCTTAGTATTATTAAACATACCACCAAGAATATAGTTGTGTTTTACGATATACATATATACCACTTAGCTTTCTTGTTTTTATATGTTTTTAACAGGGTACTTCAAACACTCCCTTATTTGCTACAAAATTTATACGCTCTGACGTAATGCCGTTCTAACCCACCCACACACACATACACACTTACACACACATTCCTACCGCTGTAATATTTGAATTAGCAAATTTCTTTCAAGCGGTGTAATGCACCGTAACAGTGTGTGTGTGTGTGTGTGTGTGCGTGTGTGTGTGTGTGTGTGTGTGTGTGTGTGTGTGTGTGTGTGTGTACTATACGGAGTGTACATGTTACTGGCGTCTGATTCAAAGCGGGGTGCGTTGGTTGCTTTGGTCACCTATCGGCAGGTTACCGCGCTATCCAAACAGCATCTGTACTTTTTATATCATGGCGCGTACTGAGATCGGATAAAACTATACCAAGGTTCTTATGTTTTAAATATTACTTCTCTTATTGTCGTTTTGTGTCAAAGTAAAGCGTCAGAGATGTTACTCAAATTATGAGTTGCTTCTCTGAAGCTATACAGGGTGTCCCAGGAGGAATGTGAAATACTTCGGGAGAGTGTTCCTTATGTTAAACTATACCGATATAACCCAAAACACCTATATCCAAAGT
>JGI20166J26741_11806807_pt1 | contig 10131 bp, 5 predicted proteins | sample TergutCu122P5_FD_26741 | JGI IMG/M metagenome (IMG submission 26741) | reverse complement strand
AAGGAAATCGAGACGCTGGTTCTTCTTGCTTATGCGATCGAGGACTCCACCGATATCTTCAGAATTTCGGGGGGGGGTTTGAACACCCCAAACCCCCCCTCTCGGTACGCCACTGATTGCAGGTATTAGCGAAGGAGTATCAATACATTATATTAACATCTCGTCAATACCTTGGTTTTCCTTAATATGGAAGTTGACCTACATACAGACAGAATAATGTGACAAACATTATAATATTTGTGGTTTATGTTATTGTTTATATTACATAATTCTGAGAATTTAGCTGCCAAAGTCTAAACTGTACTTACTGATAAAGTGGAGTGACTTGCAGTACTTAAAGTAGTACTTCTTCAGTCTCTTCCATTTTTTCATTTCTGTATCTTATCAAACACACCAGCTTGGAATAAATCACATGACATGTTTGAAGAGTAATAGGATTATAGTACAACTGCTTATTCTGATACATTTCTAATTGTTCTTCCTAATAGTTGCTCTACTTTTCACAGACAGAGATTAATTTGATGTACTGGACCACAAAAAATAAATTTTATATTATATTCACCAATGAAAGATGTAAAGTCACCCTCAAAAACACTGTGTACATCTAGTGTACATTAGACAAAGGATCGTGTCCAACATAATATTCTTGTAGTGAAGGTCTATTTGCTTGTAGACTGAGATGCAGTGATGTGATCTGAAATACATGAACAAAAATATAAAATTGATGACAAAAAGTGCAAAGTTTTCAGACTGGCTTATAATTTATTTTCTTATTTCTTTGTGTCAGTATGACATATAAAAATATTGAATTAGTTGCTCAGTTTTCATTATATTTTGTATGGATATCATGCAGTTTGTTACTACCTTGTTTAAGTACGTGTTAATTTCCTAGTCTACATGGAATTTTAGATGTAAAAATGCTGAAATATTTGGAATTTTAAACATAGCTTTGGAAGAGCTGAAAATCCTGTGTTAGTGTCTTCATTTTGGTCGTGTACTTTGAGCTTCATTAAGTGTATTTTGTTGGGTAAAGACAACATCTGGTTATAAGAAGTGTTTGTTCTTTTATAGGTAGGACCAAATTCAGATATGTTCCAGGAACAACATATGTATATAACTACACAGCAAATACCTTAACATCTGTTCGAGGGGCCACCAAGGAAAAATCGCAGCTCCGTCTTTCAGCCACTGCAAATTTTCATGTAGTAACTGAGTGCAACTTTGTCCTACAGGTAATATATGAGTGTTTTGTTAACTTTCAAAGTGGAGAATATGGTTTAAAACTATGTTAGAATTACACATGCATGTTTACGTGTTGATGTTCATATTTATTCAAAATCAGGAATTAACTACTTTCCAGTGATTCTAAAAGTTTATCATTCTTTCATACTTGAAAAATGATCCATACTTTTGATCAGTATCTACTCATACATGTGTAATCATTACTCTGAATCAGTGGTTCCAAAGCCACGCTCCTGTGGAGGACAGGTATTCTCTCATGGAAACTGAATAATCTTCTTTACACACAAAAATAAATTAAATTTGTAGAATGTTCACAATTTTATGTTTTTCTCATAGTAAATTTTATAGAATATGATTTTCTGGCTGGGCAAATAGTATAACATGAAATTTATTCTGCAAGTAATATTGGTCCCTTTTCAAATGATGACATGAGATCCTCCACAGACTGAAAATATCTGGTAACCACCGCTCTAAATTATTATCTTTTACCTTACTCAAAATGCCTAATTAATAGAAAGTCAATTAGTTGAACATTTATTTGTGTGTGATTGTTTAAACTTGGTATAGTGTCTAGGTAATGGCTGGGATACCATAGTTGTTATAGGGACTTGCTACAGGCTGGATGGTCCGGGGATCGAAGCCTGATGTGGGTGAGATATTCCGCTCTCATCCAGACCAGCCCTGGGGCACACCCAGCCTCCTATACAGTGGGTTCCAGCTTATTCCCAGGGGTAAAGTGGCCAGAGTATGGCGTTTGCCACCAACCCTCATCTAGCATTGAAATTAAAGAAAGAGTAGAGTTACACCTCTGCACCCCCTGTGTCTTCATGGCATGTCATAGGGTAAACTTTACCCTTTGTTATAAAGTCTAGGATATCAGATTACTGAAGAACTGCAGTTTGATGCCTGGAAGGGGAAAGAGAAGTTTGTGGTCTACAAAAGGTCCAGACTGGTGCTGGGATTCACCCAGCCTTCTATAAAATGAGTGCAGGGCCCTCTTTTTCTGGTATTAAAGCGACTGGGCCCTGAAAGTGACCCTCACCTCCATCTAGTGATGAGGTTAAGGATATGTGGAAGTATACCTCCACTCCCACATGTACCTTTAGTCTTAGTCTTTAAATTACTATCATAGAGAAGCAAGGATTCCAGTAAACTATTCAGTTGAGTGTAAATGTTAGAAACAACAGAATGCCTGCCACAAATATGTGTAACGGAATTTGTGTTTTGGCAGTTGGAAAATGTGCATTTGGTAGACTTCGACCTCAAAAATGATGAAGTTCACAGCAGTGTTGCAAGATCAACACAGTTTGCTGCTGCTTTACAAAAAAGCTCCCTTCACTTCTCATTTCAAGATGGCACAGTAGATGAGCTTTGTCCAGGTGATGACCCAGCGTGGGTACTTAATATCAAGCGGGGTATCCTGTCAGCATTCCAGAACACCATGCATGACCTGTCTTCGGCTAGGGAGAAGCATCGTGAGGTGAGATGAATTGAAGTATAAATTAGGTTTTGAGAAAATTTGCATTAATTTAGCATTTAGTTACTTGATTTTAGTCTCCCCTTGCATTTTATGTTGCAGAGACAACTTTGAATAGTGCTAACTCTTCCGTTTGCAGAAGTTTGTTGTCATACATTAGCAGTTACTCTGAGCATTAGCAGTGGCTTGACTTTCATTCTAACTTGATAGGCTTAATACTGAAATGGAACTTCATGTATAATCTTAATCCACCAGCTGAAACTGTGGAACTGTACGGTTATACTAACCAGTTGAGTGGATTCTTTTTAAACATTTTAACTCTTTTATTGGTACACATTTTATTATCCTTTTGTTTCTTATAATAACAAAATAATAAGCTCATATTTTAATTGTAAATGAGAGCCTTCTACTTCAATTTATCCTTATTTGTAGCAATGCCCGATGATGGCCGCAATTACTGGCCATAACATGTCTTAGTGAACTTGATGAATAAATGAATATACAGTCATTTACAGTGTTGTATTGATCAGAAAATCAATTAACAAACGTTTATGGGACAAAGTTCGAATATTTTAAAGTAACACTAACAAATCAAGACTTAATTAACAAAGAATTTATGTTCAGATGAAACTGAGGGAATGCTTGCTGCCATTCATTTCAGAGTCTGTTTTTCTTCTGTTTACTTTTGAGAATATAAAGATTAAAATACATAAAAGTGTGAGTCTGCTTGTTGATCTTTCACATTAAGGGAAGAATATGGAGATGGATTGAGGCATTCTAGAACAGAATGCTGAGAGAATGTTTGAACTGCGACGGGGGGAAGAAAGTAACAAAATACTGGAGAAATTTGCATAATGAGGAGCATAATGATGGTTTCTCCTTGCAAGATATTACTAGGGTGATCAAATGAGGGATAATGATGTGAATAGTGCATGTGGTTTACATGGGAGAGAATAGTGTGTGTGCAGGATTTTGGTGGGTAAAGCTGATGGAAGGAGACCACTCAGAATATCTAGGCATACATGAAAGTATAGCATTGAAATGGATCTTAAAGCAGTATGATGGGAAGCCATGGACTTAATTTATCTGGCTTTAGGACAGGAACAAGTGCCGGGCTCTTGGGACCACAGTAATGAACCTTTGGGTATGATAAAGCGCTGGAACTTTTGATTGGCAAAGAACTATTGGCTACTAGAGAACTACTCTGTTTCATGGAGTTAATTAGGTATGTAGATTGTTTTTTGGACAGTAATTCCTCTGACATAAATTCTGAATTGTGTAAGTACTGATGCATTGCAACAGAGTAATTTCTGCAGACAGATATCTCTGGCACCTGTGAAACCAAGTACGATGTGATGTTAGAGGAGGATGAAGTAAACAAACCACTCCTTCTTATTGGTAAAAATAAGAACCTTCTGGCTTGTTCACATAGAATGGAACATTTTCTGTCTCTACAGTCCACACCATACACATCACCTTCAGGCTCTCAGTCACTGCCTCTTATCAAGTAAGTCTAAGTTTAATTTTATTATACATCCCATTGTAATTATGCCTATATGAAGTTGTGGTATGAATATGTATAAATATTATGCCATTGGTACCCACTGAAATTTCACATATGTTGGTATTGTACAATCAGTAATAACAACCTGGCAGACATATGAACTAGTGGAGTGGAAACCATACTAGTGCTGCTTCATGTAGGCTCCTGAAATTAAGATAGTGAGTATGTGAAATCTGTCTTAAGCTCTTTATTTAGTAGTGATATCCAGTGAACCAATGGTGCCAGTAATATATAATTTTGCGTGAAGGTAAGTTATGAACATACCCAGACACTGGATGGTGAGACATAGTTTGTAAGTCAGTAAATATGAATATAATGATGGTGTGAACTTCTGATGTTATATCTGACAAAATCAATGTAGATCTTACAGTTATTCCCAAAAAGAAAATTACAGAATATATGTAATATATTGGTAACTGCAATGAATGAAAGTGTACTGACTTGATTTTAATTTGATGCTAGGGGCGTTTGCTGCTAATTACATTCATCAACTAGCTGGCTGTGTATTCTTCTGTCATAATATTGCACTTCCTAGGCCTGGTATTCTTTACATGACAGCAGTAAGTTTTTTACAGTTTCTCAGACTTAAATTCTCCTTCACTGTAATTGCAATAACACTTGATGAAGAAAAGGAAGTATGAAGCTTCTCATTATGAAGTTCTGTTACTTTCTGTCTCTTACATCGAGTTATTCTGGTTAGAACCCCGTTCTCAAAAACCCATAGCCTCTGCTATTTCCTAAATGGAGTGTGTATATATGTGTAAGATATGAAGTAGATGTTGTAGGTAGAAAAAAAAATTTATCAAAATATGAGTGCACAATGTCTATATTCTTGATTCTTATCCAAATGGTATACTGTTTTTTCTTTTTTCACATTAAGGAGCCAGCAGCGAGGACATCAAGTTATTGGAGATGGCATCCTTCAGAAGGCAACTAACAATGAAATTCATACATTCCGTCCATTTTCTAATCATGATAGTGGTGCAGTGACTATGGTGCATCAGATGTTGGTTTACAGGACCTCACACAGTGGAGGTGCACCACAAGCTGTTGGTAAGGTGGTCACATGAATCACAGAATGAAACTTCTGGATAAATAAAAAAAAATGTTATTAAACATTCAATTCCCATATTTAGTTGTACTATCCTTCCACAATGTCCCTCAGAAGTGTTGATAAAATATGTGGCTCTAAGGCTTACATAATCAGGTACTGGCATTGTTGCATTCAGCTCCAGTCATGGTCTACACAAAAATTGTGTGTCAGAAATATCATCAGTGTTGAACAAGGAACTGCTTGGTGGATTATCCATAGGCACATACTGCCACACATTATACTGTATATATCTGTTAGTTGCTTTACCTGCGGGCACATTTTTAAATTAACAAATTATTATACATTTCCTGATTCCAGATGAAGTACCCAAACGACGCACTAACTTGTTGTATGAACATGTGGATACAACAAATGATAAAATGGACCGCGAGAATACTGTGATGGAACTAATTAAGGAGTTAGTCTTGAAAACTCATCATGGAGTTGAGAGTGATGTTCCTTCTGTGTTCTCACACTTAGTAGCAGTGCTCACATCTATGAACTACAATGAACTTGAGAAAGTGTTGAGTGATGCCACTGATAAACAAACTAGGTAAGAAAGTGGAAGTTTTGATTTTGTACTGAAACAAACATAGAAGTTTTTTGTTTATTTAGATGACAAATGGAATTCCTTCTAAATGCAGTCAGTGGAGCTGAACTTTCATTCAAATAAAAGTTAAAGTTGTACCTGTGCATGTCACGAAGAAGTATCATGGAGATAGAGTTATAACTCCTTGCAATCTTCAACTTCGTACTAGATGGACGTGAGTGGTCAGCTTCATGTCCTAACCACTTAACTCCTGAATAAAGAGCACCCATTGTCCATTAAATTTGAGGCTGGTTGGGGTTCAGAGCTGATCAGAATGTTGTTCAAGAAGGAAAAATCTCACACCCCTTCCAGGAATCAAACTACAATTCCTCAGTCTGTTATCCAGATACTAAGTATAAAACTGAATTAAATACTCTACTTTTTTGAATTTGTACCATTTTGTTATGTATAGCAACTTGCAATGGGCTGGATGGTATGGGACCAGATTTTCTGCACCTGTCCATACTGGCCCTGGGGCTGACCCAGCCTCCTGTACAATGGGTTCCGGGTCTCTTTTCCGGGGGTAAAGCGGCCTGGGTGTGGCATTGACTACCGAACCCCATCTAGTGTCGAGGTTAAAGAAAGAGTATAATTGCACCTCTACAACCCCTCTGGTCCTTCACAGCCTGTTCTAGGCTGAAATTTGCCTTACCATTTTCTATTAACCCCTTCAAGCACAGTGGTTTCTGTACTCTGCCCCTTGTATTAACATTAAAAAAATCTCATTTTCTGTCACAGTATATTTTTGATTTTCATATGATGCTTACAGTTACAATGGTTGTTCTCCCAAACATCATTAACTGGTTGGCCTTCATAATTGAGATACAGTAAATATACTGTGCAGTAGGAATTTAATCTCTAACTGTAACTCAGATTAATTTCTTGATTCAAAAGACACCTGAAACAGTATCCAAAAAACTTCATATATTTGTCAGCTTAGCCAGGTATATGTCGGTTCTTAGACCATTAGCACAGGCATGCATGGTGTAAACCTCAGGAAGCAATTGTAGTTTTATATTACATTACCAAAATAATTTTAAAATGTAATTTCACTATTCTGTATGTAGCTGAGATTAATAACATAAAATATTTATTATTCTCCATTTCATTGTTAATGTATAATGAATAAAACTTTATCAGATTTTTTGTGTCAGTTTTCTTAAAATCATGATTCATATTAGCGTGTGACCTCATAAGCAAAACGTTGCACCACGTTCATATTATGGTATATTTTAAAATAGGTGATGCATAAGAATTTGATGAGGTTTTATTCGTATGTTATCAACACTCAATCCTGAGAATATATGATGTTATTATTGTAATACTCAGCTATACTCAGAGTAGTTAAATAATATTTTAAAACTTGTTACATATTGAAGCACAAAACCTATAATCACTCTTTGAGATGTGTCTATGTATATTCATGATAATGCACTCAGGACACAAACATATTAATCTAATCTGAGATATACATGAATTTTATAGGTGCATTAGGTGATAATAAAAGCCACTAACCGAGTAAATAATATAAACAATGTTTATCTAGTTATTGATGGAATTAATAAATGTTTGTTCCAGTCCAGAATCAATTAATATGTACGCAAAAATTTGAAGATTACCGTTCGTAAATAGTTAAGTATTTAGTAATGACTGACCAGTTGTCACCTGTTGGCGTTGCTACTTAAAAGGATATGTTTTAAATGAAGACTATTGAACTTTGAAATTTTACTTGCAAAACCCACGTTTTAGAGTGAATATCAAGATTTTATTTTACCCTCTTCTTTAAGTAGGAACACAATGGTTGCCAGAAAATTGAGGGTCCGTTTGGTTGTTCTTAATGTTTCCCAATTTTCATACATAAAAACTAATTTTCACACTTTACTGTAGTAGTTTTTATTGAATTTTACTATCTTAATATATGAAAATAAGAATTCCTAATGTTAGGTTCATGGTAATTAAAAGTGATGTAGAACGTGATGGTAACTACAGTACTTGTTTGCTGAGATAAGACACATAAATTATGTTAATTGAAATGATCTTGTGACAGGAAATTCCTCCTGGATGCAATGCCACTCGTTAGAACAACTGATGGAATCACAGTGATGATACGCCTCTTCAATTCGCATGAAATTACATCTGCTCAAATGGATTCATGGCTCACTTCACTTTCATTCCAGACAAAACCCACACTTGAAATTCTGTCATCAGTTTTGGTACGGATGATATGTCTCCATTATTATGTTCCTATGTGGGCTTAAGTGGTAGCAGGTAGAATATACAGTGTGTTATCATAATATCACCTTCATCTTTAATTATGTTTCCTTGTCACTAATGAAACTATTACATCTGAATCATAGTGATAAAACCCTTCCAGCAGGTTTGTAGGAAATGCATTTACTTAATTCAGGATGACTGTAACATGAGGGAATTTTATTACATATAATGTGAAGGAACTGCAAAAAATCAAAGTAGGTTTTTATTGGATTTGATATTATCTGGTACATTGATAGTCATGAATAACCAGCAGTAGAGTGTACATAATGCAACAATCAATCAGCCATATATTCGTACCCTTAACTTTCTGTGTTTTGAGTAATGCAAAGTTCAAATGTGCTGTGGTATGATTTGTATGATATGGAGTGAATGTTGAGTTTTCTGTAAACATTGTTTGTAAGTTTTTAATCCTTCATGGCAAACATTTTCCCTCAGTTGCTCTTTGGCTGTCAACATGTAAAACACACACACACACACATGTGCATGCATGCACACACATTTGTCTTTCATCAGTCTGCTAACCAACCTCCATTGATTTACTAAGTGACCAGAAATAGTTTCAGATGGGACAGTCTTCAATTCTTGTTTTGCATATCTTGTGACAGCCTGAGGATAGCTCCTTTGTCTGTTGGTAATGATTCAAACTGAGCTGTAAATGGAACTTGACCATTAGACTTGCACAGCACTCAAGCAGGATAGACAGGCTGCAGGAAGATCAGGCAGAGCAAGGGGAATGAGACTGTGAACAAGCATTGGAGCATTCCTCAGTTTCAGATACCATGTGGTATGATGCACAGTAATGAGTGAGGGCTCTCCACTTTGACACTGCGGTCAACGGCAGTCCAGTGGGGATTGGTTGTTAGAGTAACAGACTGATACACATTAGTTGCAGTTTCACACCACAGCAACCCTGATGGCAGGGACAGAGCAGGTTTCTGTAATGTTGGCTTTTAGCCCATAATTGATATGGTTGATAGCCCAAGAAGAGATGGATGATTATTTATATTATGAGATGCTTGCCACAGCTTTGACCCAGGTTTAAATTTTTAATCATGCTGCCTGACATGATCACTTGTTAAAATGAACAAAAGTTCGTTCTGCATAGTTTATGTGATTTTAGCCTTTGTTGAATGGAAGTCCAAGTGGTAGTGCACTGCTGGGCATGTCTGCTCTAGTCCACAACTACTGTCAACAAAACAGAAACTGTCAAGACATGGACCAAGTACGAGAGATTATGAGAAAGTTTGAGGGTTTTCTTGAGTCTGGTTGCCAGTCTTCTGATCAGGCTAAACAGCAGCTGGTCATACTTGCTTTGAAAGCCATTGGTAATGCAGGTGTCTTCATTGAGTCTACTGACACCCTCAGGAATTGTATTCAGGTAACTGAAACTTGTTTTTCAGAATTTACTATCATTAACTTAAACAGTCAGTGTATAAGGCTAACAACCTTACCATCTTCATGTGACAACTGTTTTGAAATCTGGGAGCCTCAATCTCCTGGAACAGTCTGGGTCTGTCCAAGCCTGTAGAGGGACTGCTGTACCTTTACCTTACTATCATTTAACTTAATGTAATATGTAAATGAAAAAGATACTGATTACAGAGATTGTAATATAGTCATTTAAATTGCATTAGTGGCAGGCTGATTGTTGAATTTTCATCAGTGATATATTTAAAGGGCTTACACTCAAAAGTGGATAATGAATTTTGTCATTTTTAATGATTCCTTTGTAGTTTCTATTAGCAGTCTTCCTATTCCTAGTTTCTTCACATGACATTTGACATTAATAGAATATACGTAGGTGAGTCAAATGAAAACCTTAAATTTGTAATAAAAAATCGAAATTTCGCGCCATTATCCTGTAAGTTGGTAAGCGTGCTACAAACAGCGTG
>JGI20166J26741_11806696_pt1 | contig 10131 bp, 7 predicted proteins | sample TergutCu122P5_FD_26741 | JGI IMG/M metagenome (IMG submission 26741) | reverse complement strand
AGATGGACATGTAAATGTCCGAAACATGTAGAGGCCATTTATGAGATAAAATCATAATAAAATTGTTTGCATCAAGTTGTTACATCTTCCTTACTTATATATATGATGCACGGTCACACTTATATCAAACTCTCTATAGTACTGTTTCCTGAGCTGAAGAAACCTCTCTACATACAGTTTTGTGAACTGAACAGACCTGTCTAAAGTACTTTGTCCTCAACTGATGAAGCCTTTATGTGGTACTTTTTCCTGAACTTAATAAATCTTACTTCAGTACTATTTCCTGAATTTATTAAATGTGTCTCCATTACTGTGTCCTGAAATGATTAAATCTGTGTACAGTACTGTGTAGTGAACAGATTAATCCTGTCTAGAAGTTCTACATCCTGAACTGATTAAACCTTTTGACAATAGTGTCTTGAACTCTGTACCATACTTCCACAAGCCCACAAGCCTTAAAAAGGAATATCATAAGGTCATGACACTGAACGATGTCTATTATGATGTATGAAAGAAAGCAATAGAAAGGGCTGTTTTGCAAGTTTTGAATAAAGTACATGTTTATAGGAGGGGTTTTATCTGTATATTTTGTCTCTGATAAAACTGAATGTATTTTAATGATCTCTAGAAATTGTTGTCTTAACTAGAATTTGACTGGTTGATTTATTATGCTTTTGGAGATATCTTATGTTTTAAGTGTCATGCTTTCACAGTGTCATACATTACAAATTAAACTTATTTATTAGTATGGTTCTTTATTCATTATTGTTGAATAGTTGCTATCGTAAAAACAGTTTTGCTGGTACTTGTCTGTTGGTGGAAGTTTCTGATGTGGGTTATATAAATTAGCTTTTGTAGTTTGTATTGCAGTAAGCAGCTGTGATGATGTGGGATAGAGAATGTGCCAGCAGTGTTAAGGGAAAACTTGGCTGATTTAATGATGGTTTAATGTGTGATGGTTGCAAAAATGACTCATAATGCAGGGTGGTGTAATGAATGTCATCAAAGGTCTGAATGAGTGTTATCCAAGGACAGCAGCTGGATATCTTGGAGTTGGTTACTTTTCTGGCTATGGAAAGCTGTGGAATGAAAATTCAAATAATCTACTTTTCTGGCTATGGAAAGCTGTGGAATGAAAATTCAAATAATCGTATGACTGGGTAGTGCGTGTACTGTAGTGACATTGTGGTTTTGAATTCTTCACACATACTTCTATGTACGTATTGTGAATAAAGAGAATGAAGTGGTATTCCAAAGAAGTAGTGAAATGTGGAGATGGCAAATGTAATTCATTGTGCATGATATGTGAACAGACTGGAGGAGAGGTGATAGAAACCAGCCCACCTGGTGTACGTGTGCCTCCACCCGGCCCTGTCCAACAGAGAGCTGCTCCACCTCCATTTTATATGACCCACCACCAGCTGCAGATGCTGCAGTATTTGCAGGAACAGAATTCTGTCAGCCTTACACCTCAGCAGCAAGTAAGCATTTCATACTTGAATCTAATGGCATTATCTGTCCCTGTATTGTTGGGCCTAATTCGGGTATTATGGATGTTACAGATCCGAATTTTCTTATTCTTTCAGGTGTCTTCCAGTATGTATTTATTCCTGTATGTTGATGTTTTTTTTTCATGTTTATGTCTTTTCCTCAAAGTGTATAAATATTATGGGGAGTTACGTCGCATGCATCATCTGCAAAACCTGCACAGATACTCATGTGTACTTTAGGCCTCAAATGAAAATTTATTAGACATATTTATTTCTGACTTGTATTTATCCATGGAAACTCCCACAAAATTCAAATTGAAATGTGTGTTTTTGTCAAAAACAGTAAATCAAAATGAAGAAATTGTGTGTCATAAAATATGACAGTCACATAAGTTTGATTGTAAATTTTTTGGTATGAAGAATATTTAACTTTTAGGTGACCATGATGGGTCTTTAAATTTTATTGCATGATTTATATAAAACGTGAGTATTATTTGAATAGAAAAAGATAAAATTAAGAAATAAACAGAATGTTTTAGAAAATCAACAGAGATTATGTAGCATATCTTAAAAATTTCCTTGTTGCTTAAGTATATGAAATTAATTTCTAGGGGTGTCTTCCTGTGTGCGTTTGCATCTGGCAGTGCAGGTATTTAAGAGGCTGATTTAATAAAACATAATCCCTGAGTTGCATGTCTGCATCAAGTGAAGTGAAAAGTTAAGTGGGCATAACAAATAGCAAAGAACGTATGTTGTAAATGAACTTTCTTTTCCCTTGTCCTTTTATTTCTTGTATTTTCTTTTGTAATACTGTCTGTGTGTCTGCAGTGTGTGCATTAGTGACTTGGTCTGTATGTGCAAGTGCTGCTTAGTGTGACAGTGGCCTTGTTTCTTTAGGCTCTGCTGCAACAGCTGCAGGCACAATATAGAGCAATACAGCAACATCAGCAGATGAGGCTGCAGCAGCAGCAACAGCAACAACAACAACAACAACAGCAGCAACAACAACAACAGCCACAGCAGCAGCAGCAGCAGCAGCAACAGCAGAGGGTGGGGGTTGTGCGCTCACAGCAGCAACAGCAGCAGCCAGCACTAAATCAGTACAGCAGTTTTCAACAGCAGCAGCAGGGCTCTGTCATCAAGTCATACACCTTGCCACAGCAAACGGTGAGCCTAGGCACAGTGTGGTATGTGCTAGCAAGTCAGTGCAACATTATGTGATTTTTGCTACAATTTCTTTTTACCTTTTTCGAAGGAGACCATTTCAAATAGGGTATCGTGAACTGGGAACCGCTATATGTGACTATATAATTTGTATTTTTTGTTGCTGCTCTTTCCTTATCACAGATACAAAATCTCTGTAGCAGAACTATTAATGATAAATATTGCGCCTCATACAATCAAGTTACGTTACTGACAGCTATTGGATATTTTGTTGTAAAATGAATTTTTGGTCTTTTCTTAGGGCTAAGAAAATAGGTTTATGAATTAACTATCATGTATGTGTGTGTAAGTCAGTAGCTACAAGTATAATGCAGGTGTGAAACTTTGAAGTTATGTCCAATAAATTTGACAGCCTGTGCATACCTATGTAATTGAATAGCAGAAAGTGTAATCATCTGGTAAATTTTACAGTTAAAAACAATAAAAGAGTGTTGATGCAAGTGGGATTTGATTCTGTGTTTATTATCATGTGTGTCCAATATGTTAATTCATGAGCTAAATTGTATTTTATTTTTATATTAACCAAATACATAATTAACAATACAAAATTTTAGGCTTGGAAATCAGTGAAGTAGGCGATATGAGGGAGAAGGAACTAATATTTCATTAACACAAACTGCTTGTAAAGTACAAAGCTAAGGTTATGTGTTATGTGTAGCAAACCATTTGCCAATACAGTATACCCACAAAAAATTTGTTCATGTGTTTTATTATATCTGTCTATCATGTGGAAAGTTGTAAAACTGCGGAATTCAGCAATGTGCTTTCAATGTCGTATTCAGTATTTTGTTTTGTATAAATGACAAAAAAACCGGTAAGTTCAAAGTTATTCTTATTCAACACAAAGGAAAGTGGTTTGCATTCCAGTTATGTTAACATATCATGAACACATTCACAGAAACTGTCCATTGCTTTTAGCTCACTGTTATGTGTAGGATGTGTAGGTAGCACTCCTTCCTACCTTCAGATTTTTTTATGATCACATATTATATTCGGGCCTGGGGTGGCGTAGTGGCGAAGGCACTGTGCTACTAGTCGGGAGGTCCCTGGATCGATTCCCGGTGGTTTCACTGGGGGGTTTTTTCCGTGGCACCATGTGCCCTGAGGTTGACTCAGCCTCTGAAAGTGAGTACCAGGGACTTCTCCTGGGGTAAAGGTGGCCGATGCATTTGGCTGACAGCCTACCACCCTTGTAGAGCCTACCACCCTTGTAGTGCGGAAACATCAAGAAATCTGGGGCCTTAATCTACCCGGAACCCCTTGGGCTACCTCGGCCTGTCGCGGGAGACCTTTACTTTACTTTTACATATTATATTCATTACCAGATTCCTGATATGTCTGCTGCTTTTCAGACACAATATTCTCAAGGATTCTGAGTTTGTCCAATGATGAGATTGTCAGAACTGCATGTTGATCACTGCAACAATGTATGGCAAGGGTTTGTGTTTGTTTGTCCACAGCAAGGGACAGTGGCACCACAGACTGGATTTACAGACACAAATGTTGGATACCCAGCAGCAGCCACTGCCAATACACAACAGTCACCAGGAATGCCTTTCAAGTCTGCTACGGTAGAACACCAGTTGGCATACCAGCAACGTGGCACAGCGCAACACCACCAGCAGCCACAATACCAGTATGGTGGACAGACGACCACTACTGGCTATACACAGGTAGGTATGATGCAAAAAAGGCATGAGCCTGTGTTACATCCAGAAGTTCAGAATTTTCATACCCAATAGTTTGTGTCCTTAATTATCTGTTACCATCCCAAGGGGAAATTTTAAGAAGGTATTAAAGACATATTTTGGTCCCAGAGTTAAATCATGATGTCATGTGCCCCTTCTGATTATAACACCTCAAGATGCTAGTGCTTGGTTCTTCATCTCACCTCATCTTTCTGGCTTCTTATTAAGGAAATCACCATTTTACAAAATGAATTACAGCTCATAAACCATTCAAGAAACAGGAATTATTATATGATTGGTATGTAGAGAAATTATGTCAAAGGAACACATATTTAGTCTGCTTAAACGAAGGGTGCTAATCCGTTTGAAGCCTGATACCACTTTCTTGAATTCCAGATTCACTGCACAAATTGGTGACATGTGAAACAGTATCACCTCTTCCCAAGCATCTTTCTTGTTGCTTGAGAAATGAAATGAAAAGAACCCCTACCCTTCCTTTTGTGATTCATGTTTTTGACTATGTACTACCTGTTCAGAAAAAAAAATTATCTGGTAGTGAAACATGAATAAATGCAACAAATAGGCTACAGTACAGACATACTACTTCTTAACCCCATCTTAAGGTAGAAATTGAACTGTAAAAAAAAATGTATTAACACCACAAGAACACATGGCATATGTTGATAATGTTGTTTCACACTCATTGATGTTTGTGGTGAAATCTGTATCTGTCATTCCAGTATGCATTGTTGTCCCACAGTTAGTTATATCTTCCACTCTTGACAAATTGCCCATCTTAATGTAGAAAATTAACTGTAAAAAAATGTATTAACACCACAAGAGCACACAACATATGTTGATAATGTTGTTTCAGACTAATTCATGTTTATGGTGAAATCTGTATCCATCATTCTGGAATGAATTGTCCCACAGTTAGTTATTCCTACCACAACTGACAAATTGCCCATAAAGGGAATGTCCTAATATGTTGAATGCATCATCATTAAAAGTGCCGTTTTCCTGCATTAGTCATTCAGAATTCATGGTCCTGAACTACATTGTTCCCAGAATGATAATTATTGGGGGAAAAAATAGTGAAAGTAAGATGACCATGTTTGGAACTTACAGCAGTGCCACACATCAACCAAGTGTGGAATGGAAGTAACATGATATTTTTGGAGCACATAGTAGCCACAAGCTGCCTATGCTGATGGTTTCCCTAACAGTATTAACTATTCTTGTTAAATGTCACCACATGTCAGGCTAGTGTGGGATATTAGGGGTGAGGGTAAAGCATAAGTTGTAAGGTTCATATGCAGCCTGGATAGAATGCTGACTTCAAAAGACCAGTCCTGACATGGACTGGAAAAAGGAAAGAGAGGATAACAGTGCTTCTTTGTGTGAACAGTGATGGTAGCATCAAATGGGTGCCAGTCATGTTCAGAAAGTTATAAAAACTGTTGTTTTTAAAAATAACATCAGAATGCTTCCTGTGGAATACTACACAAGTAAAAAGGTGTGGATGACCACAAACATTTTTACATAGTTTTTCAGGGTGTGAACTTCAACAAAATATTGATTCCTATTCCGTTGTTGTTGTCATTGTCGTCGTCGTCGCCGCCGCTGCCACTGATGCTACTGCTGCTGCTGCTGCTGCTGTTGCTTTTATCATTGTCATTGTTCTTGTTCTCATTCTTTTTCTTGGGTATGATGATTTTCATGAGAACTTGTTTAGGCTAGGCCCCAACGATGTCAACTTCAGTTCTAATGTATCTGTGGATAGTGACGTTGTACTTTGTGGTTTTCTAGCATCAAAGAGTTGTGTGATGATGGTTAGTTGGGAGAAGCAGTAGGGAAGATAAAGAGAGGGACAAAGAGGATCTTGAACTGGTGCCGAGTTTCTCCAAAGGGCATACTGTGTACAAAACTGTTAAGTCATTCCTTTATGTACACGACAAGCGTGGTGAACAGACCACTCTGAATTTGGAATTGGCACTGTTGTGTCTGAAACGTAAGGCCTCAATTTAACAGTCATCAGTTACAGAAAATTTTTTTTTTTTGGGGGGGGGGGGGGGGGGTGATTAGCATCTAGGTATTAATGTAAAATTTTTTCTTTTTTATTATTTTTGTAGTAATAAGTGTAAAATTTATAATTTCCATTGTTTGTAGTTTTCTTGCGTTTCTGACATATTTTAATTCTTTCCCACATCTCTTATTTTCCTGCATTTTTTTTTTCTCTCTTTCCACAACATAATGGATAGAGGTTTCACTGTAATGTTCAGTCCAATTGGTCCACCTCTTTTGGCTGGAACCTCCATGATGCACCGACATACAACATCTCTGCACTTCTGAATATCACATCCATGGATCACAAATTTTCAAATATGAAACAGTTTCAGTCCATGTACCTTCACATATGGGCCAAATTATTTAGTGATTATATGTAAATATTACGCACCCTTTTGGAGATTATGTTAACAGTGTTAGAGTTTTCCAACAGAAAACTGTTTTAATTTCCCGTATAGATGCAGTTGTCTTCACTCTTCTGCTTATCATCCAAGCTCTTGCTTCCAGATTGTTGTTGCTGTCTGCAACATATCTCTGTCTCTTTCATTCATTTCTTCTTACTAGCGTGCCACAGGAGGGAAGTGTAGATTGTCTTTTGTTTTTACATGCCAAAATGTGGAACTACAAAGAGTCAAAAGTTATCTGTTCCTAACAATAATTCACAACATTGTGCAAACCTGATGCACATTAGGATGCAGTACAGTAACAACTGGCCTACAGCAGCAGCAGCTGTTTTAGGACAAAGTTTTGTGGTGATTGCTCTCAGTGTGTTAGTTAAATTAATTCTGAAGTTGAGTAAACTTGTAACTGAAGGCAGATATTTCGGTTGCAGATGTCAACAAGCACACCTTCGTCTAGCACACCGCAGCCTCAGGAACCCGTGTCATACCATCATGCCTTCCCACCGAGCTCTCCTTCATCAAAGGAATTGGCTGTCACTGATCAGGAACTGCAGGCTCTGCTGTCACAAAAAGACATTGCCACATCACTTGCTGAAGATCTGCTCAAACATTTTGGTTCCAGTAGTGAAGACCTTGATGTGAAAGAAGAGGAATCTGTTACAGCAGCCCAGGGGATTATCAGTTCTGTGCCCAGTCAGAATTCTACTAACACACTCAGTTCTGGTCCATTCTCTCCATCAAACCTTCAAGATGCAATTGTAAATACCACCACTAATAGTGTAACTGCAGTGAACTCTGCAGTATCCACCACAGTGGAGAATGTTCACATAAAGCAGTCACCATCACCTGTAGTAAGTAGTCTGACCAGCCCAAAACCTTCAGATAACCAGCGAATAGGAACGCCAACGTCCACCAGCCTCCTGTCGTCCAGTATTGCATCCTCATCTCCCGTGCACGAGAGACATTCAAATACCCCCAAGCTTGAAGCATCAAGTGTTCACAGGACTACACCAACTTTGCAGCATGACTTGAAGATTGAAACATCGGTACTTGAAATATGCGAGCCCCCACCAGAGGTAGAGTACAGCATTGACATGGATGCCAGAACAGTGTTGGAATGCTGCAGGTGAGTGTCTTTAGCAAGTAATTAGACAGATTAATAAGGGATGTGAAGTTTTGTGGCTTCCACTCTATCTCTCTTCTAAATTCTGTACATGAAGTACAGGATTTGATGCGTCCATGTCATGTCAGAAACACAGTTTGTCATACATTGTCTTCCTGCAAGTTCTTTGCAGTAAGTGCTGACCTGTTTCATTAAAATGAACTAGTAGTGTGTGAACATCAATATTCTTTAACTTCCAGTTCAAGTTTCAGGAATATATGCCTTGGGAATTGAACTGTGAGATGTTGCTGGAAAACAGCAGGAAACAGTGACAGAAATAATGATTAAACTGCAACATCTGCAAGGACCTTGGTACACATTCCTACCCCATGAAACCATAATGATGAAACCTCAGTCTGAAACAAGATTTAGAATGAAATTTTCATGTTCATCCGTGGGCACGAAGTAATGCTTGTGGGAAGTCACAAGGGCTACCAAGTAGGGGGTATTAGGGAATGTAAAAGTAGGGTAAAATAAGAGAAGACATGTGCATGTAAATGGCCACTTAAAATATAGTGTTGTGACAAAGCATGTTTCCCTGCCTGAACATTGAGATTATCAGATTTGTAAGACAAAATTTCTGGTCTTATTATTATCACCTCAAACATCACTTACACTTTTAAGTACCAGCTGATAATGCATGCCTCCATGTGCTCCAATCAGGCAGTGGGTTGTATTTTAGTTGGTTTTCCTGCCACCATAGTATGTAGAATCACTTTTCCTTGAAATTGTTTGTTTCCTGGGGAATGTATTCAGTTGTCTTACGCAGATGTCAGATCTTGCAAGTTAGTCCATTATGACACATCACAGAGTGTCCGTTGTGTGTTGTTTTGTAGTTCTTGCATTGAACATAACACCATTATGTTCTTACAAATCCGGGTGATATTTGAGGAATTCTGATAGTTTCTCCCAATTTCTTTATGATCAGTGCTCTGTGACATTAGTTTCTGCACTCAATTGAAAGTACCAAGAGAGAGACATAACTTGTTTTGCTGCCATCAGGTTCACGCAGTAATAAATCTTGTTTACTGTGTCTCTTACCTTAGTTGTGTTTGTTGAAGAATGATGTAACTTCTCTGCTAGACCAGAAGTTGCTTTGGTCTTGTATAAAACAAGGGAGAAAACTCCAAAGTGTACTCTTAGACAGAGGAAGGAGGTTGTGTTTTTTTACTGTTGAATTTGCATAGTGGAAAAGGAACTGCATGGTGTTGTTTCATATCAGTTTTTAACACTTCTGGGCTTTCTGTTTTCTTATTGTCCATATTTATTTTTCATCACGTATGTTCTGAAGTCTAGGTGTGTGTAATGCTGTGTAACTGAATATGGATATGAATGTAAATGTGAATGAGCATTGTTCAGCTGCAATGTACTTTTAAACTTTCAGGGGCCATAGTTTGAATGGAGTTCCTAACTGCAGCATTCTCTCGGATAAAGCACCTCCACCGCAGCCTCCAGAACCACCACAGCAGAGATTGACAAGGGAACAGCTTCTTCCCCCCACTCCTTCAGTTTACTTGGAAAATAAAAAGGATGCATTCAGTCCACAGCTGCAGGAGTTCTGTCTTAAACACCCAATAGCTGTTGTTCGGGGTCTGGCAGCTGCCCTCAAGCTTGGTACGTAAATGAATGTATTAGTTCACCCATAGATTGGCACAGCAATTTTGTCACTGTATTGAATTCTGGAGATACCTTCTTGACATTTTCTGATTTTCCTTTGTTTATACAAATACATTTAGGTGGGCTGTCACAGCCTTCTCTGTCTTGTAGTTTAGAAGATGCCATGATATATGGGTGTTTCATGGTCACTGTTGTAGACCTGATCTATGCTCAGATAATAAAAGTGGTAACAAGCCCCACTTAGGACTGCTTTGTGCTGCTTCATGTGAGTTGGATTTCAACCCCAGTGGAAGCACGAGTGCATGGTAACATATACAGGGTGATTCAGGAGGAATCTGCGAGACTTCGGGAAATGATAGTATGTGTGATTCTAAGCAAAAACATTCATATGAACATGGGTCCGATTTTGAACGGTTACGGAGTTATGACCGCTTGAAACTTAGAATAGAAGGTAACGATTATTGACAATAAACGGAACAAAA